>NODE-623-length-12508-cov-6.13499_pt1 | contig 12508 bp, 10 predicted proteins | sample MGYA00139097_ERZ477577 | MGnify/ENA metagenome assembly ERZ477577 | reverse complement strand
TCAGATTCGACAACCTTCCTGCCGATGTTTGCCTGGAACTCGATACCAAATATGATAACAGTACCTGGAACACCGGCTCGATCGTTGGCAATGCCGCCTATACGGCAGGAACGACTGTCGGGCAGCTTTACATACTCTTTTAAAAATCAGCGGCCTCCAGCAGAGGTGGCCCAGCCTCATTCCAGGGGCAATCCTCACACCCCCTGCTCTGTTGGTGGTCGCTGATTTTTCAGATGTTCCGGGTTCAGTTGTTCAAGGTTCTCTGTGTCCTGCAAAAAAGGAAAAACTGTTTGTTTTTGATACGAAACAGCCGGGGATTTTCTCTGATCGAGATGGCCATCGTGATGGTGATTATCGGCGTGCTTGCCGGTGGCGGCGTTTCGATGATTGGTATACTCACCAAGCGCAAAGCCAGAACTGAGACCATCGATTATCTGAAGCAGGCCCAGGCGGCCTTAATCAGCTTTGCAGACATAAACGGAAGGCTTCCCTGGGCCGATACGAGTGGAGACGGCGCCGAAAACTCTGGTGCCGCCACCGGCAGTCTTCCGTATCAAACCCTTAAATTAAGCCCGACCGATCCTTATAAACGGACGCTTGGGTATGAATTGAATGCCAATCTGGGGACAAACCGGACAGCCAGTTGCAACGCATTGAGATCAGGCCTGTCGGGCGGACCGGATGTTGTTGATGCGGACGGCGCAGCGGCTTCTTTTCCAATTGCGGCAATTCTGATCAGTGCCGGGACAATGGATGCCGACAGTGACGGCAATGTTTTTGATGACGTCACCACCGGCACTCACCAGGGAGACAACACGGACGGCAACCCAAATTATATCAGACATCCCTCCGTCGATACCTACGATGACCTGGTCATCTATCTGGGTGAAAATGCATTGTACGGTGAAATTTGTGAATACCTTACGCTAGCAGTTAAAAATGATTCCGGTGTGACCGTTAATGTGCATAATCTGACAACAAGTGTCGATTTGAGTCCTGCCCTAAACGACGGTGATACCGCTACGTACAATATCATTTCGGGTACACGGATTGAAATACAAGATTCTGGGGGAAACAATGTCGCGTCCGAGCCTTCCACGCCCATAGCCCTTGCCGGTCATGGTTTCACCATCAACGTACCATCACCTTAAGATTGAAGATTGTCAATTGAATATTTAAGGTATCCTATCGTTTTATGTAGAGATAGAATCCCTTAAATAATTGAGAGGTTGGGGAGCTTCACCCCAAAAGCATTTTGGGTGACTCATTGGCCATCATAGACTGGTTATCGGCATTCTACCCGGAGAATAGCCCTTGCCAGCCACAACAAAAGAGTCCCGAGCCCTCTGTACACGACCCCCATCCTTGGCGTTAAGTCCTTACAGGCAGAGACGATCATCGCCGCCGTGGGAAACCTACTTTCTGGGACTGGCTCCGAAAGAAATTCAGCGAGATAGCTGCCGTGCGGTTGTTCCTCGATAATATTATTGTGGCTGGCAAGGGCTATTTTCCGGGTAAACAGACAAAGTTTGAAAAATTCCCCGATCCTCAAATAATTAATTGTCAATACGATTTCCCAAGCTCACCCATAACATCATATAACGGCAGTAAAATCGAGAGAATAATCAGACCGAACACACCCCCTAAAACAAAGATGGTTATGGGCTCAATGTTGCTGAGCAATATCTGGACAGTTCGTTTGACTTCCCCGTCGAAGTAATCACCCAGGCGTTTGAAGGCCTCATCAAGTGTACCGGTGGTCTCCCCATTTTTAATGCCGCCTAACAGCAGCAGCGGAAAGCCGCCGGCCTTCTTAAAACTGGACGCAATCGTATGGCCCTGTTGAATATCCTGATAAGCCTCGACCATTCGAGATTCAAGATACCGGTTACCAAGCACCCCATCCGTCAGAATTTCAAAAATAACGTTAATGGATATACCGGCATTGTACATGGTGGCAAAATAATGGCCCAAACGAGCCAGCGCAATGTTCTGCACTATCTTACCTACCAGCGGCATTTTCAAGATGTGTTTGTGCAAGAAAACAGCACCCTTGGGGTTGCGTTGTATCATAAATAAACACGCCGCCATTGCCGCAATGCCGATGATCAGCCATATCCAGTTGTTCCTGAGAAAATGGCTGGTAGCCAACACGATTTTCGTCACATTCGGAATGACGGCACCCATCTCTGTCAGGAGACCGGCCATTTGTGGAAGGACATACCCCACCCAGACGCCAATCACGGCCGTAAGCGCTACCAGCACAAAACAGGGATAAATGGCGGCTTTTTTGATGGTGGACCGGATGTCTTCCTTCCATTCATGAAAATCGGATAGATCCTTCAGGCATTGGGGCATGATGCCTGCCTGCTCGCCGATTTGGATAATACTTAAATCGAGTTTACCAAAAATCGTCGGAAATCGGGAGACGGCTTCATGCAGAGTTTGACCGCCTTCAATGCCGATTTGAACCTCACTGAGGGTCTGCTTGAGTCTGAGGGAGGGCAGCATTTTAGAATTTTCTTCCAACGCCGTGACGATCGGCAACCCCATCTCCAATGTTTGGGACAGCCTGCGGTAAAGCTCGATAAGAAGTCGCGGTTTGACCTTTGCGCCGGCAAAGACCTTATTCAGTCGACTTTCTTTCACCTCTTTACTTTCGATGAGGGTCAAACCTTCTTGTGTTATCCGTGCTTCGACGTCATTTTCGCCGAGTGCGACCACTTTACCGCGTTGAATTTTACCGACATCATCGATGGCTTTATAGCTGTAACTAGGCATATGCAATTACCCGTTGGACTTCTTCGATCGAGGTATCTTTGCGGGCAACCTTTTTTAATGCCTGTTTAAACATCAGGCAGGTCCCGGATTTTGAGGCGGTTTCCTCGATTTTGCTATGAATCGCGCCAGCGGATATCAGCTCTTCCATGGCCCGGTCGACTTCAAGGACCTCAATAATTCCGCTTCGGCCGTTATATCCAGTATTATCGCAGCTCTCGCACCCCACAGCCTTTGGAACTTCGGTCGGCGGCTCAAGGTCGTTGCGAATAAAAAGTTCCGTTTCCTCCGGCCCGATCGGTTCGGAAGTCGCACAGTGGGGGCAGATTTTACGCGCCAGCCGTTGGCCCACCACCATGTTCAGTGATGACGCCAGGATGCTGGTGTTGATTCCCAGATCGAGCAATCGATTAATGGCCGATGCGGTATCATTGGTATGCAAAGTGGACAGGACGAGATGACCGGTGATGGAGGCCCTTAAGGCCAATTCCGCCGTTTCCTGATCCCGGATTTCACCGACCAGAATGACATCGGGATCCTGCCGCATGGCCGATCGCAGGGCATTGCCGAAGGTCAGGCCGGCTTTTTGATTAATGGCGGTCTGTCGGATCATGGGGATGACATGCTCGATCGGATCCTCAATGGTCATGACATTTATACTTGGATTGTTGATTTTCAGTAAAGCGGAATAAAGGGTTGTGGTTTTACCCGAACCGGTGGGACCTGTGGATAGAATCAAGCCGTAGGGGCGCTTCAGGTTTTTGATAAACTTCTCAAGATCTTCCGGTTCAAAACCAAGACGTGAAATATCTCCCACGACATCGGTATATTTTAAGATCCTTAAAACCACCGTTTCCCCTAAATGGGTCGGAAAGGTCGACACCCTTAGATTAATTTCCTCTGCGCTGCCCTCGAATTTGAAACGACCGTCGTGGGGGATGTTGACGTTGGAGATGTCCATATCTCCCATGATTTTGAAGCGTGTCGTCAGGCTCTGGTGATAACTTTTGGGGAAAATATGTTTTTGCTGCAACACGCCGTCTTTCCGATAATAGATACGGACCAAATTGGTATCCGGCTCGACGTGGATATCACTGGCGCCGAGCACATTTCCTTTTTCGATCAATAAATCGGCCAGTTTGACGAATTGGTCTTCGGCGGAGGTATCTTCGCCGACATCACTGATGGTCAGCTTTTCGATATCCTCATCGATCGTACGGGCTCGCTTGTAATGAAGTTCGACGGCATTGGCAATCCATTGTTTGGGTGCCAGGTAGGTTTTCACCCGGCATCCTGTCATCCGGGCCACTTCATCTTTGGTGAGGACATCAAACGGATTGGCCGTCGCCATCTTTATGGTCTTGTCTTCCTGGGCAAAGGGAAACACATTGTGTTCACTGACAAATTCAACCGGAATCTTTGCTATTAGGGCATGATCGATGGCCACCGCTGATGTGTCCAATATTTCGGCACCACTTTGAACCGCAATCGCAGTTTGAAGCTGTTCACCGGTGATCCAGTCCAGCCGAAGTAACACATCTCCCAGCATGGCGCTGGTTTTTTTCGACTCTATCAGCGCCATCTCCAACTGGCCCTGGTCAATGAAACCCATTTGAATCAAAATATCACCAATTCGCTTTTTCATTTCTCGACCCTATTCTTCTTTCTATTTCTGTCAATTCCGGCTCCCCGCCAGGTATGCCCGCAGGGATCTAATTCGAGATTCAATTCTTTTCTCTTCATGTCGCGGCAGATTGTCGCCTTGGCTCAAAAATACAGCATAGTAATCGACGGCGTCATGATACTTCTGCAATTTATCGCTAAGCAGTGCTAAATTAAAATTCAGGGCGGGGTGCTTGGGGTTGAGTTCTTCGGCGCTTTTATAGGAACGCAGTGCTTCTTCCAGCCGGCCGAGCCGGCTGAGAGCGGCTGCCCGGTGAAAATAGATTTCAAATTTAGGATCCGTGTATTGCTTGGCTGCCAAATCCAATAAATGGATCGCCTCGGTTGAATTCCCCATTCCGATTTCAACAATCGCCAGGTTTATCAATACGTCCGGATTCCCATTGTCGTAACTTCTCAGTTTTCTCAACAGGGGCAATGCTTCCGAATAGGCCGTCAGTTGGATATATGCGGAAGCCAGATTAAACAAGGCTTCCCGGTGATCGGGCTTAACCCGGAGCACTTGCTGATACATCTGGATGGCCTGATTAAACTTACCCTGCCGGTGATAGCGATAGGCCTTTTTGAGAAAAAGCGCTTCCTGGTGAGAAGGCAAGGATGTGCTTTTTGCCTTGGGGGGTATCCGAGCAGATTCTGTTTTTACAAAGCGAGGTTTTTTCTCAGCTTTCCCCGTTGGCGCTGGCGATACACTTACGGGAAGATGCTTGGCCGACAGGTCGGTTTTTTTCCTCGTGTCAAGCTCAACCGATTCTTCTAATGAGGCAGATACTTCTACAGGTGTCGGGATATTGGGTTTGAGCTCAACTTCATTCTTTGGTGTCGTTCGAGGCAATTCTTTTTTTACAAGGCGAGGTTTTTTCTCGGCTTTCTTTGCCGGCGGTGGCGATACATTTTCAGGGCTACGCTTGGCCGGCGGGTCGGTTTTATTAATCGGTTCAAGCTTGTCCGGTTCTGCCAATAAGGTAAATTCTCCTTTGGGCGTCAGCAAATCGGATGCTGGTGTAGCTTCTTTCTGATGCGTCCCGGTGGATTCGGAAATAAAACTAGACGCTCCAATTTCAATAGGCTTTGAGATACGGTTTACAACAACCGGTGTATCTACTTGCGCGGATAAAGTACCCAAAAAATACCAGCCGCCGATAACCACACCCCCAAGTAAAAGAAGCAGTCCGCAGATGCGATAAATTTGCCCTCCCTTCTCCTTAGGCGGCGAAGCATGGCTCCGGTCAAAATAGCCGGTTTTCTTTATTTTAGCTTCGTTGGTGTTCTTTCGAAGCGCGTCATTCAGCAGACTCATAAATATCTCCAATGTGCCGGATGGAACCTCATCCAAGCCCAACCATTTTGACAATTTTGGCACGAAGACAGCAAATCACAAAAAAAAGATACGAATTTCAATACAATTTTGTAAGTGATTTTGATATATCTAAGCATCTTAGTGCCTTTGTGGCTCAACGATATCAATTCATCGCGGCACGACTTGCGCCGAACAGTTTAACTTTTTGAGTTCTTTAACAATTTTTTCCGCCCCTTTTCGGGTGGCATATGCCCCTGTCAGAAGCCAGTCGACCTCTGCAGCGCTTTCGACAATGAGGCTATCGAATTGATTCTCGAGTAGTAAGGATTGAATTGCGGTTAAGATTTTGCTATCGGTATATTGTCCCACCAGCACGGTCCAGGGGTTGAACCGGACCAGAGACTTTCTTAGGCGATGCTCTCTTTTGGCTTTCAGTGCCTCAGCTTTTGATTCGAAATGCCCTGCAAAAATTCGATACCACCTTCCTTTTTCCTTTGAGTCTACCCAATCCCAGTGAATATCGAGACCCTTTAGGGCATAACTGGAGACCGCCCGGGTGACCTGCTCAAACGTCTTAACCGATCCTAACTGGATCACAAACGGATGATAGCTAGGCGTCCAATTCACGCCATTCACATATTTTTGTTTCTGGTTGAGAGCGTCCCCGTGTTTTTTTTTATGAGAAGGCGACTGGCCGGACTGATGGGTTTCGTCGTAGCCTCCGCCGCCGGTTGCTTCTTGTGCATACAGAGGGCCACTGGAATCGTCAGTAGAAGAATTTTGACCGGATAAAAACAAAGCGGCCGCATAATTCTGGAAGGATTTAAATTGCGCTGACTGCCAAAACAAGAAAACGGAAAACGTTACAGCTATACTCACGGTGGTGGCCAATAGTACTCTGCGCGTCCATGCTTGAGTTTGATGTTCTAGCTTGCGAAAAAATCTTATCTTGATTCCCCAATCCCCCAGCTCGACTAAAGCTCTTTTGACATGCGCTCTCCGGATAACGAATTCATCGTCCACATAACCGGCTGTCAGGGCATAATCACAAATTTTATTTATAACGCGAGGGAATCCTTTCGATTTCTTGGCGATGAGTCGTTTGGCCCCGCGGCTAAATTGAACCTGGCCACTGCTGCCGGCGATAAACAGACGTCTATCAATGTAATTTTCAGCTTCATGGGGCTTTAAGTGCTCGAGCCGACAATTGACGAAAATCCGTTGTCTGAGCTGCCTCATTTCAGGTCGCGACAGATGATCTTCCAGCTCCGGTTGCCCGACAATTACCATTTGAAGCATTTTCTCCTTATCGGTTTCCAGGTTTGAGAGAAGACGCAGATCTTCCAGCACATCGAGCGACATGGTCTGTGCATCGTCAATGATGATCACCACGGGTTTATCGCAATCACGATATAAGAGAAAACTATTAAGTTGAGCGATGAGGTCTTTTTTAGATGAATCTGCAGCGTATGCTATACTCAAATCGTCTAAAATACTTGCAATGAGGGCTCTGCCGGATAGAGAGGGATTAATGATATAGACGATTTCGGCGATGGGGTTCAACGTGTCGATAATGGAACGGCAGATAGTTGTCTTACCGGTTCCAACCTCTCCGGATAGAAGGATAAACCCCATTTTGCTATCAATACTGTATAGAATCCTCTCCATAACGCTTTGATGGGTTTGGGAGAGGAAAAGAAATTCAGGATCAGGCGTAATAGAAAAAGGAGGTTCCTTCAACTTGTAGAAATCAATATATACTCTGCTTTTATTGGCTTCCGCGGGACGATTGTCGTAGTTTTCCATTGTGTTTTTCACTTATTGCGTTGGTTCTTAACTAATGACTGAGCGAAGCGACATCCACAAATCTTCAATCTTCAATCTTCGATCTTCAATTTCTGCTTATCCGGGTTGGGTCTCAATTATACGGCGGAACCCACCAGGCGACTCTCGCGAATTCAATGCCGACGTCTAATCTACTTTCTTTCTTGCGGATATCTTTTATTTTGCCCATAATTTCCTGTCGATCAAAAATTCCCGGAAAGCCAAAAACCAAAGCGATTTGATCATCGATTCGTAATTCTTTTTCCAGCTTTCCGGAATTCTCAAAGACACATCGGCAGCCGGATTTACTGATGTCTTTAATAATCCCGTCCTGTGTCTCGTCGTTGATTTCCAGTTTAGCGGAAATAAAACAGTTCATCCGTTTCTGGGAACGAAGCTCCTTTTTTTCAACTGAAACAGGAAATTGCAAAATTAACAATGTCAAAGGGCTATGCTGAACTTCCATTAATTTGGAAGGGAATTCAAATATATCCCTTTCAAATAAATATCTGACCATAATTTGGTCTGCCGCTAGCAACTTATTCTCAAGTGCAGGAAAATCCGGAGGCGGCGTCACAACAATATATTGATCCCTTATTTGACCTACATAGGTGCATTTGCCGCAAAAGCTGCGGTCATCAGCGGTAAGGCTCATTTCAAGGCCGGTTTTAACATAAATCTTATTTCTCTTATCAATAAGTTCGATATTTTTGTTTGACATGATGCTTCCCTATGAGGTCGATATCTTTATTTATGACCAGGAACAGAATCCCAATCTTGAGGAAAAGGGTTTCCTCCAGGTAGACCAATCACTTGTAGAACCGCATTCCGATTTCGTATAGGTATAGGAAACAAATAGATATGCAAAATTGGAGCCAAACAGGAATTGACTGAGCCTAATAATCAAGGAGGTATATCAGGAGGGTAACATAAAAGGCCCAAGACAGTCTAACTAATTGAAAATATATAAAATTATGAGATAGATGGATTTCCTGAATCGATGTAACAATTGCGATGCCGCTATTTTATGATCAAACGGCGGCAGATGCTTGACGCCAAAGGAAAGCATCAGGAGGAAAAGATTTTCTAAATTCTAAATTAATGAGGCCGGTCTGACTGAAACCTCGCCGCGGACTTCACGCACACCGTCAACTGCTCTGATAATCGCCTGGAGCCTGTCTCTTTCGTCATCGCTGTCTGATAAGCCTCTGACGAGAGCGACCCCTTTGTCCGGCACAGTGACATGAATATAGAGGGGATTGAAGCTATTTCTTAAAAGCGCCGCCTCGATTTTTTTTTCTAATGACAACCGATCCATTGCATCAAGCGCAGTCAGGCTGCAGGTTTTCATCTCTTGATTTTGTGCCGTTTCAACTATGACATTGGCTACTGAGGGTAGCGACATTTTCTCTGTGCTGATGACCAGGTCGAACAGCGACAAGTCGTTCCATTCCCGGTGAAAGGCGAAACGAAAAAAGCCGGATTGATTGTCATCACTTTTTGGATAAGTCTCTCGGCAACCTCACGGCTGACATCTTCCTGCTCTACCACCTGCTGGACCCTTGAAGAACGGGTGGCATAGACCAGCACATGAAGCGCACAGCCGAAGTCCCGCAATAAAAACTGGCCGCCATGGCCGATGATGACCCCCGCGCCTTTTTTAGCAACTTGGAAAATGACAGCCTCCATCAAATCCAGAAAAACGCCGGGCTTGTTGCTTAAAAGACGGTCGAAAAAACCGGGGGCCTTCTCATCAAAGTGCTTTAAATCTTCAAATTCTTGGCCCATGGTTTGAACCGTGTGCTGCAGTTTGGCATCATCGTATAACTCCAGGTTCAACCTTTCGGCCACAAGTTTGGCAATTTTCTCTCCCGCGCAACCCCTGCTTTGTGTGATGGTAATTAAAGGCATATTAATCCGCCTCCTTGGGTGTAGTTAATTTCAAGGTTCCTGACCTCTGTAGGAAAAACTTCTCGGGAGGTCCTGATATCGAAGGAATGCCCCGAAATCCAGTTTTGATGGCATGACCACATACATTTGTTTTGCATCAGATTTTGCTACTCGTCAGTAGTTCTGAATTTGCCAGCAACGACTTGACCAGCGAAATTACCTCGCCGCCATCTTGGGCATAACCGTCGGCGCCGATATCGTCGGCGAATTTCTGGTTGACCGGAGCGCCGCCGACGATCACCTTTAGCTTATTTCTGAGGCCCGCCTCTGCCAGGGCCTCGATAACGAGTTTCATCTGGGGCATGGTCGTTGTCAAAAGGGCGGACAAACCCAGTATTTGAGGCTTGTGTTCGAGTACTTGCTGCACAAAGTTTTCAACCTTCACATTAACACCCAAATCTACGGTATCATAACCGACCCCTTTGAGCATGGTCAGCACCATGTTTTTACCAATGTCATGAAGATCGCCCAAAACGGTTCCGACCAAAATTTTAGCATTTTTACCTGTCTTCTTACCGGCAAGATGGGGTTCAAGCACCTTCAGAGCCTCGTTGAGTGCCCTGGCGGAAAGCAGTACTTCCGGAATAAATACACTGCCGTCCTTAAAGCGTTCGCCGATGATTTCCATGGCTGAAAGCATACCGGTATTCAGTATTTCACCGGCATCAATCTCTTGAGCCAACATTTTACCAACATTGCTCACTAATTTATCGATATCACCGGACAGTACGTTCTGTTGGACCGTCACAAATAAGTCATCATTTGCGGAAAGCACTTCGGTATGTTGCGGCCGTGACTGAATTTTCGGTTTGGCACCTGCCCGATCTAAACGCTCCTGACTGACGGGATCAAAGCTGCCTGCCTCGAGGGGTAGCATTCCTTCTTTTTCAATCCGTTCGCCGATGTAACGCAAGCGGTCAAACTCTGCATTGGGCGGCGTGGTGTCACCGATGGAAGCGATAAAGCGCGTTCCCGGAGCAATGGTTTTCAAAAGGTGGTCCATATACGTCTTCAAATCGTCACGGGTGGTGGATTCTTCCAGCAGAAACATTTCGGGGATACCGCCTTGAATCGTCATCTTGCCTGAACGGCACCAGCGATCGTAATATTCCGCAATGTCTATTTTGGTCATGGGGTAAGGGGTGACCGCATCGGCAATATCCATATCACACCGGGGGATCAGATCCATCAGTCCCCGGTTTTCACCATCCGGGTGGACCATTGTCAGAATTCCCTCGGCATGCAGCCTTTGCGCCGCTTTGCGACACCAGGGCAAGATGTCTTTTTCGAAATAGGTTGGATAGGTAATCATATCGTCGACATTACCGGACCACAGCAAGGCATCTGCCTTTGAGCCGGCCAGAATTTCGATCAACTGGTCGTAAACCGGCACAAGGGCCTCGACCAGTTCGGCCATTTCCTTTGGATAGTCATGATAATGAAGATAAAAATCCGTGGCATCCAACAGGGTCTTCTGGATAAAATGCATGGGGGAAGAACAGGCGATACCCAATCCCTGGGCCACGGCAATACCGTCTTCTCCAACGGAATCCTTCCATTGTCTAAAACGTTCGTAAGCCGGCTTCAGTTTTAAATTGCCAAACAAGTGTGCCAGGGCATGGTAATCCGCTTTGCCTTTTATCGCATGCTCTTTAACCCAGGAGATGGATGCGCCTGATTTTTCCATCTCTGCGGTAACCCCGTGGCGGACACTGATGGTACCAGCCGCTGTATGATACGCCACATGGGTCATGGATTCGTCATCGGATGACTCGTAGTTGACTTCAACATCGATTTCGGAAGAAAACTCAAAATCGTATGGAAACTCCTTCAACCGGTAGAGCCCGATGGCACGATGAACAATATCTTCAGGCTTTTCGGGTTTAAGATATTCAGGGATGACTTTGTGAAGTGGCCAGCCTTCAGCACGGTGGATCTCTTCTACACTGTAATTCCGGTACTTTTCCGGGAGAGTCCCGGCCAATGATGCGGCATTGTGCCAAAGATCGATGCGGGGAATCCAGGGGAGGGTATCAACCATCTCACCTCGGGCGACCTTAAGTAACCTTTCTCGATGTGTCATTGTAGTAAGACTCCTTTACTTTCCAGCAACGAATTCGCGGGCCAACTGAACGGCTTCAACCGCATCGGCACCGAAGCCGTCTGCTCCGATTTCATCGGCAAATCTCTGATCGATCGGCGCTCCGCCGACAATCACCTTTAACTGGTTTCGGAGGCCTGCCTCATCCAAAGCTACTATAACTTTCTGCATCTCCGGCATTGTTGTTGTCAACAACGCCGAAAGTCCCAAAACATCCGCCTCCTCTTTTTTAACGGTATCAATCAGGTCTTCAATCTTGACATCCACGCCCATGTCAACGATTCTGAAACCGGCGCCTTCCATCATCATTATCACCAGATTTTTACCGATATCATGCAGATCGCCTTTGACGGTACCCATAACAATAGTGCCGCGATGTTCAGCCTCGTCGGACGATAACAGCGGTTTGATGATATCAAGCCCCTGTTTCATGGTCTTGGCAGATACCAGCATCTCCGGCACATAGATGTCACCATCTGCAAATCGTTTGCCGACAATGTCCATCGCGCTGATCAGGGCGTCGTTGATGAGGCGATTCAAGTCAGTGCCGCTGTCCACAGCCCGTTGAACCTCTTCCTCGATATCGTTAAACTTCCCGCCAACCACCATCTCTCTAATTGTTTCAAGAATGTCTGTCATTTTTGGATTCCTCCTAGTGGATTTGAAAAGATAGAGCGCAGCCTCCGGCTTGTAGAGGTTTCAGCGCCTACGCCTCGGAGAGCGATTCCACCCTTCGTCATTCGATGTTCATCTTTTTCAGCAAGCCTTCTATAGCCCGCCGGCATAAAAATAATTTGGCGTCTATGGAGTGCAGCCCCCTAACTTATTTGGCCATTAATGAAGGCAACCACAAAGATAAGCTAGGGAATGCCACC
>NODE-622-length-12515-cov-3.53491_pt1 | contig 12515 bp, 13 predicted proteins | sample MGYA00139097_ERZ477577 | MGnify/ENA metagenome assembly ERZ477577 | reverse complement strand
TGAATAAAAAGAGCATCATCGCTTTTTGGATCTCCTTACTATGGTGAAAAATTATTTTTTTCTCTGCAAGAAGAATTACAAAAAGATCTTCGAGTGAATTTTCCTCAAAGCATTGTTTTAGACTCTGGCATTTGTACGTGTTGTGATCTTCGCTTTCATTCTTATCGGCGAGATAAAACAGAGAAGAGAAATTTTAATTACCTACTTTCCATTTGACCTTTCCCCAAAAAACTATGAAATCCAAAATCTGGAAATCAATGCGACAATTCCTTGTAAAAGGAATAAAGAGACTCAATGGAAGCAAATAAAACAAAAGAAAAATCTAATACAATCAAGCAAAATGCAGACCGTGTTCTTGAAAATTTAAATTTAAGATCTTTACTCGAACACTATGGTGAAGTCATCTTCACGGGAAGCTATGCTCTCGACACGATGATATGGAATGACATCGATTTGCAACTTAAAATTGAAGATCCCTTAAAAGAAAAACAAATTCTTTCAGAGATTCTCTCCAAACTTATAAATAGCTTTTCGATAAAAAAAGTTAATTATATCGATTTCTACATAAATGGTAGACCAGAAATGCCCAAAGGAAGATATTTAGGATTGGTTTACTGGGATACCCTTAAGAAAGAAGAGTGGAAAATTGATCTTTGGATCTTGGCCCAAGAAGATTTTGAAAAGAACCGAGAGTTTATGCAAAAAATGACAACTAACTTAGTTGGAGTATTAAAAGAAAGGGCATTAGATTTAAAGGCCGAGTTAACAGATAGGTATGGTCGGCCTCCCCAGATGGCCAGCTATCATATTTATAAATGTCTTGTGGAGCAATCTCCTAAAACAGATAAAGAGGTATACGCCTATCTAAGGGAGCAAGGTGTTGATGTCTAGGTTTGTCTTCAAGTAGAAAAACAGTTTGTAACTTAATCTTTTCCTTAAAAAAATGAAGAATTTTTTCCCTCTCCCATCTTTAAGTTATCCATACTAAATCTAAATTGCTATTATTTTTAGATCTCGCAGGAAGAAGAGGGCATTATGACTGGTTTTATTTTTTTCTTTGCAGCAGTTCTATCCATAGGCACCACTTCTGCACAACATGACTTTCAGCAATTTTACGAATGCAAAGATCGTCCTCGCATTGAAGACGTTACCTATTTAAAAAACTATAATACCCTTTATGCCACCCTTCGCTGCTCTTCTCTCAGTACGGGAGTTGTGGAAAATCAGCTCATTTTCAGCGACTACCAGAAAGGGATTCTTCTTCACACGAGAATTATTTTGGAGAGGATTTTGAGTTTCTATAAAGTCTCTCCGCAAGAAAATAAAATCCTCATGAGAGCGGGCAAAGAGCTTTATATTGAAGATGAAACGGGCGATGCTTTTGAAGAAATTGGCCGTGTGCTTCGCATTAAAAAAAGATAAGACCTCGACAACTTCCCCTTTAAAAAGTTAATCTACTGTGTAAAGAATAAGCTTTGAGTAAATTCATACTCTAAGGGAAAATGCATGAAGTCAAAAACATCAATAAATCCTCTTTTCACTTTTCTTGAAGGCCTCTGCGCTCTTCTGATGGTGGGCGTCTCTGTCTATATGAGCTATCATTACTTTTCCACACACTTTTCCATGGGATTAGAGGGACATGGAAGTTTTTGCTCTATCAATGATTTTTGGAGTTGTGATAAAGCGACAAATTCTCCTCTTGCAACTCTCTTTAATGTTCCTATTTCTGTCTATGGATTAGTACTCTCTTTTCTCTTTTTCATAGGCCCTCTTGCAGGGAAAAAATCCATCAACGATACCAATGCTTTATTGAGCGCCATTAACTCTCTTGGTTGTCTCTTTCTTCTCTTCTACTCACTTTTTGCTCTAGGGGGGCTTTGTCCAATGTGCAGTGTTTATTATCTTCTTTCTTTTCTTTTATTCTTTTTACATTTTAAGCAAAAACGCTCTTTCATGAAAATCCACCCTGTCACGCTCCTCTCTTATGGTGCGATTATGATTCTTGTCTCAATGGGTGTGCGCTATAAAGTTATGGCCGAGCAAGAGAAAATGGATGGCCTAAGTAAAAAAATTGTCGAAAATTACGATCGTCTTCGCCGCATTGGAGATCCAAAAAGCGATGATGCTCTTTTTATTCATCCACCGAAAAAAAGTTTTGCTGAGTCCACCATTCGTCTTTCTGTATTCTCCGACTTTCAGTGCCCTGCCTGCCACATTTTCAGTGAAATGGTACCAGAGATTCTCAAAAAATATAAAGAACATATCGCTATCCAATATTTCTCTTACCCCTTAGATGCCAACTGCAACATTGCCATTAAACAACAGATGCATCCTTATGCTTGTAAGGCCTCCTATGTGGCCATCTGTTCAAAAGATAAATTTGCCAAAGTTCACGATGAGCTCTTTGAAAATCAGATGCAATTTAGCGAAAGCTACTTTAATACTTTTATGAAAGAACATAATATCGATAAAACTTGCGTGGAATCAGATGAAACGAAAAATCATGTTCAGCGCACCATTGCTCTTGGTGATAGTTACGGGCTCGATGCAACGCCGACAATTATTCTTAATGGCGTAAAACTCAATCTTCCTCCTGTGAATTTTCTTTATTTTATTTTTGATGAACTCATTCGTCGGGCCCAAATGAAATGATCGACACTCATTGCCATTTAGATTCTCTTGCTCTTGAAGATCTCTCTTCTTATGTAAAAGGAGAAGTCTCCTCTGCTGGTATTGAAAAACTCATTACTATTGCCGTCTCGCCTGAAAATCTTGAGACAGTCATTCAATTAAGTAATGATCTCCCTCATGTCTATTGCTCCCAAGGCATTCACCCCCATGATGCCCAAAAATTTAATAAAAATGTTCTTAAGCAAATTAAAGATAATGCTCTCCAATATCCCAAAAATGTCTTGGCCATTGGAGAAATTGGCCTTGATTATCACTACAATTTTAGTTCACCAACAGAGCAACGCTTTGCTTTTGAAGAACAACTTAAATTGGCCGAGACTTTAAATTTGCCTATTATTATTCATTCGCGTAACGCTGATGAGGAGATGATTGATTTTCTTCGCCAGTATGGTCCCAAGCTTAAACGCAAGGGAGTACTCCACAGGTCTTCTAGCTCTCTTGAGCTAGCCCGCGTGGCCATTGAAGAAGGATTTTATCTTGGCTTTAATGGGATGATTACTTTCAAAAAGGCCGATGACGTTCGCGAGGCCTTACTCCTCACTCCCCTTGAAAAGATTCTCTTAGAAACAGATGCGCCTTATTTGACACCACATCCTCATCGAGGGAAAAAAAATGGGCCACACTATCTACCGCTTATTTGTCAAAAGGCCGCAGAGATTTTAAATCTCTCCTCCGAGCAGTTAGAAAAACAGACAAATCAAAATGCGCAAAATCTATTTAATTTTTAAATGAGAAAAATGTTTTCCCAGCGACTCTTTAATCTCTCCAAGATTTCGACCATCACCTTTTAGTGTCTCTCTTGCTTCTTTTTCTTCTACTTGAGGTTTTATTTCTTCGCCGTAAAAGGGAAGATCAAAGCGATAAATACTGCGATTGAGGTGGCGAATAGGATGCGTCCAAGCACTAGAATTTGTATCCCCTTTTTTGGCCTGATCAAGAGAGTTCATTTTTGAATCCATAAAATCAATTAAATGAACAAGGTAGGCCTCACTGGTCATGGGAACTTTCGGCGATCCGTATTCTAACTCTCCATGATGAGCAAGAACAATGTGCTTGAGGTGCATTTTAGTATCACGCGGAAATTCTGGAATAGCATTGGCAAACTTATCGATAATTTCAAGGCACATGGGCAAATGACCAATAAGCTTGCCTTCATCGGTATATTCAACGCTAGGAAAACTCGTCAATTCATAAATTTTTGCTAAATCATGCAAAATCGCTCCGGCCACCACAAAGTTTTCGTTAACATTATAATGACGCGATAAAGAGACCGCTAAATTGGTGCACGATAAAATATGTTCCAGCAAACCTGACTGATAAGCGTGATGAATGGTTTTTCCTGCCGGATAATAAAAAAGAGGTCCACGAATTTCAGGAGCAAGCAAAACATCGCTAAGTAGTTTTTTAATATAAACATCGCCAAGATTAGCAACGATCGCTTCTAGCTGCTCCATCATGCGCTGCGGATCAACTTCTGCCTTAGAATAAAAATCATCAATAGAGACGCGCGAAGGATCAACGATAGAAAAGTGAGAAATAATTAGCTGCTTTTTTCCTTGAAACTGATTGATCTTTCCTTCAATTCTCGCCAGCGCTCCTACAAAAAGAATGTTTTGCGCTTTTTGAATATCCTGCCAAAGACGTGCATCAATAGTTCCCGTTGTATCAGTCAAGTTCATGGCCCCATAACTGCGACCATCTTTTCCCTCTAAAACATTAAAGCTCTTCACCAAAAAGATTTCTTCCACGTGGTCTTTGACACAGAGGTCTCTGACCCACTGCTTTTTATTGTAACGATGTTCCATTGAAACGAAGTCCTCCATTTGACTTTTAAGGCTATGCTTTACGATGATGCTATGGCATATATTCTAAGACTTTTGAACATCTTGATACCCAATAAAACCAAAAATTAACAACTTAATATTGTTCGGCTTCAAGCAGACGAGGTTTTCCATGAAAAAAAAACTAAAAATTGGTATTAACGGCATGGGCCGTATCGGTCGCACTCTCCTTCGCCAGTGGGTTGCTAGAAAAGATAGTGACCTCAATCACCTAGAAATTCACGCAGTTAACAATCCTGGACGAAGCATCCAAGAGTACCTGCACCTTTTGCGCTATGACTCCGTTCATGGAACCATGAAAAATGAACTTATTATTCATGAAGATTCTTTTACTCTCGATGGCAGCAAAATTTATTTTCACCAGTCACCTTCTCCTTCAGAAATTCCCTGGGAAAAGCAAGAAATCGATATTGTTATCGATGCAACAGTAAAATTTAAAAATAAAGAAAGTTTATCTCAGCACCTCCGACAGAGCGTCAAAAAAGTTATCATGTGTGCTCCTGGAGAAGATTTAAATAAAGAAACTTTTGTCATGGGGATTAATCAAGAAAAATATGATCCCAAAAATCATCACGTCATTAGCAATGCTAGCTGTACTACAAACTGCCTGGCCCCTATCGCCAAAGTTCTTCAAGAGAAATTTGGCATTCTCTCAGGATTGATGACCACAATTCACTCTTATACCGCCGACCAAAATCTTCTCGATTCGGCCCACAAAGATATCCGCCGAGCGCGCGCGGCCGGCCTCTCCATGATCCCTACAACCACTGGTGCCGCAAAGGCCCTAGGCCTTGTTATCCCAGAACTCACTGGAAAACTCGACGGTCTTGCTGTAAGAGTCCCCACGGCCGATGTCTCTATTGTAGACCTCACGGTTCATCTCGCTAAAAGCGCCACCAAAGATGAAATTAATAACGCCATGAAAGAAGCGGCAACAAATGGCCCTCTCAAGGGAATTTTGGGTATTAATTCTGAAAAACTTGTCAGCATTGATTTTACAGGTCGAAGTGAATCTGCTGTTTTTGATGAAACCCTTACTTATGTCAAAGGCGATATTGCCAAAGTACAGGCCTGGTACGACAACGAAGTGGGATTTTCCAATCGCGTACTGGATTTAACCTGTTATGTAGGAGAGAGACTTTAATGGCCATTCAATATGTAGACGAAATTGCAGCGAGTGATGTGACGGGTAAAAGAATCATTGCTCGCTTTGACTTTAACGTCCCTCTCAAAGGCGAAGAGATCACCGATACCACTCGTATCGATGAGGCCCTTCCCACCATTGAATTACTTTTGAGCAAAAAACCCCTCAAGCTTATTTTGATGGGCCATCTTGGCCGCCCCAAAGGAAAAGTGAACGCTGCTTTTTCACTTCGCCCTGTGGCCAGCTATCTTGCAGAAAAACTCAATGCTGAAGTAATTCTCACTGAGACACCTGCAGGCAAAGGGAATAAGGCCCTCATTAATTTACCTGAAGCAAAAATTGTCATGCTGGAAAATATTCGCTTCGATGCACGTGAAGAAGAAAACTCCAAGGAGTTTGCCGGCATTTTGGCCAGTTACGGAGATCTTTACGTCAACGATGCTTTTGGCTGTGCTCATCGCAAACATGCTTCAACTCACAATATTATCTCTTATTTTAAAAATAAAAGTTATGCCGGTCTTCTCATGAAAAAAGAGGTAGAAACCCTTACAAAGCTTATTGAGCGACCTGCGAAACCCCTTGTGGCCATTATCGGCGGGGCAAAAGTTTCTGATAAAATTAAAACTCTTGAACAACTTCTTCCTCATGTAGATCATCTTCTTGTAGGTGGGGCCATGAGCTATCCCTTTTTAAAAGTAAAAGGCATCGACGTTGGCCGCTCGCGCTGTTCAGATGAAGATGTTTCCTTGGCCCGTCATATTCTGTCAGGCCCTTCGGCCCGCAAAATAGAACTTCCCATCGACCATCTCGCCTCAGACTCTCTTGAAGGAAAGGCCCAAGTTATTCACACTCAAGAAGTTCCAAGCGAATTGATGGCCCTTGATATTGGTCCTCAAACAGAAGAAAAATTTGCCTTACTCATTAAAAAAAGCAAAACTGTTTTTTGGAATGGTCCCATGGGACTTTTTGAAAATCCTGAATTTAGTCATGGAACTCTTGCTATTGCTCAAAGTGTCTCTGAAGTTGATGGCGTTAGTATTGTAGGTGGCGGCGACTCTGTGAGTGCTGTTAAGCAAACAGGACTGGCCCATAAAATGACCCTCGTCTCAACGGGTGGAGGAGCAACGCTAGAGTTTATTGAACAAGGTTCTCTTCCTTGCGTTCAGGCCCTTAAATTTGGTGTCTAGCATTTAGTTAGGAGCTTACCTGTGACAAAACAAAAGTTTATTCTCGGCAACTGGAAAATGAATAATCAGCTTGCTGAAATCGAAGAGTTCACTGCTCATCTCACAAACCTCTCACAAGTTCAACACCCTGATCTTTATTTGGGTATTGCCCCCATGAGTCCTTATTTATCTTTGGTCCGCCAAAAATTTCCACCTTTCCTTCATGTTGGCGCACAAAATATTTCAACTCAAAAAAAAGGGGCCTTCACTGGTGAAATCCCTGCAAGCACTGTTAGCGAGCTCAAGGGAGAATTTGTTCTGGTGGGTCATAGCGAACGCCGCTCTTACTTTCATGAAACTTCCAGCGAACTTGCCGAAAAAATTCGGCGTGCTTTTGAGGAGAGACTTCTTACAGTTTTTTGTGTAGGTGAAACACTCAAGGAGCGCGAAGAGAAATCCCATTTTGATTGCGTGAAAAAACAGATGAATGAAGTCATTGAATTATTAGGTGATGATGCACAAAAAATTCTCTCGGCCTCTTTTATTATGGCCTATGAACCTGTTTGGGCCATCGGGACTGGAAAAGTGGCCAGTGCCAAAGACGCTGAAGAGATGCATGCTTTTATTTCATCACTTTTAAAAGAAAAATGGGGTAATGAGTTCTTCCTTCCTATTCTCTACGGTGGTAGTGTGACGGCTCAAAATATCAACGAGCTTCTTGCTATGCCTAATATCTCTGGTGCCCTTGTAGGCGGTGCTTCTTTAAAAAGCGATTCGTTTTCTCTCTTGGCCCAAGCGGCCTTTAAATTTTTCTGAGCTTTCGCTAGAAATTTTACCTAATATCGTTTACCTTGTTGCTTAAGACATTGGCAGGTAAAGCTGCCTATAGATTTTAAACAAATTCAATTGTAAGGATAGCAGCGCTATGATGACGACACTGACGGTCATTCACATGATTATCTCTATTCTCCTCGTCGCCTTGGTTTTAATCCAATTTGGCAAAGGAGCAGAAGCAGGACTTTTTACGGATACAGGATCTTCTTCCATTCTTCCCCAAAAAGGAAACGTCATGGTGAAGATTACCTCTGTTGTGGCCTTTGTTTTTTTTGGCCTCTCTTTGGCCTTGGCCTCAGCACGCGGACGCATGGCAGAAAAATCGATTTTTGACACACATGTGCCTATTCAGCAACAAGCTGAGCAGCAAGTAGAAAATAAAGAGTAAAAACCTTCTCCATTGACGATACTTTAGACTCTCAGAGATAGTAGAAAAAAAGGAATCTACTATGCTCACAGGATCTGCCTTCTCTTCTTCCCAACAAGAAACCATCCAGCGCGAATTTTCTCACTTAAAAGATAAACCCGTTTTTAATTTTAATACTGCTTACTTTGGACCTTCTCCCTTGCGTGCTAAAAACTACATGCTTGAAATGATAAAAGAAGAGATGGATTCCACCTACCTTCCTTATCAAAATTGGATGAAAACGCCCCATGAAATCAGAGAATCTCTAAGTAAATTAATCCCTGTAAAAAAAGAAAATATTTTTCACTCAACTTCAACAACTGATACTAATATTCTTATCGCCCAACACTATCCTTTTGCTGCCGATGACTATTATTGTGTCTTTGAGGGTGAATATCCTTCAAATGTTCTCCCTTATTTGAGACGGGCCGAAAAAGGCCACTTTAAAGTTAAAATTTTAGAGCTCCCTCCAGAAGGAGAACCTATTGATGTTTCTTATCTCCAAAAAAATCTTCCTACAAAATGCAAGGCCTTAACTATCTCTCATCTCTCCTTTAATTCTGGCCGTTATACAGACCTCTCTGTTATTGGTCCTTATCTTCGCTCGCGCAACGTGATGCTGTTTGTGGATGGTACACAGTTTGTAGGGGGGCATTCTCTCTCCAGCAAAGAAATTCAATATGCTGATGTCTATAATTTCTCTACTTATAAATGGATGCTAGGGGGATACGGCCATGCTTTTAGCTATTTTTCTGATAACTTTTTTAACAAGCTAGATATTTCTCACGGCAATTGGCTCTCTGAAATTAGTGACGTAGCTCGCCTGACAGATTATTCTATGGTGGACAGTAAGAATCTTCGTCCCTATCATCTCGACCGCGGCCAGGCGGCCAACAGACTTCTCATGAGTGCTTTAAAGGGATCCTTGGAGCTTTTTCATGAAATAGGTCTTTCTGCTATCGAAAAGCACAACCAGTCGTTGGCCCAACATTTTATCAAAGAATTTCAGTTTAAAAAATTTAAACTCTCATGCGCTAAAGAAGAAATTAAGCATATCGTCTGCCTAACATGTACTGATAAAAACTTAAACTCCGCTCTTGCTCTCTCTGAATTACAAAAACATCAAATTGATGCTTCTGTCCGCGAGGGAAACATTCGCCTCTCTTTTCATCTTTTTAATGAGCTTCCCCAGGTGGAGAAGCTCTTAGACGTTTTATCGTCTACTGTTTAAGAGATGCTCTGTAAATTGTCTCTATGTCTCCATAGTAACCAGAGAAAGTAGGGCGATCTTGTTGCCATAGAAAATCAGGTCTCATGCTGCTTTTCCATTTTCCACCAAGAATTTGTCCATGCTTATCGAGTTCTAAGCGATAGTAATAGCTAATTGTATCGACATTTTTTAGCCCACGTGAACTCAAGGCCGCCCAATCACTATCACCTACTTCGTCTGTATAAATAAGACTCATTTTAATAAAAACTCTTTTCTTTGTTCCTTTCGCTGAACCAATAAAGCGTCCTTTTTTCTCTTTAACGATTTTATAAGTATAGCTAACGGCCGGCTGATTCCAAACTTGGTAACTTGGATCGCGATCGAAGACGAATGATTTTTTTCTAATCCCTATTTCATTTGTCACGGCCACATGGAAAGCGCCAGCGTTGACTCCTCGGCAAGAAGGTCTAAACTTACTAATGCCGCGCCCACTACCGTTACAGCGAATACCGAGAAATTTTGCTTCATTTTCTCCGTGTTCTCCTTGGTAGTAAGAAAGATAGGCCTTAATGTCATAACTTGTGAAGGGGACTTCAATTCCATCTTTTGAAACAAGAGTCACATCACGAGGCTCATGAAAATTGATGGCCGATGGTGCCCAGCCATGACAAAGCCCTGCCCAATCAGGATCTTTAGGCGTTGTGCGACCAAGTTCATAATAAACAGTTGGATAATCAAAACGACCTAGCCAGATATCATATTTTTCAGCAGGCGAAAGTCTTTCTCTTTCGGCCAACGACATTTTCATCACTTCTTCTCTAGAAGGAGATCGATAGCGAAAAGGAGTCTCTTCTGTCTGAGGCCGATAAGCAATTCCCCCTAAGGAGCTGGGAAAAAATGTACTTGTCCAAGGAAAGTGCTTCACAGTTCCCTCACGTGGAAGACTATAAAAATTTTTCACATAACTTGCGTCAAAGTTTGAAGGATCAGAATCTTCTTTCCATGCCCTTCTGAAGTCTTCAGCAAAAAGACTCTGCGTGATAGAAACAAAGGCCGTTAAATAAAATAAAAAATTTCTCGCTTTAATTTTCATCATCATAGGAAAATGTCCTTTTGTTCTTTTTTGGTAAAAGTAAAAAAGTTTCATACCAAAAAAAGAAAAAAGGGGGATGCATCGTTGAAAAGATATACTCTAGGGTTAGTCGTTCTATTTTTCATGAAAGTTAAAGTGATGGCCATTGTGGGCGGATGGAAAATTCCTCACGAAAAATTCCCCTCTGTTTTTCCTATTGCAACTTATCACAATGATGAATTTGATATTGTTTGCACTGGAACCCTTATTAATCAAAATACTCTTGTAACTGCGGCCCATTGTTTTTCACCTCTGCGTTATCCTTTAAAAAAATATGGTCTCTTTAGAGAAGGAAAAATGGTCGCCACCTTTGATAAAGTTCATCTTCACCCTTATTATCAAAAATCACTTTTAGGTCTCTCTGATTTGGCCTTAGTGAAAGTTAACTGGAGTAGTCCTGAAGATATTCCTTTTATTGAAAAATATCCCCTGCTTCCCTCTTGGAATATTTACGACGGACCTATTATTGAAGAAGCGCATCTTGTGGGTTTTGGAGAAAATGAAGAGAGGACAAAGGGGGAAAAAAAAGAGGCCATCATCCCTATTCAATCAAAAAATTCCAGTGAAATTATCTCACAAGGGAAAAAGACAGATAGCTGTTATGGTGATTCCGGTGGTCCTCTTTTTTATTATGATAAAGAAAAAGAAGATTGGTTCTTAATTGCTGTCACTTCACGTGGTTTTTCTTCTTTTTGTTTTTATGGAGGAACTTACACAAAGACAAATGAATTTCAGTGTTTTCTTTATAAAGATATTGAAAAAGAAAATATCCCCAAACATTGTACAGAAGAAATCAAGGCCCCTTTATTTGAAAATCATGAATCTCTTGAAGAGGTCGATTTAACAGATCATTTAATTTCAGATTTTTCACCTCTCCTTGAATATACTTCTCTTAAAAAAGTTACTCTTCCCTACAATGTTAAAAAAGATAAAAAAACTTTTCTTGAATTAAAAAAGAGAAAAATTAAAATCATTGGATCAAAGCTACAGTTTACAAGCAAATGGAAGTCAAAGTTTTATCAGTCGTGTATGAAAAATGATAAAAATGCTTTAAAGGTAAAAAAAAGGATCCAACAGCTCTCTCCTAGTGAAAATCTTTCGACCTGTCTAGACTTTCACCATCATCTTTTGAATAAAGAGCGATTAGATTTAAGCGAACTTAAGTTACAAAGAATTTCTTTTCTCTCTGATCTTCCTCACCTTAAACGTTTAAATCTCTCTGGCAATCCCCTCAAGGATACTCTCTCTCTTCGTCGCTTTAAAATTCTCAAAGAAGTTGATCTGTCCTGGAATTCCTCTTGCGAGGCAAAGAAAAAGAAGCTTGCTAATAAAAATATTCAAGTGCGCTGTCGTCGATCTCAAAAAAAAGATCTCATGAAGTTTACTTTTTATCACCACTGTTCAAGACCTTATAAGCATGGACCTGAATCAGAGAGAACCGTTCAGGCAGTAATGGATAAGCTCCAACTCAAGCGCTGGGAGTGCTTTAAGGCAACAGAGATTCTTGTTCGAGGAAAAAAGCTAGATTTAAGTGAGTTTTATTTACAAAAAACAAAAGTATTAGAGGAATTTAATGAAGAAGATAAAAAAAGTATTTTACTGTGAATGATAAGAAATTATTTGGTGCCCGCTCGCGGAGTTTTTAGATGCCTCTCTTCAAATATCTCTATTTAGATATCTTGATAATAATATCAAGATGTTAATGAATTTTTCAGAACAATAGATTTTACTTTAGTTTTATCTGTTTTTACCTAGATTAGGCCTTCCTTAGGCCTGACTTCTTTAAAATATATTTCATTGACGAAAAAAAAGTTAAAGTAAACTATATAAAAAAAAGGATTTCCCCATGAAGCAAGTTCAAGACTGTAATAATGATATACTAAGTTGCGGTGATCGTGTTAGGGCCATAGAAGACATGTCACACGACGAAAATGGGGAGAGCATAAAAAAAGGAGAGATTTTAATTGTTGATGAGATTGGTAACTTTTCAGATACAAATCACTTTAAAGATAAAAAAGGCAGAATGGTTCCTGCACAGAAGACCAAAAAGTTGAAGTCTCAAAAAAAAGAAGATTAAAATATTTTGTTTTC
>NODE-621-length-12516-cov-6.24573_pt1 | contig 12516 bp, 13 predicted proteins | sample MGYA00139097_ERZ477577 | MGnify/ENA metagenome assembly ERZ477577 | reverse complement strand
ACCACCCAACTTCTTAATGATCTTAGTTTGAGCTGCACCACCAACACGAGATACAGATAGACCAGCATTAATCGCAGGGCGAATGCCAGAGTTAAACAAATCAGTTTCTAAGAAGATTTGACCATCTGTAATCGAAATAACGTTAGTAGGTACGAATGCAGATACGTCACCAGCCTGTGTTTCGATGATAGGTAAGGCAGTTAAAGAACCAGTTTGCCCTTTAACAGCACCGTTAGTGATTTTCTCTACATGATCAGCACTAATGCGTGATGCACGTTCTAATAAACGAGAGTGAATGTAGAAAACGTCACCAGGATAAGCTTCACGACCAGGCGGACGGCGTAACAACAATGACATTTGGCGGTAAGCCCATGCTTGTTTTGTTAAATCATCATAAACAATAAGTGCATCTTCACCTTTATCACGGAAGTATTCACCCATTGAACAACCAGCGTATGGAGCGATAAACTGAAGTGCAGCAGCATCTGATGCCGAAGCAGCAACGATAGTTGTATACTCAAGTGCACCATGCTCTTCTAACTTACGAACAACGTTCGCTATTGAAGAAGCTTTTTGGCCGATAGCAACGTAGATACATTTAACGCCTGTACCTTTTTGATTGATGATTGCATCGATAGCGATAGCTGTTTTACCAGTTTGACGGTCACCGATAATCAACTCACGTTGGCCACGACCAACAGGAATCATAGCATCGATAGATTTCAAACCAGTTTGAAGTGGCTCATCAACCGATTGACGAGAAATAACGCCTGGGGCTACTTTTTCGATTGGCGCTGATTCTGTGCTAGCAATGTCGCCTTTACCATCAAGAGGATTACCCAAAGAGTCAACTACGCGACCCAATAAAGCTTCACCTACTGGAACTTCTAAAATACGGCCAGTACACTTAACACTATCACCTTCAGTGATGTGTTGGTAAGAGCCTAAAATTACCGCACCAACAGAATCGCGCTCTAAGTTAAGCGCCATACCATAAGTATTACCTGGGAACTCAAGCATTTCCCCAGCCATTACATCGGCTAACCCATGGATACGTACGATACCATCGGTTACACCAACAACAGTACCCTCTGTGCGTGCTTCAGTTGCCCCATCAAAACTTTCAATTCGTTGTTTGATTAGGTCACTGATTTCTGCTGAATTCAGTTGCATCTCTGTTTCCTCTATAAACAGGCCGCTAGCTAATAGCGTTGGCCAGTCTGTTCAATTTGCCCAAGGCAGATCCATCAATAATTAGATCACCTGCTCGAATAATCGCGCCACCCAACAAGGCTTCGTCAACACTAGTTGTTAGTGTGACATCTCTGCCTAAGCGTTGTTTTAACGCTGCAGATATTTTAGCTTCTTGCTCAGGAGTTAATGCTCGTGCTGATGTAACATCAGCCGTCATAACTTTCTCTGCTTCTGCACGTAATTCTTCAAAAATTACGGCAATAGTACCTAAGAACTGTAAACGGTTGTTTTCAGCTAGTAGAGCTATGAAGTTACGAGCATCGTCGCTCATTAACTCTCCAGCAATATCAGCGAATAAGCTTATTACCTGCTCATCACTTACTGAAGGACTGCTGATGATTGACTGCATGTTTGGCACTGCTACACATTGCGCTAATACTGCAAGTAAGTCAGACCAAGCTTTCAGCTCGCCTTTTTCATGCGCAATAGTAAATACTGCACTTGCATAAGGTCGCGCGATGGTTACTACTTCAGCCATGCTTTCATTCCTCTAGATTTGACCAACTAATTCATCTAACAAATCAGTGTGTGCCTTATCATCAATTTCACGACTAATAATTTTCGCTGCACCAGCAATCGCAACTGCGCCTACTTGTGAGCGAAGCTCATCTTTAGCACGGTTTGCTTCTTGAGCAATCTCTGCCTTAGCAGATGTCAAAATACGATCACCTTCAACACGTGCATTGTCTTTAGACTCATCAACAATCTCATTACCGCGGCGTTGAGCTTGTGAAATAATTTCATTCGCTTGCTCTTTCGCTTCGTGAATCACTTGTTGTGCACGCTTTTCAGCTAATTCTTGTTCGTGTCTGCCGCGTTCTGCTGCTGCTAAACCATCTGCAATTTTCTTTTTACGCTCATCAAGAGCTTCAATAATCGGTGGCCATACATATTTCATGCAGAAACCAATGAAGATTAAAAAAGCAATTGCTTGACCTATCAAGGTTGCATTGATATTCATGCTTATACCTCTATCTTTATCGCAATACTGTTAAATATAAATTCGTTATTAAACAACAGCGAATAGAACGTACATAGATAGACCAACAGCAATCATTGGAACCGCGTCAACTAGACCTGCAACTAAGAAGAAGTTTGTACGTAACATTGGTACTAATTCAGGTTGACGTGCCGCTGCTTCTAAGAAACGACCACCTAATAGACCAACACCAATCGCAGCACCTAAAGCACCTAAACCCGCCATAATAGCGCCAGCAATATAAACTAAACCCATATCCATTTTTTTCTCCTAACAAATAGCTAAATTAAAAATTAAACCTAAAAATCAAACTTGAAAAACTATCTAAACTTAATGATGTTGATGTGCCATATCAATATAAACAATGGTTAATACCATAAAGATAAAGGCTTGCAACGTGATGATAAGTATGTGGAAAATAGCCCAGCCTACTTGTAACAACCCAGCTACAGAACCTAAGACAAGGCCAGCACTGTACATTGTTGCAATAAGGATGAACACCATTTCACCCGCATACATATTTCCGAACAAACGTAGTCCTAATGAGAACGGTTTTGCCAATAATGTGACTGTTTCTAGAACAAGATTTATCGGTAAAGCCCATTTACCAAAAGGTTCAAATGATAGTTCTTTAAGGAAGCCGCCAGTACCTTTAATCTTAAAGCTGTAAAACAGCATTAAGCCGAACACTACTAATGCCATACCCATTGTTGCATTAGGATCGGTACTTGGTACTACTTTGAAAAATACGTGGTGAGGATCTACGCCGAATAGTGCCGATGCCCCGTGAGCGACAGCTAATGGAATAAAATCAACAGGGACTAGATCCATTAAGTTCATTAAGAATATCCAAACGAATATTGTTAATGCTAGCGGAGCAACTAAGTCGTTTTTACCGCCACTGAATGACCCGCGGACGGTATCATTAATAAACTCAATAATCATTTCTGCAAAGTTTTGTGTACCAGTCGGTACTCCTGCTGAAATTGTTTTTGCAACACCACGGAAGAACCACATCATTAGGCCGCCTAACACGACTGACAACAACATAGTATCTACATTGATTGCCCAAAACCCCATTTCTGTAGCTTCTTTAGCTGATTCTGCAAAACCCCATGATCCATCTTCATGCTGACCGTAAGTCAAATTCTGTAGATGATGCTTGATATAACCTGATGTAGTAATCGTTGATTCACTTGCCATTTTTGGTTTAAGCCCGACTATAATTTCCAAATAAAACAACTGCCTGCATTACAATAAAGCCTGCCAACATCATCTCAACTGGTACAAGTACCAAAAATCCGATAGCAAACAATACGATGGTCATTACCCATCTCTCTGCAACACAGCGGTATGCTCTGCCTAAATTCTTACTTGCATCTGCTCTTGCAAACTTTGCTGAAGCAGATAAATGCCATCTTTGTAAAAGAGTATTACTGACTGCAATCATCCCGCCGAAGAGGTATGAAAGAGTATTCGCATTATCCCTTACAAGGAAAACAATTAAACTTGTTATCACCAGCAACACAACCTGCATTTTTATCAAATGATTTATAGGCTGGGCTCTTACTAAAGATTCCATAGCAATAATCTCGCTGGATTTTATCTGCCTTAAGCAAACCACCGCATTATATAGATCAGCGACTTATAAGGTCAATGAAATTGTTTATTTATCTTGATTAGCAATTGCTTTATTGCCGTGTTTTCGCTCTATATTCGTCATCGGCTTTTAGCGTAAAGCTGGCAATAACCTTGTTATATTGACTGGGTATAATGGTAGTAATGCTTTCCTACATGTTTGCCAGAATGCTGATAACAGCAATAAGCCAGAGCCAATACTAAATGCAATTAGTGCGAAGCCTAGACTCACCACTCCATACTGTTCTAACAAAGCATTAAATGCATATAAAACATATACCAATGCAGAAACCATCATTGCCCTACGGTCAATGCTAATAGAAATAATCGCAACGGCTACGTACAATAAACCCACTGCACTCGCTTGCAAAATACTTACATCACCATCAAAGACTTTTAGAGCAGAAAAAACAGGATGGACAAGTAAAGGCGCTGCTATTAAATGAAGCCAGAATGCTACATCTGATCGTCTAGTCTGCCTTACGATATCTGAAATATCCCATCGCATTGCAATAGCAAATACTAATAACCCAGCCACAAATATCATTACAGCAAGCCAGTCTCGTGTCGCTGGTATTAACGCAAATAGTGCCATCATACAGCCTGAAACAACGGCCGCCGTGCCTGCTGCTATAGTAATTGGTACCCGAAAGCGTTGCCAATGGAGCCACGCTGCAAAAGCGGTTAACCCACTGGGAATGCCAATATTTAACTCAGTACTCATACCACTATCAGCCAACGCTGTTATTCCAAAACCTAGCACACCTCCGACAAAAGTCAGTAGTAAAACAATCGAAGGTAATGCCATGCGTCGTTTTCTTGTGAAAAACTCAGCTAAGCCCCATGAAGCAATTACTTGAAGTGTAATTCCTACTTGTAGACTTTGTGAATGGCCAATCCACATAAGCGAGCTAAGTAATAATAAAATGGCAATAACAACAAAAATATCATTAAAGCCTGATATCAGACGAAAATGCTCCTCATCAACATCAGGAGTCACTCGCTGATCTGCTACATAGTTACGAAATGCTGTTGCTGATGACTCATCAATTACTCCAGCGTCAACAGCAGAGTTAAGGTCTTCTTCACTATACATAATTACTGAGCCTTAAATTTGAATGCTATTGTTACTTAATTCGTTTAATAATATCTTTAAGATCTGTCACATCGCTGTAATCGATGACCAATTTTCCTTTACCACTAGCAAGGTGTTTAACTGTAAACCGATCACCTATTTTTTTACTAATTAGCTGCTCGATCTTATCGAGTTCTTCTAATAATGCATCAGACTGTGGCGACTTATCTTTAACTGGTTTTTGTAGACGACGTATTAACTGTTCAGTTTCACGAACAGATAAACTTCTATCGACTATGTCAGCGGCAGTGTCTGACTGTAATTTACCTTCCAGAGCTAACAACGCTCTCGCATGCCCCATTTCAATGTCACCATTCTCAACCAAGCGTTTTACATCATCATTCAAATTGCGTAATCGCAATAAGTTTGAAACTGCAGCTCGCGAACGACCAACGGCTTCAGCAGCCTCTTGGTGCGTCATTGCAAACTCTTCACGTAAACGATGAAGGGCATTAGCCTCCTCCATCGGGTTTAAGTTTTCACGTTGAATATTCTCAATTAACGCCATCGCAATAGCACTGCGATCAGATACATCACGTACTAACGCTGGCACCGTTTCTAAGTTAGCAAGCTTTGAAGCCCTCCAACGTCGTTCACCTGCAATAATTTCATACTTCCCACCAGTAACAGGACGAACAACTATCGGTTGAACAAGACCCTGAGATCGAATTGAATCCGCTAACTCTTCTAAAGAGTCCTGCGCCATATCAACTCGCGGCTGGTACTTTCCAGGCTGGATCAAATCAAGTGGAAAATATTGCAGACTATCATCCAAGCTAGCTTCGTCTTGTGATACATCGGTCAATAGTGCATCTAATCCTCGACCCAAACCTCTTTTTTTAGTCACGTTTATTTCCTACTTAATTACTTTCAACACGTCTTATAAACTCACTCGCCATTGCCATATAGGCAATCGAGCCTCGAGAAGAACGATCATAACTTATTACCGGCAATCCATGGCTAGGTGCTTCAGCTAGACGCACATTTCGAGGAATAACGGTATGAAATACTTTTCTCTCAAAATGCGTAATAAGCTGACGTGATACCTCAGTCGCTAAATTATTACGTGCGTCGTACATAGTGCGAATTAATCCTGTCACATCAAGGTTGGGGTTAGCTCTCTGCTTGACCCTTTCAATGGTTTTTAACAGTGAAGATAAACCTTCTAAAGCATAATACTCACATTGAATAGGAATAATAACGCCTTGTGATGCAACTAAAGCATTCACAGTCAACATACTGAGCGATGGCGGACAATCAATCAATATATAGTCGTATTTTTCGCGGGTGGATTCTAGGGCCAAACGTAGACGATGCTCTCTTAATTTCACATCTAATAACTGAACCTCAGCCGCTGTCATATCAGAATTGGTAGGCATAACATCAAAGGTTGCATCTTCCGGCCTGACAATCGCATCAGCTGCTTTAACAGTAGTCATAATGACATCGTAGCTACTAACTTCTAACGAGTCTTTATCAACGCCACAGCCTGTTGATGCATTACCCTGAGGATCAAGATCGATTAGTAATACTTTCTTACCACTACTGGCGAGGGATGCAGCTAAATTGACCGTGGTCGTCGTTTTACCTACGCCACCTTTCTGGTTCGTAACTGCAAAAATATCACCCATCAATTCATCCTTTTACGATTCGAATGAGATGCCGTTCACCATCACACTCCGGCACGTCCAATGTCACAATATCACGTAGTTTAAACCCTTTACCGATTGAGGCAAGCTCATCGTCAGGTCGAACACCTTTCATTAAGATCAGGCTACCCGCCTCATCACAATGTTGGCCAGTTAAGTCAATAATATCTTCAATGGTTGCAAAGGCACGTGCTGTCACCATAGCAAATTTAGGTAGAGCCGCTTCTTCAACACGGGCATGAACAACTGTCACATTATTTAAACCCAGCTCAGCCTTCGCCTGTTGTAAAAAGCGTGTTTTTTTAGAGTTCGTATCTAATAAGGTTACGGCCATATCAGGAAAAGCAATGGCAATAGGTATACCAGGTAAACCGGCCCCTGTACCCACATCCAGTAAACTGTCGCCATCAAGATAAGGCAGAATCGCTAAGCTGTCGAGAATATGTCGACTCACCATTTCCTTAGGATCGCGAACAGAAGTTAAGTTATAGACCTTATTCCATTTCGCTAATAATTCAACATAATGCTGTAGTTTTAATTGCTGCTCATCTGTTAACGATAGTGCTAATGCTTCACAGCCCTGCTCGATTTGTTTTAACAAAGTATTTGCCATTAACTCGCTTCGCTCTGAAGTTTTTGTCCACCGCGCTTCAAATGCACGAGCAATAATGAAACTGCTGCTGGCGTAATTCCTGATATCCGTGCAGCTTGGCCCAAGCTTGTTGGTCTTGCTTGCTCTAGCTTTTCACGTACCTCGTTTGATAGTCCTCTTACTTCTTTATAGTCAATATCGTCAGGTAAGGCTGTTTGCTCATGTTTCTGCAAGCGATCTATTTCATTCTTCTGGCGAGAGATATAACCAGCATATTTAGTCTGAATAACTACTTGCTCACTAATATCTTCGGCTAACTGAGTGTGCTCACCAAGCAAGGTTAAAATTCCTTGATAGTCCACATTGGGTCGTCGTAATAATTCAATCGCTGAACTAGCTTTCGCTAATGGCTCGCCCAAAACTTGTTCAGCGATGTTTGAATCAAGCTTTTCAGGACTAAACATAGTATTTTCTAAGCGAGTAGTTTCTTTTTCAACCGCTTCTCGCTTGGCACTAAATGCTGCCCAACGCTGATCATTGACCAATCCTAACTCACGACCTTTTGGTGTTAAACGCATATCAGCATTATCTTCGCGGAGTAATAGGCGATATTCGGCACGACTAGTAAACATTCGATACGGTTCACGTGTTCCTGATGTAATCAAATCATCAATCATAACGCCGATATAAGCTTCATCGCGACGAGGGAACCATTGCTCTAATCCACGCGCTTGCAAGCCCGCATTCAAACCGGCGATCAAGCCTTGTGCACCCGCTTCTTCGTAGCCAGTGGTACCATTAATTTGGCCTGCAAAAAATAACCCCGCCATATGTTTCGTTTCTAACCACGGTTGTAAATCACGTGGATCAAAGAAGTCATACTCAATGGCATAACCTGGGCGAGTGATATGTGCATTCTCCATCCCTTTCATCGAGCGGACAATTTCATACTGCACATCAAATGGTAAGCTTGTTGAAATACCATTTGGATATACTTCACCACAGTTTATACCTTCTGGCTCAAGGAAAATTTGGTGCGACGTACGATCAGCAAAGCGTACTACTTTATCTTCAATAGATGGGCAGTAGCGAGGACCGATCCCTTCTATTTCACCGCTGTACATGGGTGAACGATCTAAATTATTTCGAATCACATCATGTGTTTTTTCATTGGTATGAGTGATGTAACACGAGATTTGTTCCGGATGATCAGAGGCTTTTCCTAGAAAAGAAAATACTGGTGTCGGTGTATCACCTGGTTGCTCTGTCAGGCCAGAGAAATCAATACTCTTCGTTTCAATACGAGGAGGTGTGCCAGTCTTCAAACGATCGACTCTAAACGGCATTGCACGTAAACGATGTGCCAAACCAATAGATGCAGGATCACCCGCTCGACCACCTTGGTGATTTTCCATACCAATATGAATTAAGCCACCTAAGAATGTGCCAACCGTTAAAACAACTGACTTTGCTGAAAAACGCAACCCCGCTTGAGTTACGACGCCAACAACGCGATCATTTTCAACAACGAGATCATCAACGGTTTGTTGGAATAAATAGAGGTTTTCTTGATTTTCTAAGACGCTACGGACAGCGGCTTTGTATCGAACTCGATCGGCTTGAGCACGTGTTGCACGTACAGCTGGCCCCTTACTCGCGTTCAAGATACGAAACTGGATTCCGCCGAGATCTGCGGCTTGCGCCATACACCCTCCTAGCGCATCAATCTCTTTCACTAAATGGCCTTTGCCAATGCCACCAATAGCAGGGTTACAACTCATTTGACCAAGCGTTTCTATATTTTGAGTCAGCAACATGGTTTTTACACCTTGTCTTGCTGATGCTAACGCTGCCTCGGTACCTGCATGACCGCCCCCAACAACAATTACATCATAGTGATCTTGATAACTCATAAAACAGCTCTTTAAATTCTTTTGTCTAAACGATCGGGTAGTTTAACACGCAGGGATAAATTTGAATCAAAATGTTGCATTATAAAGTTCAACTGAAAAACTATAACTTATTGAGGAAATGAGATTTTTTAAGATAAAGCCTAACTATCTTGATCAAAAACAATGACCTGATTACGGCCATTATCCTTAGCTTTATAAAGTGCGCTATCAGCCTGACTCACTAAATCCTCTTCGGGGTTGTCATGATTTAGTATTGAGATACCAAAACTAGCAGTTACCTGTCTACCAGCCAATTTAGTCAGTTTCATAGCCATAATTTGTATTCGTATTCTGTCAGCTAAAATCTTTGCACTGTCTAAATTCGTTTCAGGCAGTATCAAAATAAACTCTTCACCACCATAACGTCCTGCGCCATCAGAATTGCGGAGATTTTTTTTCAAAATCGATGCAATCGAAACAAGCACCCTATCACCAACTTGGTGGCCAAACTGATCATTAATCTTTTTGAAATAATCGATATCAAGCATTATGACAGCAAGGTTATTCTGATGCCGTAGCGCCAAATGCTTCATTCTCTGCAAATAATCAAGCACCGCATTGTGATTCAAAAGTCCCGTTAAGCCATCATGACTTGCCAATTCCGTTAAGGCTAGGTTTGTTGCTCGCAAGCTCTCTGTTCTTCTTTCGACTAAGGCTTCAAGCTTATTGTTTAATTGAAATAAGTATTGCTGCGAATCTAGCTGAGCTTGCTCTTTATCTAGACGCAATAATTCAATACGCTTCATCAGTGCGTAACCAAGTAGTGTTACCTCAAAAACGGAACCTACTTGTAGTGCATAAACGGTATAGTCTGAGTGAGGAATAAAGCCAAAAACCAACAACACCTCAGCCATACCTCCTGCCAGCATGAACATCCACGCCACAACAAAATAACGAGCAGGTTGATAGCCTGAAAAAAGTGATCTCAGCGCTACAAGTAATATAACAAAAGGAGCTACCAAGCCTAGAGAGGCAACTAATAACACTCCTTTCTCATAGTTGTCGAACAACACCATTAAAACCGCTGCTATAGCAGTAATAATTAGCAATAAATAAAGTGTTTTTAAGTATCTATATTTTTGAATCCATAACTGTAAAAAAGCAGCTGAGAAAGCAAGGGCACATATAACTGTAAGGCCAACACTCACCGCTGTAAACCGACTACTCCACTCAGGTAAGTTCGGCCAAAAATACTGGAAGCTAAAACCTACCAGAGAGGCATGCATCAGGCTTGTAGCAAATAGATAACATCCGTAATACAAGAAAAGTTTATCTTTAGTCATCTGATATGACACTGCAGCGGTCACTACCAACACAAGCATCAAACCAAAATAAGCCCCAAATAAAAGGCTTTCTCTTACTACTGTCCCAATAAACTCAGACGCTGTCCATAGGGTTAAAGGTAACTGCAATGAACCTTCTGTTTGAATCAGCAGGTAATAATGTTTTAGATGATCTTTTTGTTCTGTCAAACGAAAAACAAAGTTTCTAAGCTCAATATCCCTACTTGAGTGGAATTGTGATTCGCCAGTGATGGCTTGTGTGTAACTTCCATCTGCTTGAGAAGAATATAAGATGGCATTATCTATCGAGGCATGCGCTAAGCCTAATAAGATCTGGTCTTGAATCAGACCACCATTTTTTAGTGAAAAATGGAGCCAATAATTTGCTTTGGAAAACCCAAAGCTATTACCAATTGCAGAGCTATGCTTAAAGTGAGTTTTATCGGCACTGATAACATCAGAAAGAGTTAGCTTATGACTATCATCGACTAATATCTCCGTATAAGGAAGTAACTCAAGTCGACCATTCGCTAATTGAAGTTGTGCTAAATCAACACCAGGGTTCGCAAAGACCTGATGCACAGAGCCGAACATCACTACGATGAACAGTACTACTGTTGTTATTTTGCTTTTGACCATTATTTGTCAGCTATTAAAGTCTAAACATGATTCATGGCAGTTTATAATTATTCTAAGTGCTTGTGTTCACAATACTATTAGTTGATGAGAATTAATAGTTAGTTCTTTATAAAGCCCTTTCACATAATGGTCAGATGTTTATGTTATGTTTCTTTTTTAGAAAATTTTGGAGCTGTAAATAATGGAAAAAAATACTGGTTTAAAACGCCTCTTCTACGCCACCTTGTATTCATGGCAAGGGCTCAAGTCAGCATTAACAAACGAGTCTGCTTTTAGACAAGAATTTGTTGCCACCATCTTATTTGTTGCTTTTAGTTTTTATCTTGATGTCTCAGCCTATGAACGCCTTGCCATGATCGCAAGCTTGGCACTGATACTGATAATAGAACTGCTCAACTCAGCCATTGAATGTGTCGTCGACCGTGTAAGCACTGAACGACACACCCTATCTGGGCGAGCAAAAGACTATGGTTCATTTGCCGTATTAATAAGCCTATTGATTGCTATTGCAACTTGGACGCTAATCCTTATGAATTAGGTCGACGATAAGCCACAACAAGAATAAACACGCCAAGTAAAATCATCGGCAATGAAAGAATCTGCCCCATCGTCAACCAATCAAAAGCAAAATAACCATATTGCTGATCGGGGATACGAACCAGTTCAACTATTGACCTAAATACACCATAGCCGAGTAGGAACAGTCCTGAAACAGCGCCTAATGGCTTAGGCTTAATTGAATAAAGCCATAACAGAACAAATAAAACTAGACCTTCTAAACCAGCTTCATACAGTTGCGAAGGATGACGAGGCAAAGGTCCACCGTGAGGAAAAACCATGGCCCAAGGTACATCACTCACTTTGCCCCATAATTCACCATTGATGAAATTACCTATTCGCCCAAAAAATAAACCAATAGGCACCATTGGCGCAATAAAGTCACTAATTTCAAAATAAGACTTTCCGGTTTTTCTAGAGAATAACCAAAACGCTATCAGTACTCCTAGCAATCCACCATGGAATGACATGCCACCCTGCCAAATTTTTAAAATATTTAAAGGGTGCTCTATATTATTAGTGAAATCATAAAACAAGCTATAACCTAGACGCCCTCCGAGAATAACCCCTATAGCACCGTAAAACAGTAAATCTTCAACCTGTTCTGCTGTCCAACCGTAACGAGCCGCTCGAACTCTCCCAAGCAACCAAGCTCCAGTAAAACCAAATAAATACATCAAACCGTACCAATGTACTGAAATTGGACCAAGTGAGATTGCTACAGGATCAATTGTTGGATACAACATAATTAAATAAAGATTTCTTACTTAAAAAAAGAAGTCATCATACCAAGCCTTTATTAGTATTAGTTAGCTATCTATGATAGTTAAGTCAACA
>NODE-619-length-12573-cov-6.26035_pt1 | contig 12573 bp, 12 predicted proteins | sample MGYA00139097_ERZ477577 | MGnify/ENA metagenome assembly ERZ477577 | reverse complement strand
ATGCACGCGAGCCACAACCTCCTGCCCCGGGTAACATCCTTTCTTGAAATTCACCGCCCCAATCAGGTCAAGATTCACCATTTGCGGAACGAATGCTTCCTCTGTCGCAGCAGTAATTGCAGGTATACCAGCCTGAATATCGAGAAGTGTCCAGTCATTGCGGCTAGAGTCGGCCTGGGGGAATCGATTTATCTCATCACTATCAAAGATATACATATAGCGCTCAGCATTAGTACTGAGCCCATCGTCAACGGTCAACAGGTATGAACTCCCATCTTTTGTGACTTTTCCTGTTTCGCCGGAGGCAGGAATCGCAATATCAGTCAGTGCACTGGCATTACCCGCAATGCCAATGATGCGAATATGGTCAATCTGCGATGTTATTGTCACATCATCACGCATAACAAACATACGCAGTCTTGGTAATATCTTCTCACTGATTTCAACAGGAAGGATCAACATGTATTCATTCTCGTCGATCCGTGCAATAGTCATAAAAGCCAGCAAGCGGCCCTTAGGTGTGCAGTAGCCACTGTACTGCCAGGAATTCACAGGAAGATTAGCCAGGTCATTAGTGAACTGGGCATGAAGAAATTTTGTTGCATCACTGCCAGAAACCTGTAGTGAAGTCAGATCATCGAGCATCATTATCTTGTCCATGTTGCTTGTCTTCATGGTGATATTTTTACCTTATTTATGTTGCAGAATTGCATATTGAATTAGGGCGAATTGCAGGCTGTTTTGTGTGGGTATATGTTTTTAAAAAAACTTAATCTGTACCTTGGTGTCCCTAATAGTATGATGATAGGATTGCGTATAAAATAATCTTATGCATTGTAAAGGAAACATGCGATGCCGAACACTGTTGAATTATGCGATTTAGACTTTAACACTGCCAATGAAACCGGTAAATGATCTATCAATAGAGATGTTCTAGATGAAGCAAACTGCCCAGCGCCCTGTATTCCTAAACCTGCTCCAGATACGCCTCCCACTTGGAGGCGTATTGTCAATTTTACACCGTATTAGTGGTGTTCTGCTTGTTCTGGCTATTCCCGTGTTTGTGTATTTTCTACAATTATTGAGTGGTGGTGAGTCCAGTTTTTCTCATGCACAGGAACTGCTGCAATCCGTTCCCGGTAAGATTCTTACCAGTCTGATCATATGGGTACTTATCCAGCATTCAATCAGTGGCATCAGGCATCTAATGATGGATCTTGATTATGGTTACAATAAACAGGTTGCACGAAAAACAGCAACGGCCGCTTTCGCAGTCAGTCTTCTGCTCATTATCCTTACAGGAGCAATGATATGGCTGTAGGCGTCAGCGATCGCGGTAGTATTCGCTCAGGTTTAGGGGAATGGGTAGTGCAGCGTTTAACGGCTGTCTATTTGCTCGTTTATATAATTATCGCACTGATATACTTCACTATCTGGCCGATTTCGAGTTATACGGACTGGGTGCAGCTGTCATCAAATTTGTTCTACCAGATTTCAACCCTGTTATTTATTTTCAGCTTACTGGCACATGCCTGGCTAGGACTGAAGAGTGTTTTTCTGGATTATATTAAGCCCTGGCGATTGCGTTTTCTGCTGCAAATGGTTCTCGCTACTGTATTGCTGGGTATTGGAGTGTGGGCTTTGCTGGTAATAGGTGTTAAATGAGCAATGGAATAGAAAAAAGAAGTTTTGACTGCCTGGTGATCGGAGCAGGAGGTGCAGGGTTGCGCGCTGCTCTGCAACTGGCACAGGCTGATTTGCATGTCGCGGTGGTTTCCAAGGTTTTCCCAACCCGTTCGCATACCGTAGCAGCGCAGGGAGGGATGAATGCTGCTCTTGGCAATGTCACCCCGGATAACTGGCATTGGCACATGTACGATACCGTTAAAGGTAGTGATTTTCTTGGCGACCAGGATGCGATTGAGTATATGTGCCGCGCAGCTTCACGCCTGGTGATAGAGCTTGAGCACTACGGCGTACCGTTTACCCGGCTTGATAATGGACGTATCTACCAGAGAGCGTTTGGTGGTCAAAGCCAGAATTATGGTGGTGATCAGGCTGCGCGTACCTGTGCAGCAGCAGACCGCACCGGCCATGCCATTCTACAATCTCTCTATCAGCAGAATCTGCAGGCGCGGACACATTTCTTTGACGAGTATTTCGCCACCGATTTGCTGGTTAGTGAGGATGGCGTGACCCAGGGTGCCATGGTGATTGATATCGCTACTGGTGAACCAACGATCATTGAAGCCAAAACCACGCTTCTGGCGACCGGTGGCTCTGCTCGAATCTACCGCAACAGTACAAATGCAATGATCAATACCGGCGATGGAATGGCTATGGTATTGCGTGCAGGTTTGCCCGTTCAGGATATGGAATTTGTGCAGTTTCATCCAACAGGTGTTGCCGGCCTGGGTATGCTGATTTCTGAAGCTACGCGTGGCGAGGGCGGTTACCTGATTAATAAAGATGGCGAGCGTTTTATGAAACGTTATGCGCCTAAAGCCATGGACCTGGCAAGTCGCGATGTTGTTTCCCGGGCAATTGCAACTGAAATACGTGAAGGACGAGGCTGTGGAGATAAAGCAGACCACGTTTTACTGCAGTTGCATCACCTCGACAGCGACATTGTAAAAAACAGGTTGCCGGGCATCAGGGACATGGCGATTAGATTTGCCGGTGTTGACCCTGTTGATGCTCCAATTCCTGTCTTTCCGACAGCGCATTACACCATGGGAGGGATACCTACAAACAGGATGGGGCAGGTAGTGGCCCCTGTCCATCATGCTCCTGAAGAAGCACAAACAGGTCTTTATGCCATTGGTGAATGTGCCTGTGTCTCAGTACATGGTGCTAACCGCCTGGGTGGTAATTCACTGCTTGATATCGTCGTTTTTGGTAAAGCTGCTGGTGAACATATCATTGAGTTCCTTCAGGAAAACCCTTTACACACTCCGCTAAATCAACATTCTATAGATAAGGCAATGGCCCATATCAATCGTTGGGAAAAGAAAGGTGAGGGAGAATCTGTTGCTGGGATGACAAATGAAATGCGGGCTATGATGGAAGAGTTCTGCGGCGTTTTCCGGACTCAGGAAGTGCTTGATGAAGGGGTAGAAAAAATACGTGGATTACTTGGACGTCTGGATGGTGTCAGGCTGGGTGATCAAAGCAAGGTTTTTAATACTGCGCGTTTTGAAGCCTTCGAACTTGAGAATCAACTCGAAGTTGCAATGGCGACGATGCTATCCGCAGCCGCACGGGAGGAAAGCCGGGGTGCTCACTCACGGCTTGATTTCCCTGAACGAGATGACCGCGAGTGGATGAAGCATACGCTATATTTTAATCGTGATGGAGGGGTGCTGGATTACAAGCCAGTACGCACACAACCATTGAGTGTTGATTCCTTTCCGCCAGTAAAAAGGGTGTACTGACATGATACGGTTTTCTATCTATCGCTTTGATCCGGATAAAGACAAAAAGCCCTATATGCAGGATTATGAGCTGGCTGAATCAGAACTGGCTGGCCGCCAGATGCTGCTCGATGCCTTGCTGCTGTTAAAAGAGCGTGATGAGAGCCTGTCATTTCGGCGCTCCTGCCGTGAAGGTGTCTGCGGTTCAGATTCAATGAATATAAATGGCAGCAATGGGCTGGCCTGTATAACTCCGATATCCAGTTTGAAACAACCCATTGTACTTAATCCATTGCCAGGGATGCCGGTGATCAGGGATTTGATTGTCGATATGGAGCCGTTTTATAAACAGTATCGAAGTGTAAAACCGTGGCTAATCAATGATGAGCCTGTACCAGAAATAGAACGTCTTCAATCAGATGAAGACAGGCAGAAGCTGGATGGCTTATACGAGTGTATATTGTGTGGTTGCTGTTCAACAGCATGCCCGTCATTCTGGTGGAACCCCGATAAGTACCTCGGCCCCGCAGCGCTGCTGCAGTCTTATCGGTTCCTGGTTGATTCACGTGACAAGGCAACCAATGAGCGGCTTGACGAGCTGGAAGACCCGTTCAGGTTATTCCGCTGTCACAGCATTATGAATTGTGTGGAGGCCTGCCCGCGCGACCTCAATCCTGCCGAAGCAATTCATAAAATCCGTAAAATGCTGCTGGCACGTTCGACCTGAACAACTGTATTAATGACTCAAGCACCTGGCAGATTACGTTGGCAGTGTCGTCGTGGCATGCTGGAACTGGATGTTATTCTTAACCGCTTTCTGGATCAGCATTGGGGTGATATCGATAACGACCTCAAGGAAGAACTTGAATTACTGCTGGTAAACTCAGACCAGCAGTTGCAGAAATGGCTTTGCGAAGGCATGGAGGCCGATAATGAAGTCAAGAACATCGTTAGCAGATTACGGCAGACGGATTGTCATTAAGCCGGGTACATCCCTCACATTAATTTTTCTGATAACCACTACTCATGTGCTGGCGTTGTTACTGCTGTATTTTGTTGATATTAATACCTGGTTGCTTTTAAGCATTGCCGGGTTGATAGTTTTCAACCTGTTCCGTTATATTGTTGACGAAAATCGAATTAATAATTTACTAAGTTTGCAGCCGGGTGAGCCGCTGCTGCTAAAGAACAACCGCTATACAGGTTGGCAGAATGTGGCTGTAACTGAAAGCTTTGTTACTCGCTGGATTATTGTTTTAAGGGTGAGAGCACTGATTGATTCAAAGAAATATTCACTTATTTATGTCGCAGATTCGATAAACAATCTTTCGCACAGGCATTTAGCGATTTATCTCAACCGTCTTCATTCCTGAAAACGGTCACCGATGGGCTATTATAAATCTCGCTGAATGTAATTATCTGGAATCAGTACCGTGTTTACCTGCTTGAGGTCTGGGTTGGGCTCTGGGTAATCGCGGGTATAGTGCAGGCCACGGCTTTCTTTGCGACTCTGAGCGCTACGAATAGTCAACTCTGCAATGACCGCCAGGTTGCGTAGTTCTAGCAGGTTATTATCTACTTTGAAGCGGCTGTAGAATTCCTCAATTTCGTCTTTCAGCAGTTCAATGCGGTTTTGTGCGCGTTGCAGACGCTTGCTGGTTCTAACGATTCCCACATAGTCCCACATGAACCGACGAAGTTCATCCCAGTTATGAGATACAACAACCTGTTCATCCGGATCGGTAACCTGGCTTTCATCCCATGGTGGCAACTCGGGAGGTGTCGCAGAATACTCAGTTATGTGTTTTTTAATCGAATTGTTCGCGGCCTGAGAGAAGACCAGGCATTCAAGTAACGAGTTGCTGGCCAGGCGGTTTGCGCCATGGAGACCAGTAGAGGTGCATTCACCAATAGCATATAAACTATCAACATCAGTCTTTCCATCAAGATCAGTAATCACACCGCCGCAGGTATAGTGGGCAGCTGGTACCACAGGTATCGGGCTGCTGGTGATGTCCATACCGTATTTAAGGCAGCGTGCGTAAATAGTTGGGAAATGCTCAATGATGAAGTCGTGGTCACGATGACTTATATCCAGGAAAACGCTATCCAGGCCACCTTTTTTCATTTCATAATCGATAGCACGTGCAACAATATCTCTAGGCGCCATTTCAGCTCTATCATCGTAAGCCTGCATAAATCGCGTTCCGTCAGGCAGCAGCAAATGTGCACCTTCGCCACGCAAGGCTTCGGAGATAAGAAATGACTTCGCCTCGGGGTGATAGAGACAGGTGGGATGGAATTGTACGAACTCCATATTTGCAACTCGGCAGCCGGCTCGCCATGCCATTGCAATACCATCTCCCGTAGATGTGTCTGGATTACTGGTGTAGAGATAGACTTTTGATGCGCCACCCGTAGCTAATACAGTATTGGTGGCGCTAATTGGTATTATCTTGCCATTTTTCTGATTAAGGATATATGCACCAAGACAGCGATTTTCTGAACTACCAAGTCTGTTGCTAGATATCAGGTCAACAGCAATCGAATATTCGAAGAGGCGTATGTTAGGGTGATTTCTCGCTTTTTGCTCCAGTGTGGTCTCGATTTCTTTACCGGTAGCATCAGCAGCATGGATGACGCGTCGGTGGCTATGGCCGCCTTCTTGTGTAAGGTGGTATTGCCTGCCATCATGGTCAAGACTAAAGCCGACACCCTGGTCAATTAGCCATTGTATATTCTCTGGGCCGTGGCTTATTACGTAATCTACTGTATCGGGGTCACACAGACCTGCACCGGCATCAAGGGTATCCTGTTTGTGAGATTGTATAGAGTCATTGTCACCGAGCACAGCAGCGACACCACCCTGAGCATAATAACTTGAGCCTTCATGCAGAGGTCCTTTCGAGACTACAGCCACCGAAGCTGTATCGGCTAGTCGCAGGGCGAGACCCAGCCCTGCCAGGCCGCTGCCAATTATCAGAACATCAATGTGTTTATTTGTCATCGAGCCATTACGCTTTATAAAAACAGAAGATCAGGTCCTTGGTTACTCCGTCTTAACGGTTCTTTATGGCATTACTGTTGCAGCCATGCGTGCTATAGTCTATTGCGCATTACGGTAAAAATCACTCAGAATTAACTGGATTTTAAACAACCAAATTATTCAGAAGAAAAAAGAACTTTTACATAAGAATAATGTCACAAAAGATAGTACAAATGCGCGATATATATATTAGCAGTAAAAACTGCATTTACTGGCATGCACATGTCTGAAAATACGCCAGATAATGTGCTTGTTGAAAGGACTCAGCAGGGCGACCAGGCAGCATTTGGGTTGCTGGTTGAAAAGTACCAGCATCGCCTGGCCAAGCTGGTGAGTCGGTATATATATGATAGTTCCGAAGTTGAAGATGTGTGCCAGGAGGCGCTCATCAAGGCCTATCGCGCCATAGGTAATTTTCGGGGTGAAAGTGCATTTTATACCTGGTTATACCGGATTGCCGTGAATACAGCGAAAAACTATCTAATTTCACAAGGTAGGCGTCCACCGAGATCAGACATTGATGCTGATGATGCTGTGCAGTCTGAAGGTGGCACAGCAATGCGTGAAAACGGCACTCCCGAAGCCAATGCGTTAACCAGGGAACTGGCGGAGACAGTAACACGTGCAGTTGATAATTTGCCGGAAGATTTAAAAATGGCAATTACTTTGCGTGAAATCGAAGGCTTGTCCTATGACGAAATAGCAGAAGTCATGGCCTGCCCAATAGGAACAGTACGGTCGAGGATATTCAGGGCGCGTGATGCCATAGACCGGGAATTAAAACCATTGCTCGAGTGAGTGAAAAATGAGAGAGAAATTATCAGCTTTTCTGGATGGTGAACTTGGTCATGCAGAATCCTTGAAGTTGATCAGGCAGCTTGATGTTGATATGGAACTGCGTGGTCAATGGCAGCGGTATCATACGTATGGTTCTGTACTCAGGGATGAAATGACGCCTGTTCTTTCCGCTGATTTTAGTCAGCGAGTTTTGCAGGCGCTGGAACAGGAGCCGGTGCAGCTTGCACCCGCTGCAGCAAGCTCACACAGACGCATTACAGGACCTCTAGCCGGTCTTGCGGTTGCTGCATCACTGGTCGGTATAGCAATTCTTCTGCAAAAGCCGGTTATTCAGGATAATCAGGACGCCGAGGTGTCCACGGTTGCTGAAGTCTCTGCACCAGCATTGCCTTTACCAAAACCAGTAGCGGGTACATCAGATAATGGATTAATCGTTGCTAATAGTAAGAACGAAAATATTCGTGAAAGAATCAACCAGCTGCTGGTAGAGCACAATGAATACAACCCTGCAGGCGATATGACAGGCATCATGCCTTATTCACGTTTTGTTGGGTATAATCCGCGGCGCGATAAATCTGAATGAAGTCAGGGTTTCAATTTTTTCTTCTCGTCGGTCTGTTATGGGGGAGCTTATCCTGGGCAGACAGCAAGAACATGGATTTCCTCAAGCGTATGAATCATGCGGCAGGTAATCTTAATTACGACGGCGTGTTTCTCCATATAAACGGAAACAGTGTTGATACTCTGCGTGTTATCCATAAGGCTGACAACAATACTATACTGGAAAGGTTATATGCGCTAAATGGCAACCCTCGTGAAGTGATAAGGGATGCTGAAAAAGTCCTTTGCTTTATGCCTGAACGTAAGATGGGGCATGCCGGTTTGCGTTCTGGCAAGAACACGGGCTTTCCCGGTTTTATGGTTAATAACCTTGAGGCTCTCAGCAATAATTATATTTTGACCACGGGTAAGGTTGAGAGAATTGCAGACAGACAGGCTACACGCCTGAAAATATTGCCACGTGATGATTTTCGTTATGGTTATGAATTATGGGGTGACAGTGAAACAGGTTTACTGTTGAAGTCTGCATTAATAGATGTATCGAGTAATGTGATTGAGCAGTACATGTTTGCATTTATAAATATCGGTGGAGAGATTTCGGACAGTGAACTGCAACCAATGACAAGCATGGATGAGCTTGAGTGGCATAATGATGAAAACCCGCCAAGCATTACACCTGTAAGCGAATCAGCCTGGCAGTTTGCCTCTTTACCGGATGGCTATCAACTGGTCAATGTCATGCAAAGATTCATGCCAATGAGTAATAGTCAAATTGAACACATGGTTCTTAGTGACGGCCTGGCTGGAGTGTCAGTATTTATTCAGCAAGTCGATAATCCGTCGTCTGAAGTTAGTCTGCAGAATATGGGGGCTGTAAATGCCTACACTAGAGTTTTTGACGACCGGCTGGTGACAGTTATCGGTGAAGTACCCGCAGCAGCAGTGAAAATGATAGGCGATGCACTGGAAAAAAGACATTGATGCCGAGATGTAAATAGATGGAAATGGTTGAAGAGCAGGGTGTCATTGTATCGCTAGACGGGCAAATGGCAAATGTTGCACCTCTAACCCAGGCAGGATGTCAGAGCTGCTCATCCAGTGGTGTGTGCGGGACATCATTGTTAAAACCTTTGTTTGGAAATAAACAACGGATGCTCGCCGCAGAAAACACAATTAATGCAAAACCGGGAGACCAGGTGGTCATAGGTCTTAATAGAACCGCACTGGTGATTGCCTCTTTGATGGTCTATCTCCTGCCATTGATTCTGTTGGTAGCAGGCGCCATTTCAGGCGCAGCCATAGCGCGCAGTGTTTCTATTGAAGATACTGAAATTGTCTCCATATTATCTGGAGTTGGAGCAGCGTCGCTGGCATTTATTGCCGTTAGCCGTGTCATAAAGTCTGCTTATTTTTCAGCATTTTTTGAACCAGTCATACTCAATCGTTTATAGCGTGTCGTTTAACGCTGAATCTTTTTATATTTTGTAGTCTCGAGGTGTCACGAATGAAAAAAATATTTATCTGGTCAGTGCTTCCTGTATTGGTATCATTACTGGCATTTTCTGCTCATGCTTCTTCGCTGCCAAATTTTGTTGACCTCGTCGAAGAGCAGGGCAAGGCCGTCGTCAATATCAGCACTAAGCAAAAATCCAAAAGCATGATACCTGGCCATGGCGATCTACAACTGCCGGAAATACCTGAAGACAGCCCTTTTCATGATTTCTTGGAAAAATTCTTCGGTCAGATGCCACAATCACCGGATGAGCAGCCAAGTGTCCGCTCACTGGGTTCCGGTTTTATTATTTCCGAAGATGGCTATGTGCTGACTTCCGCCCATGTTGTCGATAATGCTGATGAAATCATCGTTCGCATGACGGACAGGCGAGAAATGCTGGCTAAAGTTATCGGCACAGATAAGCGCAGTGATGTTGCTTTGCTTAAAGTCGACGCTAAAGGACTGCCATTCCTGAAGCCGGGCAAACCAGATGAATTGAAAGTAGGTGAATGGGTACTGGCAATTGGTTCACCTTTCGGGTTTGAGAATACAGCCACTGCCGGCATCATCTCTGCCAAGGGACGCAGTCTGCCAAACGAAAATTATATTCCGTTTATTCAGTCCGATGTAGCAATAAACCCTGGAAACTCCGGTGGCCCGTTATTTAATATGGCAGGTGAAGTCGTCGGCATAAACGCACAGATTTACAGCCGATCTGGTGGATATATGGGGCTTGCTTTCTCTGTTCCGATTGATCTCGTCATGCAGGTAGCTGATCAGCTGAGAAATGGCGGTAAGGTAACGCGGGGCTGGCTCGGAGTCACTATTCAGGATGTCAACCGTGAACTTGCAGAAGCACTTGATATGGATAAGCCTTTTGGTGCACTCGTATCATCTATTCTACCTGATAGCCCAGCTTCAAAATCAGACTTGCAGGTACAGGATGTCATCATTGAATATAACGGAAAGCCTGTCAGGCGCTCTTCAGATTTACCTTTTTATGTTGGAAGAACCGTGGTTGGCACAGCAGCGAAAATCAAGATTATGCGTGGCGGGAAAACGCGAATGGTTAATGTCACTATTGGACAGCTGCCAGATTCAGACATGGCAAGTATGGATACAGAAGAGGAGCAGGCTGAAGAAAATAAGACAGGTTTGCTAGGTATGGTTGTCCGTGATCTTAGTAAAGAAGAAAAAGCTCAGCTTGACCTGGATTATGGTGTGCTGGTGGAGGGCGTAGAAGAGGGCTCGTCGGCTGCGATTGCGGGCATCAAAAAAGGCGATATCATACTAATGATGAATAAGCAGAAGATGAAAAACGTTAAAACCTATGAATCAACTGCTAGCAAAATGAAAAAAGATAAATCATCTGCTGTGCTGGTTAAACGTGGTAATGGTTCACAATTCCTTGTTCTAAAGCCTTAAATCTCTTTGCCGAGAGGAATCACTTTCCTCTCGGTGACATCTATAGCGTATAATCGCCGTTTTTTATCAATGGGGACCTGCCGCGTGTCAGAGTCTGCGACAGACCACATCAGAAATTTCTCGATCATCGCTCATATCGATCACGGTAAATCTACCCTGGCCGATCGGTTTATTCAGCTATGTGGCGGATTGACAGCGCGTGAGATGAATGACCAGGTACTTGATTCGATGGATATCGAGCGTGAGCGAGGTATTACGATCAAGGCACAAAGTGTTCGTCTTGAGTATAAAGCTGATAATGGCGAGCTATACCAGTTAAATCTTATCGACACTCCGGGTCACGTCGATTTCTCTTATGAAGTTTCCCGTTCTCTAACAGCATGTGAAGGGGCGCTGCTGATTGTTGATGCTGCCCAGGGCGTTGAGGCCCAGACAGTCGCAAACTGTTACACCGCTGTCGATATTGGTCTTGAAGTCGTTCCAGTACTCAACAAGATTGATCTGCCAGCAGCAGAACCCGACAGGGTCCGTGCCGAGATCGAGGATGTCATAGGTATTGATGCCTCTGATGCGGTTGAAACCAGTGCCAAGAGTGGCATCGGGGTCAAGCAGGTACTGGAAGCTATAATCAAGGAACTTCCGCCTCCTGCCGGTAACCCGGACGCTCCTTTAAAGGCCCTGATCATTGATTCCTGGTTCGATAATTATCTCGGCACGGTATCTCTGATCCGGGTAGTCGACGGAGAGATAAAGAAAAAAGACCGGATTCGGCTGATGGCAACGGGTAGTGAATACATTGTTGATAACGTGGGTGTCTTTACTCCGAAGCGCACAGAAACAGGCATACTGCGCTGCGGTGAAGTCGGTTTCATGGTCGCTGGAATCAAGGATATTCGAAGTGCACGTGTTGGCGATACCGTGACCTTGCGAGACCGGCCAACTGAAAAAGCACTGGATGGATTCAAGGAGTCTCAGCCGCGTGTATTCTCTGGCCTGTATCCTGTCAGTTCAGGTGATTATCACGGTTTCCGTGATGCTCTGGAGAAATTGAGCCTGAACGATGCTTCGCTATATTTTGAACCGGAAAATTCTGATGCCCTGGGGCATGGCTTCCGTTGTGGCTTCCTGGGTATGCTGCACATGGAGATTATTCAGGAGCGACTGGAAAGAGAATATGACCTTGACCTGATCACTACCGCGCCGACAGTAATTTACGAAGTGCAGACGAAAAAGGGTGAGATGCTTCGAGTCGATAATCCTGCGCGATTACCCGACATTTCATTGATCGAGGAAATCAGAGAACCAATTATTGTTGCCCATTTATTGATGCCACAGGAATATGTTGGCAGTGTGATGCAGTTATGTAACGAAAGGCGAGGCGTGCAGAAACATATGCAGTACCTTGGGCGACAGGTGATGTTGACATATGAATTGCCTATGAGCGAAGTTGTGCTGGATTTCTTTGATCGAATGAAATCAGTAAGCCGGGGTTACGCCTCGATGGACTATGAATTCCTGGAATTCAGAGAGGCTGATGTCGTCAGAGTTGATGTCTTAATCAATGGTGAGCGAGTGGGGCCACTTTCAGTCATCGTCCACAAAAGCAACGCTCCTTATCGTGGCCGAGAGCTGATAAAAGCTATGCGTGAGGTTATTCCCAGGCAGATGTTTGATATTGCTATCCAGGCAGCGATTGGTGGCAAGATTCTTGCGAGAGAAACGGTCAAAGCTCTACGTAAGAATGTGACAGCAAAATGCTATGGTGGTGACATTACCCGGAAACGAAAGTTGCTGGAAAAACAAAAAGCAGGTAAAAAGCGAATGAAACAGATTGG
>NODE-618-length-12591-cov-4.60681_pt1 | contig 12591 bp, 8 predicted proteins | sample MGYA00139097_ERZ477577 | MGnify/ENA metagenome assembly ERZ477577 | reverse complement strand
AGTATCTAAGCCAGCACATAGTCCTAACAAGGTCGTTTTTCCACTCCATCTAATAAGAAAGGTATGAGAGTTGCCTCGTTTTTCAGAGCAATATCGGGAAAAATCTTTTTAAACTCCTGGGTGTATTCTTCACCCATATTAGGAGGAATTTGCATACCTGCCAGAATTATTTGAGTCTCCGGATTTTGCGCTTTTACGGCATCAATTATTTCCTGTAGGTTTTGCCTAGTTTCTTCTAAAGGAATTCCCCTAAGTCCATCATTAGCGCCTAATTCTAAAATAAAAATATCTGCCTGCTGATTTAATATCCAGTTTAGTCTGTTTTTACCGCTTGCGGTAGTTTCACCGCTAAGACCTGCATTAATAACACTGTATTTTATTCCGACGGAGTCAATAATTTCCTGAATGATTGCCGGAAATGCCTCTTCAGTGCTTAATCCATAGCCCGCGGTCAGGCTATCGCCAAAGAAAACGATTACTTTTTCCTGGGAAATAGTTTCTTCTGTTAGTGAGGAATCATCCTCAGCATTCTTATTCTGAGTCTTGGAATCGGTCTTATCTCCACAACTAAGAAACAACAGTATGCTAAAAAAATAACGAAACTTTAAGATTCTCTTCATGTTTTTAAGGGCTATAAGTCAAAATCATTTCCTTATTTTGTTGGGCTTAATAAAAAAAAATATTCTTGCCTATGCCAAAGATATTAAACGTTCATCAACTAGCGAAGACTTACCGCAGTGGATCTAAAGAACTTAAAGTTCTTGATGGAATTTCTTTTGATATTGAAACAGGGGATACTTTCTCTATAGTTGGACCTTCAGGGAGTGGAAAAACGACCTTGTTAGGACTATGTGCTGGCTTAGATACTGCAGATGATGGTTTTGTAGAGCTCTGCGGGAGTAATATCAGTGAATTAAATGAGGATGAACGCGCTTTATTGAGAAATAAGGAAGTAGGTTTTATATTTCAAGATTTTCAATTGCTTCCCACCTTAACGGCTTTAGAAAATGTTAGTGTGCCTCTGGAATTGCAAGGGGCTTCAAATGCTAAAGAGAGAAGCATGGAGCTACTTCAAAAAGTAGGCCTTAAAGAAAGACTTCACCATTATCCCTCCCAGCTTTCTGGGGGAGAACAACAAAGAGTAGCTTTGGCAAGAGCCTTTAGTAATAGGCCTACCATACTATTTGCAGACGAACCAACAGGAAATCTTGATGAAGAAACAGGGGAAAAGGTCATTAGACTTTTGTTCGAATTAAATAAGGAAGCAGGAACAACTTTAGTTATAGTTACGCACGACCTCGAACTAGCACAGAGGACACAACATATTTTGAGGCTTAAAGGAGGTAAAATAATGGCTAATGAGAAGGTAATTCTATCTTAAAAAGCATGATAAATATTAAGGAAAAGGCGGGGGTAAAGTGGTTGTTTAAAATGGCTTGGCGCGATGGCAAGGCGAGTGGTGGCAGACTAATTTTGTTTATGGCTTCCATTATTCTTGGGATTGCGGCCTTAGTTTCTATTCAGTCTTTTAGCACTAACCTTACCGATAACATTGGGATACAGTCTAAGGCCTTGATGGGCGCCGATTTTATAATAGATACAAAACAACTGCCCAACGAACGCGTTTTACAAATTATGGATTCTTTGGGTGGTTCAGAAGCCAAAGAACTCAACTTTGCCTCCATGGCTATTTTTCCTAAGAATGGCAATACCAAACTAGTAAGAATAAGGGGGATAGAAGGCAGTTTTCCGCTTTATGGTAGTTTGGATACTGAACCTGAGGAGGCAGCTGAAAATTATTTAAAGGAAGAGGGAGCTTTGGTTGATGCTACCGTAATGCTTCAATTTGACCTTAGCATTGGAGATTCTATAAAAATTGGTGAAAGACTTTTCCCAATAAGTGGGACCTTGGTTTCAGCCCCTGGAAATAGTGCTTTTGCTAGTTCCGTGGCACCCCCGGTAATCATTCCTTATGGGTTGATTGAAGAAACGGGTTTAATCCAGATTGGAAGTCGTTTAGATTATAACTATTATTTCCGGGCTGCTCAGGAAGTAGATCTTGATCAACTGGATAAAAAACTGGATCCTATTTTAGATAATGAGAAGGCCGATATGGATACTCATTTGTCTGGTAGCAGGAGGATGGGGCGTTCTTATGCCAACGTAGGAAAGTTTTTGAATTTGGTAGCTTTTATAGCCTTGCTCTTAGGATGCGTTGGTATTGCCAGTTCTATCCAAATATATATTCGTGAAAAATTAAGGGCCGTTGCTGTTTTAAAATGTTTGGGCGCCTCAAGACGTCAAACCTTTTCTATTTTTCTAATACAAATTACCGGGATGGGGTTGTTGGGAGGCACCTTAGGAACCTTAGTAGGTGTTTTATTACAACTAAGTTTTCCTGCTTTGCTTCAAGGATTTTTACCTTTTGAGATAGAAGTATCCCTTGCCCCACAGCCCATAGCTATGGGGATGTTATTAGGTGTTTTTATGTCCGTACTCTTCGCTTTGCTCCCCTTATTAAATACTTGGTATGTCTCTCCTTTACAGGTGTTGCGAATTGAGGAAACCAACGAAGCGAAAGGCTTAAAAGGGCGCATTATTGTGCTTGTGGTAATTGTTTTATCTATTTTTCTTTTTTCTCTTTGGCTGCTCAATAATACTAAATTTGCCATAGGCTTCGTCGTAGCCGTTGTAGTTACTTTTGCTATTTTGGTAGGTATTGCCAGTTTATTAATGAAGTTCATTAGAAAGTATTTTCCTAAGAATTGGAGCTTTACATCTAGACAAAGTCTCTTAAACCTTTTTCGTCCAAATAATCAGACCGTGATCTTATTAGTAGCTATTGGGGTAGGTTCCTTTTTAATTAGTAACCTCTATTTTACTAAAGACATGTTGTTGGCTATGACCCAACTAGAGACGAGTTCTGATAGTCCAAACATTATCCTTTTAGATATACAAAGTAGTCAAAAGGAAGATGTGAGAAACAATATTACCCCTCAGGGCCTTAAGGTAATTGACGATATTCCGATAGTGACTATGAGAATACAAAATTTGAAAGGACGATCGGCAAATGAATTAAGGCTAGACACTACCACCACAATGAATAAGTGGGTCTTAAATCATGAGTTTAGAGTTACCTATCGCGATTCTTTGATTTCCTCAGAAATGCTGACTGAGGGTAATTGGGTAGGTAAGTTCTCTAATAAAGGTCCTATTCCTATTTCTGTAGCGGATAATATTGCCAGAGATGCGCAATTAAAAGTTGGAGATACCATTATATTTAATGTTCAAGGAGTGTTGATGGAAACGCAGGTGGCTAGTTTTAGAGACGTAGACTGGGTAAGAATGCAGCCTAATTTTTCTATCGTTTTTCCAACGGGCGTTTTAGAACAAGCTCCTCAGTTTCATGTTATGACGACCAATGCCCCGGATGTTAGTGCCTCTGCGAACTTGCAGCGAGGTTTGGTGAAAGAGTTTCCAAATATTTCTGTTCTGGACCTTAGACAAATAGTGAATTTAATTGAGAATATCCTGACTAAGATATCATGGGTAATTAATTTCATGGCCTTTTTCAGCATACTAACAGGAATTATTGTGCTTATCGGGGCCGTCAGAACAAGCAAATACCAACGCATTAAGGAAAGTGTCTTATTGAGGACTTTGGGTGCCAAAAGCAAACAAATTTTAAAGATTACGGCCCTGGAGTATTTTTATTTAGGTGTTTTAGGAAGTGCGATAGGTATTCTTCTTTCTTTGATAAGTAGTCAGTTATTGGCCAATTTTATATTTAAAACACCTTTTATTCCTTCCTGGATTCCATTTGTTGTTCTTTTACCGGGGATCACTTTGGTAGTATTATTTATTGGTCTTATCAACAGCCGCTCGGTTCTATTAAGTCCTCCGCTTCAAGTACTTAGAAAGGAAGGCTAAGACATTGTATTTTCTTTTTTAGCCCCATTCTAAGTTGATATCTCCATTTAGGCTTCACATTTACTACGGCCAAAGGTATATTTTATCGATATGTGGTTTCCGACACTAATTCTCTTTATCGAGGAAAGATTACGTCTAAACGAGAAATGAGCAAAGTACCCGAATAATAAGGCCCTACAACGAATTATTAGACCCTCATCTTGCATTCTATCGTTATTTTAAGGTACCCAATCTTGACATGATGAAAACATCAATACTCTTTGCATTTTTAATTTGCGTGGGCCTTTCGGCTCAGGCTCAAAATTCCACGGCCTATGGAAAAGTTGAATCTCTTAAAATGGATGTTGTTTTGGATAATAGCCTTTCTGATGCTCAATCTTTTAGGAAAGTTAAGACAACAAACGAAGACTCTTTCACGCGTCTATACAAGTTTAAAAATGCTAGAATAAAAAAGGCTTTGGCTTTTACTACTGCCAAGGACAGACCCAAATTAACCTAATCTCCCTACTTATGATATCATTTATAATTGCAGTGCTTGCCGCACTAGTATTTAGCTATCAATTGATTTTTCCAAAGACAAAAGGCATTCTAAGACCCTTGAAAGATCCTGTGAAATAGATCCTTGGGAATACTTAAACGGTATTAGGGTTTCATCCCTGGTTGCTTGAATTGATAGTTAAGTTTATCTTTTTCGGCCTGGACCATCTCTTTTACTTCGCGAAGTAGGCCTTTGGCGTCATAAATAATTCCATCCTTAATGGTGTATTTCACGCCTCCAACACGCACGACTTCGTTATTATCAGTTAATTTAATGGCCCCTGTACCATATAGGACTTTTAGGTTTTCCAGAGGGTTTTCCTCCACAATTACAAAGTCCGCGAGTTTTCCTTCAGTAACCGAACCAATCTCATCTTGCATGCCCAAAGCCTCCGCACCATTTAGGGTAGCCGATTTTATTATTTCCAAGGGATGAAATCCAGCTTCTCTTAGTAGCTCCATTTCCCGAATATAGGCGAAGCCGTAAAGCTGAAAAATAAAACCGGAATCGGAGCCGGTAGTTACCCTTCCTCCTCTATTCTTATATTCATTCACGAAAGTCATCCATAGCTGATAATTCTTTTTCCAGGCTACTTCTTGTTCAGTGCCCCAATAATGCCAGTAAGATCCGTGACTTACTTTGCTAGGTTGATAGAAATCCCACAAGGAAGGCAGGGTGTAAATTTCATGCCATTCAGCTCTTCTGGCTCTTTGAAGATCCCTGCTAGCTTCATAAATGTTAAAAGTAGGATCTAAGGTGAAGTCAAGGGCAATAAGCTCGTCCATAACCTTATTCCAATGTTCTGAATATGGTTTTGCTGCCTGTTGCCAGAGCTTTCCAGCCTCTTCAAATCTATCTTGTTCATTATTGTAATTGTAGTCTAAGGGATAATTCTGTACGGTTCTGTCTTCAAATAAAGCTTCAGGAAGCCCATACCAATGCTCCATACTTGTTAATCCTGCTCTGGCGGAATTGAGTACATTCCAACGTGCTACACTTAGCTGTGCATGGTGACAAGCCGAACGTAACCCCAGTTTTTTATTTTCATCTAAAGCTGCGGCCATAATGGCTGGTTCAGCACCGAAAAATTTAACTCCATCGGCGCCTTTTTGAGCATTTTTTCGCACCCATTCTCTTGCTTTTTCGGGGGTATTGATAGGATCATCACTTCCCTGACCAAATCCTGTATAAGCCATAATACGAGGAGCAATGATTTCATTTTTCGCACTTTTTTGTTTTAAATCAAGTGCAAAATCAATTCCCCTTCCACTAGGTTCTCTTACTGTAGTAATGCCATGAGCCATCCAGAGTCGAAAAACATATTCAGGCTCCGCTCCTTGCGCAATTCCTCCAATATGCCCATGCATATCTACAAAGCCCGGAAGTAAATACATGCCCTCACAATTTAATTCTTTGCCGCCTGCTTTAAGCTGTGGCCGGTCCGAGGCTTTAATTTCTACACCGGGATAACCTACTACTTTAATACTTTTTATGCGATTGTTTACTACTTCAATGTCAACGGGGCCCATAGGAGGTGCTCCATTTCCATTTATTAAAGTTACTCCTCTAATTATCAACTGCTCAAAAGGACCCTCACTAAGGTTTTCTTGTGAATACGCTTTAGAAAAAAGAATTAAAGTGAGCAGCAATGCTAAGTGGCATCTTTTTATTATCATATTATTTAGTTAGATATTAAACCTTCCTTAAAATATTGTACCCCTTTGGTGGCTTTTTTATACAAGGTTTATTGCTCCTTGTTTACTTCATGGGTATTATAAGGCCAATTATATTAAAATTTAATCTGCTTTGGGAACACTAATTTTATCTCCTAAAAACAGGGCATTTAAGAACAATCTGTTGGTGCCGTACCAAGAGCCTCTAAAATTTGGGTTATCAGCAAAAAGAACAACTCTCCCGTCACCCAATGGACTTATAATAAGTGAAGCAGATGACTTTAAAAAATTATCAGTATTGGCCTTACTTATATAGCCATCAATATGGGCTTTTTTTGAATACTGTAATACCGTTGAATATTCGTTTTTACTGGGTGATAGCCATACATTGTTGTTTTTGTAAACAGGAATACTCTTATCCCTATAGCCAAAACCTATAGGATGAGAATTATCGAGATCGGCACTTAATATAATGCCACCTATTTCTTCTCTCCCGAGATTTTCTGAGGCATCAACATAAGGCAAACGTTTTACGTCAGTACTATCTTTGGAAAATACAGTTAACGTTTCCTTTACTATTTTTTTATCAATTACCCATTTGGATGCTGTTCCAATAGTAATAAGGGTATTCCCTTTTTTAACCCAATTGGTGATTTTTTCTTGTTCTTTTTCTGATAGTTCGTATTCACCTGAAACCATTACCAAGGTATTGTATCCATCAAGTTTTGAATTACCAAATCTGCGTAAAGGAAGTTTTGTAATAGGCATATTTACTCTGGTATCCAATAAGTGCCATACCTCTCCTGCTTCATAAGAACGCGTGCCTTCACCAATAATCATCGCCGCCTTTGGCATCGTGACCGGTTTAATCAGTCTGCTTCCCAGATCAATGCCCTTTATAGTATATCCTGTGCTCACTCCATAAATAGGAACCTGATATTTTTCCTGCACCTTTTTTACTAATTGATAAACTTCCTCATCTGACTTCTTTTGAAGGCTTACAGCTAACACCAGCGCTCCATAATTAAAAGACCTCTCTTTTCCACCGCTACTAACACTTAAAGGCTTAAAGGAAGAGGAAATTACTAGTCCGTTTGATTGCAAATAATAAAGAGCCGCTACAGCATTATAATCATCCCAATCTATAATATAGGCATAAGGAGATTTTTCTACGGCATCCGGAGTAAATAGGCCTTCCGTTTTAGTTACCCGATCTCCTTTCGAATATTTCCTAAGGCCCCGATATTTCATATTGTAAAAGTTGGCTACAGACCATGCCGAGGCATCATAATAAACACTATCCCGATATTTATTATAAGTTTCAAAAAATGATTGTACCATTCTGTATTGTGGTTGAGAGGTAGGTACTACAAAGGCCTTGTCTCCAGACTTGTAAACTTCTACCTGATGTAATAAAAGCTTATCTATAAAGGCTTTGACTCGATTTTGATCATAAGAATCTCCAAACTGATAAGCTTTGATTCCTTTTATTGCCGAATTTAGCATGGCTGATTTGAAAAACTCCTTTTGATAGTCTCTTAAAAGTTCTTTGTTTTCAACTGCGGCTCTTACAGTTGTTATGCTTGAGGTAAATTGATTCCTAATAGTAAAAGGAAAGGTAATCTCTCCAAAGGCCGTAGTTTGTTTATGACCTCTTGAACTTGCCTGTTCAAATAATAATCCGAGGCCACCTTGGATATCTGGATAAGATGAGCCATATCCTGGGTAGGTGCCATCAAAGGCTTCTCTTGTAAAATATAAAGAACCTATACTATCTAAAGCTTTGGCAAAATAGTCGCCAAAAAGATTGTTGAGATCCTCATAATTTTCTTTTGGCATTATAGGATCTAAGGAACCATTGGGCTTCATAGGTTCAAAGAAATAAGTGCTCTGGCTACCCATTTCATGAAAATCTGTTACTACATTAGGATACCAGGTATGATACCATTTAACTTTTCCCCTACTTTCCGGATTAATTCCCAATAACCAATCCCGATTAAGATCGAACCAATAATGATTGGTTCTTCCTCTTGGCCAATACTCGTTGTGTTCGGCATCCTGAGGATCAGCAACTAAGGGATTACCTTGATAGCTGTTAGCATATTGCGTATGCCTATCTCTTCCATCAGGATTTATCGTTGGGTCCACAAAAATGACCGCATTCTCCAAATACTTTTTTATTTCTCCACTTTGGGAAGCAACTAAGGTATAGGCAGAAAGCAAAGCCGCCTCCGAACTAGAAGGTTCATTGCCATGAACATTATAGGCTAAATTGATTATGATCGGTAAGGACGGATCGTTTGAAGGAGATAGATTAGGATCTGTAAAGGCAAGATGTCTTTTCTTTATGTCCTCTAAATTGGAAATATTTTCCGGAGTACTTATAGTGAGTAATACTAATTTTCTTCCCTCATGGGTCTTTCCATATTCAACTAAGGTTGCCTTATCTGAAAGTTCAGCTAACTTTTCAAGGTAAGATACTATGAGATCGTGCCGGGTATGTCTGGCTCCAATTTCATAATCTAGAAATTCTGCAGGCGAGGGAATTGCCTCATCAAAAGGCTGGTATTTTTCATAAAAATAGTTTTGGGAGAATAGGGTAGAGGAACACAAGATTGTGAACAAGAGTATTATTTTCTTCATGTAGGAGTTTTTTTTGAATTAGTCGCCTAAATATAGGGATAAAAAATAGGCCTTGAAATTTCTGTCCTTGCTTTTGAGTTTAAAAACGGGTAGCAGATTAATTAGACAGGATGGGATTTAAGCTACTGATGGATGAAAATCAGTCTGTCCAATTTCTTGAAAATTAATAATATAATTGGTGCCCTTTTTTGTCAGATCTCTTTTGATAGTTCCTTTAAGCTGTCTGGCAAGATTATGAATCAACTTTAACCCTAGAGAACGGGAATTTTTAAAATTAACCTCTTCAGGGAAGCCAACTCCATTATCACCAATATTTAAAATATAATTCTTCTCAGCGATTTTTTTAAGTTCGATATGTATTACTCCTTCATCATTATCCTGAATACCATATTTTAAGGCATTTGTTAAAGCCTCATTAATTAAAAGACCTAGGGGAATAGCCGTGTCTATGCCCAATTCAATCTGTGGAATATTGATATTGACCTGTACTTTGCTGTCAGCGCCCTTTACGGATTTAACTAAATATCCACTTAAATCTTCTACGTAGGACTTGTATTCAATTTTTGAAAGGTCGTCCCTCATATAAAGCATCTCATGCACCATTGCCATAGAAATCACCCGATTCTGGCTACTTTTAATAAGATTTTTAACTTTTTGATCTTCAATACCTCTGGATTGAAGACTTAACAAGCTAGATACAGTCTGTAAGTTGTTTTTTACTCTGTGATGAACTTCCTGAAGCAGGGTTTCTTTTTCTTTCACCCTTTCATCCACTAACACTTTTGCCTTAAATAAATCCGTATGAAGCTTCAATAGATTCTTTCCCAAAATACCTCCTAAAAGATAGACAGCAAAAAGTACACTTATAAAACTAAAGATATTCTGAGAGGACTCTGGCACAACATTTCGAGTAATACTAAAATCGGAAATTCCTTGAACAAATATTAGGGCAATAATCAAAACGGCCAAATACAAATAAACCTTTCCATAGGATCTCGTGGTTACATAACCCGCAAAGACCACAATGGCAAGAACAAAAATAAAGGCACTATTAATGCCGCCGGAGTATAGGGTAATGATTGTTGCGCAAGTTAGTCCCAGAATAGAAATGATATTATAGGTAATGGCTAAATTCTTGTGCGAACGATAAAGTAAGTTATTCAATAGATTTAAGCCTCCAAAAAGAAAAAGTACCTGGGGAATAAGCTCGTAAATATCTAGAACGAAAAGGCAAATTAAGCCAAAGGTTATTGCAAATATCGAGCTAAACAAACTAATTTTTAAAGTAAGCCTAACCCTGTCTTCTTTGTTGAACTCATATTCAATAAGTTTCTTCATGGTTTTGATGATTGGGTTAGATGGCTTAGAAAAGGCTCCAAATTGAATTTAACAACAGTCTTTTACTTTCTCGCTTGTAAAGCTAAATATGTTTTAGCACATAGTCAATAGCTAATTTCATAAAAACTAAAATGAAAGAAAATTTTAAAATTAACTTCTTACGGCCTTTGGATTGAGACTAGAAAGGTCTTTGATTTTTATCGCCTGTCCACTTTCAATGCTTTTACGAGCAGCTATCCCAATTAAGACAGACATGGCACCATCCCTGCTGCCTGCAGTTCTACCATAAGGGTCTGCTATTTCTGATGTTCTGAACATCTTATCCTGCAAGCGCTGATCACCTCCTCCATGACCTCCTCGTTCCATCTCTACCTGGACTGTTTGAAAATCTTTCCAAAGATTATGAACTATTATCGGTTCATTCTGCATTATATCCTCTCCCGATTGATCCATTTCCTTGGCATGCATTTCGGCTTGACTAATGTCCATATCTTCATAATAGGGAATATCCATCCAGGCTTCTATCCGTCCGTCTGTCCCATTAAAGGCAACACGCCAGCCTTCAAGCGGTGAATAGGTGGTAAGAGAATAATTTAACTGGACGTTATTGGCATATTTTACCTGTGCAGACATTTTATCATATATATTTATCTCTTTTCTAAAAAGGCAATTATCTCTGATATAACCATCATATTTTTCTTGGTCGGCATAAAGGTTTTTTAAAAAGGTATCTTTATTAATGTCCCAATAGAAATCACAACTTTTTTGATGCGTACAATTGCGACAGTTTTCTCCTCTAAAATCACTATTCTTTCCGTAGAATTCCAGATCTCCAAAAGCAAAAACCTCGGCAGGTTCCGAATTAATCCACCAATTTAAAAGATCAAAATGATGAGTGGCTTTATGTACCCACAAGGATCCACTACTTTCCATCTGCCCATGCCAACGTCTGAAATAACTAGCTCCGTGGTAGGTGTTTAGATACCAATGGAAGTCCACAGAAGTTAGTTTTCCGATGGTCTTATTTGCTAAAAGTTCCTTGATTTTTGTATTGTAAGGACTCCATCGATAGTTAAAACCGACTATTAGATTTTTCCCTGATTTTTTTTCTGCTTGCAGAATGGCTTCACATTTATCTTCGTCGGTTGTTAAGGGTTTTTCAGTGAGAACATCACAACCCATCTCCAAGGCTTTTATAATAAATTGATGATGATTAGAATCTTTGGTTGTTACAATAACCAAATTGGGTTTTGCTTCTTTAATCATTTTTTCAAAATCGGTATAGGTAGTACATTTTGCACCGGTATATTCTAATCCATACGCCAGCCTGCCCGGATTAATATCACAAAGACCCACAAACTCTAAGATATCGGCATATTCGTCAACCAATCGTTTCCCCCAAAAGGTAATACCTCTAATCCCTGTGCCAACCAGAGCAATTTTTAATTTTTCTTTGCTACCAAAATTAAATTGATTAATAGGCATCGCAGTAGCAGCTGCCAACATGCTAATAGAAGTGAGAAATTTTCGTCTACTTGCTTTCATAAAGAGTGGTTGTTACCCTTTAAAGATAGAAGTTTTTAAACAAAAAAGGCACCATTTATAGGTGCCTTTGTTTTGTTTATAGTGGTAAGTTAGTCTTCTATTAAGACCCACTCTCCCTTGTCAATAAGATGTTCGGCTTGTTTAAACTTTACATTTTTACTCTCACCGGACATCACATTTTTTATAGTAACACGTTCATTTCTTCCAATTTTAGGTTTTACTCGTGTGATAGTCTCCGTAACCTGAGGTCTGCCACCTTGATTCTGACCAACGGCTCTATTTTGTGCAGCCAGTTCATCACTATTAGGAATTTCTTCCTTGGTGGTTTGCAGGTTTTCTTTGCTGCGTTTTACATTACGTGCTTCCTGAATTTCACTAGTGTCAGAAGAAGGAAGTTCTCCTTTGAACAGAAAAGAAACAACTTCTTTATTTACTTTATCGATCATAGTCTTGAAGAGTTCAAATGCTTCAAACTTATAAATCAATAAAGGATCTTTCTGTTCGTGAACGGCTAGTTGGACAGATTGTTTTAATTCGTCCATCTTCCTTAAATGTGTTTTCCAGGAATCATCAATTATAGCCAGGGTAATATTTTTCTCAAAATCCGTTACCAGGTCTTTTCCATTAGACTCGTACGCATTTTTAAGATTGGTAACGACATTTAACGATTTGATCCCGTCCGTAAAGGGTACCACAATTCGCTCAAACTTATTGCTATTATCTTCATAAACTCTTTTTATAACAGGGAAGGCAGTGGCGGCACTTCTTTCCATCTTATTCTTGTAATAGATGTAGGCTGCATCATAGGTGATGTTAGCAATTTCCTGGAAGTTTAATTTAGCAAAGTCCTCCTCCGAAATAGGAGAAGTAATTGAAAAATATTTAATAAGTTCAAACTCAAAATTTTTGTAATCATTTGCTCCT
>NODE-617-length-12595-cov-7.44003_pt1 | contig 12595 bp, 12 predicted proteins | sample MGYA00139097_ERZ477577 | MGnify/ENA metagenome assembly ERZ477577 | reverse complement strand
AACGTAGAGGTTGAGCGAAAAGGGCGTTTTGCAAGTGGCTCGCTTATGTAAAGAGCCTGCTAACTGCCAACATTATAGCCTACCAAATTTAATAAAGTAAGGGAGTTATGTCAATTTTAAAGGTGCTTGGTCGATATCAAAGATTTGCTGTTTTTTCCACTTTGATAGCCGAGGTGTCTGATCTTGTGATGCATTTTTCAAAAACCCACTACCGCTTCCACTCATTGTTGATGGGAAATAGAGTAATTATTGATTTTCAATTACATCCTGAGCCATTAATTTTTATGAGAAATACAGGAGAAACGAGGAAAAAAGGGCAGTTCCCTGAAACGATGGATTATTCTACACTTTCCCCTTGCAACTTGGACCGTTGGTGTTATTTTTATCTGTTCTGTTTCGTTAATGCGTTGGGAATTGTCGTTATCATGTTGAACGAACGATCTTCCTGGCCCGAGTGTTTATATCAAAGGAGATAGTTATGGATTACAGGGCGACTCTGAATCTGCCCCAGACATCATTTAAGATGAAGGCGAATCTTTCCCAGAAAGAACCTATGGTTCTCAAGGAATGGGAAAAAGCAGGCCTTTATCAGCAGATACAGAAGTATACTATTGACAAGCCTCTTTTCGTTTTGCATGACGGTCCTCCCTATGCCAACGGCAATATACATCTCGGTACCGCCTTCAATAAAATTCTCAAGGATGTCATTCTCAGGTCGAAAAGAATGTCAGGTTTCAATGCACCATATATTCCGGGTTGGGATTGCCATGGCTTACCGATTGAACATAATGTTGATAAGGAACTTGGTGATAAAAAGAAAACCATCCCGATCCTCTCCAAAAGAAAAGCGTGTCGTAAATATGCAGAAAAATGGATAAAGACCCAGAAGGCTGAGTTTAAAAGACTCGGGGTTATCGGTGATTGGGATAACCCGTACCTGACCATGAACTATGAATACGAGGCGACTATAGCACGTGAATTCAACAGGTTTCTTCACTCAGATGCAGTTATCCGGAGTAAAAAACCGGTCTACTGGTGCTCCACCTGCACCACAGCGCTCGCAGAGGCCGAGGTTGAGTATCATGACCATACATCTCCATCAATTTACGTGAAATTTCGGGTTTCAAGTGATCTCAGTGACATTGATCCAAAACTTGGAGGGGATGACCTGTTTGTGGTGATATGGACCACGACTCCCTGGACATTGCCAGCAAACCTTGCCGTTGCTTTTCACCCTGATTTTGAATACGCATCTGTTCTGGCAGATGGTAAACGGCTGATAATGGCGAAAGAGCTGGTCGAAAAGGTTATGCTCGATTGCGGTGTTGAGGATTACCGTGTCGAGTGTACGTTCTCGGCCAGAGAACTTGAAAACCGAACGTGTGATCATCCCTTCATGGACCGCCAGTCAGTTATGGTACTTGCTGATTATGTGACCCTTGAGGCCGGTACCGGCTGTGTTCATACGGCACCTGGACATGGGTCAGACGACTATATAACCGGCTTACGTTATGGTCTCGATATCCTCTCACCAGTCGACGACGAGGGCGTCTATACCAAAGATGCCGGGCATTATGCTGGCCAGAAAATTCCTGAGGTTAATCGTCAGTTAAACGACGATATGTCAAGCGCTGGTACCTTGATTTATGAAGATACCATTAATCACAGCTATCCCCATTGCTGGAGATGTAAGAAGCCGGTGATCTACCGTGCTACCCCGCAATGGTTCATCTCCATGGAAAAAAATGATCTGCGGCAACACTCGCTTGAAAATATTGAGCGTGTGACCTGGACGCCGGGATGGGGAATGCAGCGAATATACTCCATGATCGAAAATCGACCGGACTGGTGTCTGTCACGGCAGAGAGCCTGGGGGGTACCGATTACCGTTATCAGTTGTAAAGAGTGCGGTGAGGTTGTCAAAGATGATCGGCTGCTCAGAAATATTGACGAATTATTTGCCAAAGAAGGAGCCGATGCCTGGTTCAGTCATGAGCTTGAAGACTTTTTACCCGAGAGCACGGTATGCGCAGCCTGCGGAGGGAAATCATTTTCCAAGGAAACAGACATTCTCGACGTCTGGTTCGACTCCGGCGTCAGTTATGCAGCAGTCTGTGAACAAAGAGATGAACTGACCGCCCCAGCTGACCTTTACCTTGAGGGAAGTGATCAGCACCGCGGATGGTTTCACAGTGCCTTGCTTGCCTCGGTTGGAACAAGAGGGAATGCGCCATACAAGGGAGTGCTGACTCATGGCTATGTTGTTGACGGCCAGGGGAAAAAGATGTCCAAATCAGTTGGTAACGTTGTTGCGCCCCAGGAAGTCATTGAAAAATATGGCGCTGAAATATTGAGACTCTGGGTTTCCAGCGAGGATTACCGGGATGATATCAAAGTTTCAGATGAGATACTGAAACAGGTTTCCGATGCATACCGGAAAATAAGAAACACCATACGCTACATGCTGGGTAATCTCAGCGATTTCGAACCTGATACCCATGGTGTCCCCTATGAAAAGCTGGAAGAACTCGATCAGTGGGCGTTGTCACGGTACGAGGAGCTGAAACAGAAAATTATCAGCTCCTATGAAAAGTATGAGTTTCATTCTATCTATCAGGCGCTGAACTATTTCAGCGGGACGACCATGAGTGCCTTTTATCTCGATATCCTGAAAGATCGCCTCTATACCTCAGGAACTGAGTCCAACTCAAGGAGGGCGGCACAGACGGTCCTCTATGAAATCCTTGATGGTGTGTTAAAGCTCATGTCACCGATACTCTGTTTTACTGCCACGGAGGCATGGGATGTCTTGAACAAGAGAGATCAGAAAGCGGATCTGGCCGGTGGTATATTTTTTAAGGATTTTCCGGGAATTACACCTGACTATATTCTGGATGAGGAAACTGAGCTGCGCTGGAGTCGTTTGATGAGTGTTCGCTCAGAGATCACCAAGGCACTGGAAAACGCCCGTGCAGAAAAAGTTATCGGCCACCCGCTTGAGGCTGAGGTTCTGGTGAATGTTGAGGGTGAAATTGGCGAATTTTTATCCAGTCAGTGGCAGGTGATTAAAGAAATTTCAATAGTATCAGAACTGACCAGCGTTAGTAGAGATCAGTTTGAAGATCTCACGGTATATGCCAGCGAAGAACTGGAAGGGCTGCAGATAGCAATAAAGCCAGCGTCGGGTGATAAATGTGAGCGCTGCTGGACAAGATCCGAATCGGTTGGACAAAATAATGATCACCCACTGATCTGCAACAGATGCTCCACCGTTATAGAATCGACAAACCTCTAGTTAATTATTAGCGTGCGCCTCTATATAGCTATTGTTTCGTTTTTAGTTGTTGCTGATCAGCTGACCAAATTTTGGATAATCAGTCATTTTTCACTCTATGATTCGCAGGTGGTTATCCCCGGTTTTTTTAACCTGGTCTATGTGACGAATAAGGGTGCAGCATTTTCGATGTTTGCTTCGGTCGAATCACCAGTCAGGCATTATTTTTTCGTCTCGATTAACATTATTGCTTTCCTGGGTCTTTCAATAGCAGCCTTTAAAATGCGCAGGAATCATCTGTTGTATACGATCTCCTTTGCTTTGATAGCCGCTGGAGCACTCGGTAACGTAATCGACCGTATTCGCCATGGAGCGGTGATAGATTTTCTTGATTTCTATTTTGGCAGTTATCACTGGCCTGCCTTTAATGTGGCGGATTCTTCAATTTGCGTAGGAGTTGCCATTCTTTTTATTATTAATTTTCTCGACGCACAGAAGGATAAGAAACAGGAGCTTTAAATGAAGATAGCAGTACTTTTTCCCGGTCAGGGATCTCAATATGTTGGTATGGGAAGAGAATTTGTTGAAACGAACAGCAACTGTGCAGATATCATGGAACGGGCAGAATCGGTCTGCGATTTTCCGATCAGAAGCTTGAGCTTTAATGGGCCTATAGAGCAGCTGACTCGAGCATCAGTGGTTCAGCCTGCTCTAACCGCTACCAATTTAATTTGTTTCGAGGCGTTAAGAGATCGTCTGCCCGATGGTATTCAGATAGATGGCTTTGCTGGCCACAGTGCTGGTGAATATTCTGCGCTGTGCGCTGCGGGGGTAATTTCCATTCAAGATGCTGTCAGACTCGTTGAAAGGCGTGGGTTCTTTATGGAACGTGAGGGTGATAAAAATCCCGGAGGAATGAGAGCTATTCTCGGCCTGAGTATAGACGAAGTCGAATCGCTTATAAATGATCATGATGGGCAGGGGATCGTCACCATTGCAAATTACAACACTGCCCAGCAGATTGTTATCTCCGGTAACCAGGAAGGGCTGGATGCAGTATCAGCGGCTGCCGAGCAAGCTGAAGCAAAGGTTATTCACCTGAATGTCAGTGTGGCAAACCACAGCCCGCTGGTTGTTGAAGCGGTACCCGATTTTTTTGCGTTTATGAGTTCTATCCAGTTTAATACACCGAAAGCAACCGTATATTTTAATGTAACGGCTGAGCCTGAGCGGCTTACTTACGAAATTAAACAGATCATGGCACGGCAAATTGCCTCGCGAGTTCGCTGGTATGAAATTATTAGCAGAATGATTGATGATGGCTTTGATACATTCATAGAAGCGGGCCCCAATAAAGTGCTGAAAAACATGATGCGAAAAATAGTACCGAAAGGGAGCAATGTGACATCTCTCCAGTTCGACACCCCAGAGTCTCTGGACAAATGTTTTGAAAAGCTTGCCCTCAACTGACAAAGAAAGGATGAGACGGGTGCAGCTGTACTCTTTGGGCTGATTTTTCACCACCATTCAATAAATCGAATAACAGGAGAAAAGCGCCATGGTTGCCGAAAAAGTTGAATTGTTGAGAGCGCTGCAGTTGGATAAAGAGGGCGACTGGGATCATGCCCATCGTATTGCCCAGTCAATTTCGTCACAGAACGGCTCTCGTGTCCATGCCTATCTGCATCGAGAGGAAGGAGATCTGGCCAATGCTGCTTATTGGTACAGCCGCTGTGGTCGGGCTGCTCCGAACATGAGTCTTGAGCAGGAATGGCAGCAGCTCTTTGATGAATTTTCATCAGAGGTATAACATCATCCACATTATGTTTTGTTGAGTCATGAAAATCACAAAAAAATGTCTAAGCTGCAAATTTTATCGCCCGCAGGATGAGTATACCGGCCGCTGCCGTGTCGACAAAGACCGTCTTCATCACAGTAAATATCCAATCATGAAACATGAAGATCTCTGCGAGAGATGGAAGAACAGTGGCCAGCAATATTATATACGAGTTGGCTGGCTCAAGAATGAAAAATTAAAACAACAGAAACCAGAAGACGCTTAACATTCGGTGATATTCTCAGATGTTTACCAGTGTTTTTAATGATGTACTCGGCCCTGTTATGCGGGGACCTTCAAGTTCGCACACTGCCGGGTCATACCATATTGGATCTGTTGTCCGTCAATTACTCAGAGCAGAACCTCAAAGAGTAACGGTCAGCTTTGATACCAGCGGCTCCTATGGCAGCACCTATGTACAGCAGGGTGTAGATCAGGCCTTTGTCACCGGATTAATGGGATGGCGGCAAACTGACGAGATCTTTACCCGAGCGTTATCAACGGCAAAAGAACAAGGCGTTGATTTTGTTTTTGAGGTAGGCACGCTTCCCTTTGCTGATCACCCCAATTATGTAATTGTCGAAGTGGAAGACCAGCAGGGAGAGAAACTCAAGGTAGAGGCAAAATCTGTCGGTGGCGGGACCTTCAGGATAACCAGCATTGACTGCGTCGATGTGCTTCTGGATGGAAAGAGTTTTGAAACACTGCTCACTATTGATAAAGACGCCCGCTCAGATATCACTGACTCCCTGCAAAAAAGTTTTCCTGATGCGCTAATCCGTAGCTCATCCACTCGCAGATCTGATATCATCATTCAACTCTCTTCAAGCCTGCCGCTCGCTCCTGAGAAATTTATAGAACTAGTGCCTGAAAAGAATATCAGACAGGTTGAACCGGTTTATTTTACCCAAAAAAACAAAGCTCCATTTGGTTCGGCAGAAGAGATGGTCAGGTTTGCTAGCGACAATGGTTATACGCTTGGCGAAGCCGTGCTGCAGTATGAAAAAACGGTTCTGGGAATCACCGAAGAGGCTGCAATTGAACAGATGTTGCATCGTTATGATGTAATGGAAAATTCGGTGGCGCACGGGCTGGATAATGACAAAGTCGATATGCAGCTTATTGATGCCATGGCCGGAACTATTATGGAAAACGTCATGGCGAGGCAGGTGGCGATTGGCGGTTTGCACGCGCAAGCTGCTGCAGCAGCAATGGCAGCCATGCACACCTGCAACAGTCGTGGCGTTGTTTGTGCTGCGCCAACCGGCGGAGCGGCGGGGACTATCCCCGGGATATTGACCGTACTTGAGCAGGAATATGATCTTTCCAAACGTCAACTGGCTCTGATGCTGTTTGCTGCCGGCGGGGTTGGTTTAATTCTTGCGATCCGCGGTACATTTGCTGCAGAAGTTGCCGGATGCCAGGTCGAGATTGGTGCTGCCGGTGCCATGGGATCTGCTGCTGTTGTAGAGTTTGCAGGTGGAACAGCCCGGCAGGCGTGTGACGCTGCGGCTATCTCCTTTCAGAATACCATGGGGTCAGTCTGCGATCTCGTTCAGGGTATGTGTGAGTTGCCATGCCACAGCCGAAATGCTGTAGCCGCATCAAGTGCATTTACCAATGCTGATATGGTCATTGGAGGATATGTTAACCATATAAACCTGGATGAAACAATCGATGCCGTATATTCCAGCGGCCTGATGTTACCCGGCGAACTGCGCTGTACTGCCCGCGGCGGTCTGGCAACTGCACCGTCGGCGCAGGCTTTGACAAGAAAAAAATCTAAAAAAGCATAGTGTGTTTCAAGATATCTGGAAACCAACCATCTAAAAACCGTATACCGCCATGAATACAATTCGTGTTTTATCAGCAAAACAGATCAGGGAAGCTGTCCGGATGAAGGATATTGTTGATGCGGTTGAAACGGCATTTATCGAGTTATCAACCGGCAGCCCTGAAATGCCTGTTCGTTCCCATATCTCCATTGCTGAACCGGAAGGCACCGCTCTTTTCATGCCAAGTTATATGAAACCCACCGGGATGATCGGGGTCAAGACAGTTACTCTTTTTGAAGACAATCGAAAAGCAGGGATTCCCTACATTCAGGGAATGGTATGCCTGTTTGATGGCAGCAATGGCAGCCCACGGGCCGTGCTTGACGGCATGACCATTACCGCGCTTCGAACCGGTGCAGCGTCAGGCCTTGCCACCCGTCTGCTTGCTCGCCCAGGTAGTAAGACCTGTGCGATCTTTGGTGCGGGAGTGCAGGGGCGAACACAACTCGAGGCCGTATGCGCTGTTTGTGATATAGAGCAGGCCACAATTTTTGATACGGTTCCGAAAGCTTCAGAAAAATTTGCTGAAGAAATGAGCCAGCAGTTACATATTGAAGTGAAAGTGGCTGCAACTTCAAAAGAGGCGGTGAGTCAGGCAGATATCATCTGTTGTGCGACAATTTCAGAGACGCCGGTCTTTGACAACCGCGACCTCTCGCCGGGAGTCCATATTAATGCTGTCGGTTCTTATAAGCCGCACGTTCAGGAAGTTCCTGAGGAGATGGTTCTGCGCTCGCGTCTATTTGTTGACCACCGGTTATCTGCCCTCGAAGAGACAGGCGATCTTATTATTCCAATAAATAAGGGGTTGATGACTGAAGAGCATATCGTTGCCGAAATTGGCGAGGTCGCTGCCGGAAGAATTCAGGCGAGAACTTCCGATGAAGAAATTACCTTTTTCAAGTCAGTTGGCGTTGCTGTCCAGGACCTTGCCGCTGCAGCAGTCATTCTGAAACAGGCCGAAGATCTTGATATCGGCTCGATTGCAGAATTTTAATTGCTCATTTGTGCACAAGACACATCCACTCATGCAACACGAGCTGAAATAATTTCAGTTCTCACTCCGTTTATCAGCTTGATTTTCCCACAAATTTTTCCTGGAAAACAATAGATCCGACAATGATAAAGAGTCCGATAAAAGTGGTGGGATGAATGGTTTCTCCAATGATTACTCTGAGAAAAAGCAACGAAAGAAACGGGGATATATAGATCAGGTTTCCGATCCGTGCTGCAGAGCTGCTCAATTGCAGTGCCGTCAACCAGAGCACAAAAGTAATACCCATTTCGAAAAGACCAATATAGATGAGCGGCAGAATGGCCATCATTTCCGGGATATGGATCGGCCCCAGAAAAGGGCTGAATAAAAGCGTGTAGAGAAACCCAAAGAAAAAGCCCCAGAAGAGTTTTATCACCGGGTCAAGCTGGTCCTTGGCGTTAACCAGCCAAAACGATGCCCATATGATTGTTGAACTAAAAGCCAGTATGACCCCTGTTTTGCTGACATCTCCAAAGCTTGCCATCTGGCCCTTGGTGGCAATGATCAATGCACCTGAAAAACTGATGATGATGGCAGCAATTTGAACGCCGTTCAGCTTCTGCTTCAATAGAGGGACAGAGAGCAGGGTCAGTGCAAATGGCCAGCCATAATTAATGGACATGGCAATCTGGCCGGGAAGCAGCGAATAAGCCTCGAAAAGTATACTGTAATACAAAAACGGGTTGAGCAGTCCCAATAGCGCAAGTGTACCAAACTGTCGGGGTCTCAGCTTGAAGAGCAGGAGAATTTTACCCTGTAGCAGGATAATAATTAACAGGGCCAGGGTTGAAAAGAGAACCGAATAGAACAGAAGGTTATAAGGTTCTACATAAGAGAGTGCAATTTTAAATGCAGAGGCAGCCGTACCCCAGAACGTTACAGCGAGCAGCGTTAAAAGATATGCTTTTGTCTGGTTTTGCATGGGCTATCTGTATGAATTTCCAAACAGTTTAAAGATAGCCTGGGAATTATTCACCAAGATACGCTTTTACAATGCTCTCATCCTGCTGCAATGTTTTGGCATCTCCTTTGATAACAATTTCTCCGGTTTCAATAACATAACCATGATCTGCAAGTTTTAATGCTACTTTTGCGTTCTGTTCAACAAGCAGGATGGTGACGCCTTCCTTGTTAAGGCGCAGGATAATCTTCATGATCTCCTGGACCATGAATGGGGCAAGACCCATTGATGGTTCGTCCAGGAGCAGAAGTTCAGGGTCCGTCATCATGGAGCGGCCGATTGCAAGCATCTGCTGCTCGCCTCCCGAGAGAAAGGCGGAGTCACGGTTTTTACGTTCTTCGAGGAGCGGGAATATTTCAAAGACATGTTCCATTCTGCGTTTGCGTTCAACATCGTCCTTGAGGGTGAAAGAACCAAGGTCAAGATTTTCTGCAATGGTCATTCCCTTGAATATTTTCCGCCCTTCAGGCACATGAATCAGTCCCATTTGAACGATCTCGTGGGCAGGCTTCTGAGTTATATCTTCGCCCCTATAGAGAATAGTACCCGTGGTGGCACGAATGAGACCTGATATTGTTCTTAAGGTTGTGCTCTTGCCAGCGCCGTTAGCGCCCAGCAGCGTTACAATTTCACCCTCTTTTACTGATAAGGAAATACCACGAAGCGCATGAATCTTTCCATAGTGTGTTTCAAGGTCGGTAATTTCAAGAATCGTTTTACTCATGCGACTTCTTCCTCTTCCTCTTCTTTACCAAGATAGGCTTCGATTACCTTTGGGTTATTCTGTACTTCTTCTGCATTCCCCTGGGCAATTTTTTGACCATAATCAATAACGGTTATTTTCTCAGATACCTTCATCACCAGTCCCATATCATGCTCAATCAGGAGAATCGTGATACTGAGTTCATCGCGAATGCGTTTTATGAGACTAATCAGCTGCTGTTTTTCGTCGTAATTCAGGCCAGCTGCCGGTTCATCGAGAAGAAGAATTTTTGGTTTGGTCGCAAGGGCTCTGGCCCACTCGACTCTTCTCTGGTGGCCATAGGAAAGATTGGAGGCGGTCCGGTCTTTTTCGTCAAGGATTCCGACAAAATCGAGACATTCTTCACAGAACGTGGTGATTTCTGCCTCTTCTTTTTGTTGAGAATTTGTTCGCAATATTGAGCTGACCGGTCCGGCTGAACTGCGGCAATGCATACCGGACATAACATTCTCCAGAACAGTCATGCTTTTAAATAGCCTGAGGTTCTGGAAGGTCCTGGCCATACCCAACTGAGTTATCTTGTGTGGTTTTTTTCTGGTGATTTTCTTCTGGTCAAAGAGAATATCGCCACCCGTCGGTTTATAAAAGCCGGTGAGGCAGTTAAAGACAGACGTTTTCCCTGCTCCGTTGGGACCTATAAGGCTGGCAATGGAGCCATCTTCAACAGAAAAGGTGAGATCATTGATAACCTGCAGGCCAGAAAAGCTGAGAACGAGGTTTTTAACATCTAGTAATGCCATAAAATTAATACCATCAATAGAGTGAGCGCATCAATTACGTTTTCTTCGCAGGCCAGATACCTTCCGGGCGATAGAGCATGATAATCAGCATCACAATCGCAAAAACAAGTATACGCATGGAGCCAAGGTCACGGAAGACCTCAGGGAACAGTACCAGGGCAAAAGCACCAATAATAACGCCCGGAATTTTACCCATTCCACCGAGAACAACGCCGAGCAGAATAAGAACAGATTGCTGGAACTGGAATGTTTCTGGAGAAATTGCCGACATCTTGGCCGCGAAGAAACACCCGGCAACACCACCAAAGATTGCGCCGGTAACATATGCGTATAGTTTAACTGCAACCCGGTTAATACCCATCGCCTCGGCGGCATCTTCATCTTCTCGAACATATTGCCAGGCCCTGCCCATTCGAGAGTGCTGCAGCCGGTAGCTTACGAAACCGGCGATGATGGCAAGAATGAGAAATACGTAATAGAAGTGAATGATCTGAGTGAGTTGAAAGCCAAAGATACTTGGCCGTTCAATACCGATGAGCCCACTCGCCCCACCGGTAATTTCAAGATTCCTTGCAATAATCCTGACAATTTCCCCAAACCCGAGCGTAACGATTGCCAGATAATCACTGCGTAACCGCAAGGTCGGACCACCAATGATGCACCCTGCACAGGCAGAAAAGAGTATAGCTACGGGGATGGTTAGCCAGAAGTTGACGCCGAATTCTGAAGTAAGGATACCGGTTGTATAGGCCCCGACAGCGAAAAAAGCAGCGTAACCAAGATCAAGTAACCCGGCATAACCAACAACAATATTCAAACCCAGGCAAAGAATAACGTAAAACCAGACATTGGTTAATACCTCAAGCCCATAGTTATCTGTTACCAGCGGAAAAAGCGTGGCAATAGCAGCGAGAACCAGAAGAATAAATAGCCGGTTTTTCTGATCCTGAAGTCGATCGAACAGGCCAGTTCGAATGCTTTCAACGTTATTTTCATTTGGAGGAGTATTAGATGAATTTCCCATGCTCTACATCCTCTCTATTTCTGTTTTACCGAGAATACCGGTTGGTTTGAAGACCAGTAAGAGAATGAGTATGCCAAAGGAGAAAACATCTTTCCATTCGGTGCCGATGAAAGGGATCTGGGTTCCGAAAGACTCAAGCAGGCCAAGCAGCAGTCCGCCAAGCATTGCTCCGGGAATAGAGCCAATTCCGCCTATAACGGCAGCTGTAAAAGCCTTGAGACCGATGACAAAACCCATGAAAAAATGAATACTGCCGTAATAGGTACCGGCCATAATGCCGGCAGCGGCAGCCAGTGATGTGCCAATGAAAAAAGTCAGCGCAATGATTTTGTTAACATTTATACCCATCAGCCGGCAGGCATCCTGATCGATTGCTATTGCCCGCATGGCTTTTCCGTATAGTGTCTTGTGCACAAAGAGGTAGAGGACAACCATCAAAACCAGGGAGGCGCCCACCAGTATCATCTGTGTATTGGTAATGAAAACATTACCGAGTTCGACGCCATCAAAACTCAGATCAGTGGGGAAGGCCAGATATTGCCCATCAGTAAGCGCCATTACGCTATTTGAAAGGACCATGGAAACAGCCAGTGCGGTGATCAGGATCGAAAGTCTTGGCGCGGAAAGCATTGGTACGTAGGCAATTCGCTGTATTAAAACCCCCAAAAGGCCGACAGCTATCATGCTGAACACCATGCTGGATAGAATGCCGGCCCAACTGTTGCCGATAAACGGGCTTAAGAAAGACAAAAGAATAAAGCCGACGAATGAACCGATCATGTACAGATCGCCGTGGGCGAAGTTCAAAAGCTTTATGATGCCGTATACCATGGTGTATCCAAGGGCCACGAGCGCATAAAACGATCCGAGAATCAACCCGTTTGCGAGCTGCTGTAACAGAATGTCCTGGATTGACATAATAAATAAGCTCAGAGAAGGTGAGTGTTATAATGGTACAGCCCGGTTTTGAGTGAACAAGCCGGGCTGTAACATTATTTAAGACAGGAGAGAGGGCTTATTGATGAAGGGCCCACTTTCCATCTTTTGCCACGAGTATGACAAAGTTACTTCTGGCCAGGGTGTTTTGCTCGGTAAAGCTGATTGGGCCGGCAATACCGGTAAAGT
>NODE-616-length-12617-cov-5.75943_pt1 | contig 12617 bp, 11 predicted proteins | sample MGYA00139097_ERZ477577 | MGnify/ENA metagenome assembly ERZ477577 | reverse complement strand
TATCCAATTCTGTCTTGTTCTGCCGATAATGTTTCTCGGCAGAAATTTTTACCTCAACGGGTTTCCAGCCCTTTTCAGAAAAGCCCCCAATATGGATTCGCTGATTGCGGTCGGCACCGGCGCCGCTTTCGTTTACTCGACCTGGGGGCTGATCTGCATTGCAGCAGGCGTTAATCCACAATCGTGGGCAATGAATCTCTATTTTGAGTCAACTGGTATCCTGGTCGCACTGGTGTCACTTGGCAAGTATCTTGAAAATCGGTCCAAATCACATACCTCTGACGCCATTTCCCGGTTGATTCAGCTGCAGCCGGATACAGCCTGCTTAATCGATGGCGAAAAGCAGCAGATTATTCCAACCGATGAAATTGAGGTTGGTGACATCCTGCTTGTCAAACAGGGTGAGCGAATACCTGTGGATGGCATCATTGCTAATGGAACGAGCACTATCGACGAATCTATGCTGACCGGAGAGAGTCTTCCGGTTGATAAGGGTGAGGATGATCAGGTTTATGGCGGAACCCTGGCCCTAAGCGGATTGCTGCAGATAAAAACAACGCAGACGGGTGAGGACACAGTACTGTCACGTATTGTAAAAATGGTCCAGGACGCTCAGGGATCAAAAGCGCCAATCGCATCGCTTGCTGACCGGATCAGTTATTATTTTGTACCGGTGGTCATGGTTATTGCTTTACTGACCGGACTTGCTTGGTACTTTGTTGGCGGAATCGGGTTTTCACTCTCGTTAAAATTCTTTATCTCCGTTCTGGTAATCGCCTGCCCGTGCGCAATGGGGCTGGCGACGCCAACATCAATCATGGTTGGTACCGGCAGGGGTGCCCAGTTGGGCGTTTTGATCAAGAGCGGTGAGGCGTTGCAGCGCTCTGAAAAGATAGATACCATCGTCTTTGATAAAACGGGAACCTTGACAGCAGGTAAGCCGGTCGTCACTGATTATATCTGCTTTCCAGGAAATGAGAACGAGCAGGAAATACTTTGTCTGGCAGCTTCTGCTGAGCGTGCTTCAGAACATCCGCTTGCCCAGGCGATTGTTACCTATGCAGAACAGAAGGGGTGCAGCTTAACCCAGCCCGATCATCTCAATGCAGTCGATGGTGCTGGCATCACGGTGTCTATTGATAATCGTGAGGTGATGGTAGGTAACCTCAAACTGCTCGATCAGAATCAGATCTCGTTATCTGCATCCGTTTCGGAGTACGAGACATTGTCTCATGCCGGCAAGACGGTATTATATATTGCTATTGACAGGGAATGTGTCGGCCTTGTGGCAATAGCCGACCAGTTGAGACCTGAGGCTTGTGATGCAGTAGCAGGACTGAAAAAGAACGGGTACCACCTGATCATGTTGACGGGGGATCATCCTGATACGGCTCGCGTTATCGCAGATAAAGCAGGAATAGCAGACGTGGTGGCCCAGGTAATGCCGGAGGATAAACAAAAAAAGATCTCTGAACTGCAGGATGATGGCAGAATCGTGGCGATGGTTGGTGACGGGATCAACGATGCGCCCGCGCTTGCACAGGCAGATGTCGGAATTGCCATGGGCAGCGGAACTGATATCGCAATCGAGTCAGGCGATATTGTGATTATCAAGGGAAAACTGGATAAGGTGATGACCGCTTTGGGGCTGTCCAGGGCAGTAATGAATAATATCAGGCAGAACCTGTTCTGGGCCTTTATTTATAATATTGTCGGAATTCCGGTTGCAGCCGGCCTGTTGGTAATCTTTGGAGGTCCCGGACTAAACCCGATGATAGCAGGGGCTGCTATGGCAGCAAGCTCAGTGTCTGTCGTCAGTAACGCCCTGCGCCTGCGCTTTTTTAATGGCTAGCATATCATTGCTATATGAGCTTTTTAGCTTGACATTTTCTCCAACAACTATATATATAATCGTTCGTAAATGAATCACGGTTCAGAAAAAAGGTTCATTTTCTGATAAGGAACGTATTCACGTAAGTTGCCGTTTATCCGACATAAACGGCTCTATTTTATCAAATACATTTAAAGAGGAACATTATGTCAAAATTAGTTGCACCCCACGGTGGAAAAGGTTTGGTATGTGCCTTGCTCGAAGGCGCTGAGCGTGATGCAGAATTGAAAAAAGCCGAAGGCCTCAAGCAGATCGAGATCTCTGCTCGCGCAAAAGGCGACCTGATCATGATGGGTATTGGTGGGTTCAGCCCGCTTACCGGTTTCATGACGAAAGCTGACTGGAAAGGCGTTTGCGATAGTTTCCAGATGGCAGATGGTACCTTCTGGCCTGTACCGATTACTCTTGATGTATCCGCTGATGATGCAGCCGCAATCTCTGAAGGCGACGAAATTGCCCTCGTTAAAGGTGGTGTAACTTTCGCAACAATGAAAGTTGAAGAAAAATTCGAGATGACCGAAGCCGACAAGAAATGGGAATGTGAGAAAGTTTTCATGGGTGAAGGCGAAGAGTCTGTAGACGGTAAATTCTGGGAAATCGCACCTGAAGATCATCCTGGCGTAATCATGGTAATGGCTCAGAAAGATTTCAACCTTGCCGGACCAGTTAAAGTTCTTTCTGAAGGCGAGTATCCGAAAGAGTACCCGGGAATCTACCTGAAGCCTGCTGAGACCCGTGCAATGTTTGACGAGCGTGGATGGGCTAACGTTGCTGCACTCCAGCTGCGTAACCCGATGCATCGTTCACACGAGTATCTTGCCAAGATCGCTGTTGAAGTTTGTGACGGTGTTCTGATTCACTCCCTGATCGGAAACCTCAAGCCTGGTGATATCCCGGCAAAGGTTCGTATCAAGGCAATCGATATTCTGATCGAGAACTACTTTGTTAAAGAGAATGTCTACAGCGCAGGTTATCCGCTTGATATGCGTTACGCTGGTCCTCGTGAAGGCCTGCTGCATGCTACCTTCCGTCAGAACTATGGCGTTAACAACATGCTGATCGGTCGCGACCATGCAGGCGTTGGTGATTTCTATGGTCTGTTCGAGGCTCAGGACATTTTTGATCGCATCCCCGTAACCGGTGATGACGCAAAAGATCTGCTTTGTCGTCCAATGAAGATCGACTGGACGTTCTATTGTTACGAGTGTGACGGAATGGCATCTCTGCGTACCTGTAATCATAAGAAAGAGTCCCGTGTTATTCTTTCCGGTACCAAACTGCGTAAAGCACTTTCTGACGGTGCTGAGGTTGTTGATCACTTCGGTCGTGACGAAGTTCTCACCCATCTCCGTGCGTACTATGAAGGTCTGACTGAGAAAGTTGAAGTCAAAATGCAGGGTGCTGCCTCTGGCGACTCCATGTAATTAAGACGATACTTCGTTTTTCAAGGAGATACCGCCTTACCGGTGGTATCTCCTTTTTTGTTTGGTTATAGAGTATACGATTCAGGATATTTAGGCAGTGGAGGTTCTAATGCGTAATTTACAGGTTGGTCTTGATGACCGAAGTTACCCGATCATGATCCAGTCAGGGTGTCTTGATAAGGTGGCTGAAGATCTGGCAGGTCAATATAAAGCAAGCCGCTACTGCATCGTTTCAGATGATACCGTTGCCGCGCTTTATGGTAATGATCTTCTGGCTCGTATACAAAATCATGGACTAACATGTGACTTGTTATCATTTCCCCATGGTGAAGCAAGTAAAAACCTCGATACCGTTACAAGACTGGTAAGCTCCAGTGCTCAACTCGGCCTGGACCGCAAAAGTATGTTCATTGCCCTCGGGGGAGGGGTAACCGGTGATATAACCGGTTTTCTTGCTTCGACCTATATGCGGGGAATCCCCTTTATCCAGATTCCGACGACCTTGCTGGCACAGGTTGACAGCTCAGTCGGGGGCAAGACCGGTGTCGACATTCCTGAAGGAAAGAACCTGGTCGGAACCTTCTATCAGCCCAAAGCAGTATATATCGATACCGATGTTTTAAAGACGCTTCCGGAGGAGCAGTTTCTCAGTGGTATGGCTGAAGTGATAAAGCATGGATTCATTCGGGATAATGATTTTATAACATTTCTTGAAACCAATCAGCAGAAACTGATGACTCTGGAAAATGATGCCGTCGTTGAAATTATCTATGCCAGTTGCCGGATAAAGGCAGAAGTGGTTTCTGAAGATGAAAGGGAATCAAATTCAAGGCGTATCCTCAACTTCGGCCATACAATCGGTCATGCCGTTGAAGCGACCTCACAGTTTTCCATATCGCATGGCTTTGCAGTTGCAATCGGCATGGTGGCTATCAGTCGGATAGGCGTCATGAAATCGCTGATATCAACTGAGACTGCGAATAGATATATTGAACTACTTAAGCAGTATGGCCTTCCCACAGAAATTCCTGAAAATCTTGACCGAAAGGTAATTAAATCCTATCTTAGCACTGATAAAAAAAGCGTTGGGGGGAAGATTTCCTACGTTTTACCAAAAGAGGGTGGTGGCGTTATTTTTTCTGATGATGTTTCGGAACATGATATCGACGCAGTACTCGATTTTAAAGATGAATAAAAAATTGTAAGAATAGGATGTAAAGATGCCGATTTATGAGTTTTTTTGTGAAGATTGCAACATGATTTTCAACTTCCTTTCCCGCAGGATAGACACAGAAACAAAACCTGATTGTCCGCGTTGCCAAAAACAAGGGCTGGAGCGGCAGGTATCAATGTTCGCGACTATCGGCAAGGCATCTGAGGAGGCTGATCAATTCGCTGGCCTTGATGAATCTAAAATGGAGCAGGCCCTTGAGTCACTGATGAGAGAATCTGAGGGGATCAATGAAGACGATCCCAAGCAGATGGCAACCCTGATGCGCAAATTTACGGAGAGAACCGGGATTAACCTTGGCGATAATATGGAAGAGGCTATCTCCAGGATGGAAAAGGGCGAAGACCCGGACGAGATTGAAAAGGAAATGGGAGATCTGCTCGGTGACGAAGATGACTTTTCTTTTGACTCCATCAAGAAAAAAGTGATGGGACGTCCCGCACCTCCGGTTCATGATGAAACGCTTTACGACCTTCATCCGAATGGCTCGAAATAAGACCAACCGCTTTCATTTCGGTATATCGTATTACCTTCCTAACATTTCATTGCACGCAGCCCCGGGTTTTAGTGTATCGTTTCTGATCCACCATCATCAATAAAATGGGGTGAGTTATGGAGCATCTCTTTTCTGGCAATAATCTCACGAGCTTCCTCCTCGCTTATGCCAAGAGAATGAGCGATCTCTTTTATGTTGTAACACGGCTGCCCGTCGAGGGTATAGTTTGTTACCCGTAGCTCTGGAAAGGTGTTGCCAGTTGCCTGGCTGGAAGCTTTCAGCAGTAGGGTAACAATTTCGGGAGGACCGTAGAGCAGGAGCCACTCGACGGCTTCTGCCCAGAGTTTTGAGTCGACTGTTTTATTCTGAAGAATTTCCATTGCCGTTTCAAGGTCCCAGTGGTCTTTAAAATCCATTCGCTATCCTGTTTTTTTAACTGTTGTTCTAAAATTCTCTGTACTATAATATATAATAATAACGATCTGTAATCGATAAGAATCCGGACTCCAACAGTCAAGATATCAGCATAAAGAAATATGTAATGGTTGTTTGAAAGCAAGAGGCAAGCGGAATGAATAGATTTGACGGCGGTATCTTTCTTGAAAACATTGAGTGGTTTGATGAGTCCGGCAAAGAACTCGTTCACCGACTTCCCGAATCCGGCTCAGGTGAGATAAAGTATGGAGCCCAGCTAACCGTTCGCGAGAGCCAGGCCGCTGTTTTATTTTATAAAGGTAAAGCAAGAGATGCTTTTGGGCCGGGACGTCATACGTTAAAAACCGGTAATTTACCGATTCTGACGAAAATCCTCTCTATCCCGTGGCGCGGCGACAGTCCGCTTCGGGCAGAAGTTTATCTGGCGAACCTCAAATATTTCACCAACCTGAAATGGGGAACAATGAACCCCGTTGCCTTCAGAGATTCGGAACTCGGGCTCATCAGAATAAGAGCTCATGGCATTTATAACCTCCAGGTCGTTCAGCCGGTTCTCTTTATCAACTCGCTGGTTGGTACAATGGGTAAAATATCCACCGAGGATATCTCAACCTATTTAAAGCGCGTTATCGTTTCCCGTCTCAACGACTACCTTGGTGAAAAACTTGACACGATCCTCAACCTGCCGGGACAGTTCGATGAGCTGTCTGTTGAACTTCAGCAACGGTTGACGCTTGATTTCGCCCATTTTGGTTTACGCTTAAGTCATCTCTATATTACCTCGATTACCCCGCCTGAAGAGGTGCAGAAAGCAATTGATGACCAGTCGCGTATGAACGTGATCAAGGATATGGAAAAGTTTGTTAAACTCAAAGCAGCCTCGGCTATGGAAAAGGCTGCAGAAAACCAGTCTGAAGCTGGCGCTGGCATGGGGATGGGTATCGGTATGATGATGCCGGCAATGTTTTCTGCAAGTGTTGTCGGTAAAACAGCCGACTCACCGTATTCAGCTGGTGATGCGCATACGATAGAATGCCCTGACTGCAGGAATACGATTCAATCGAATGCTCGTTTCTGTCCGGTTTGTGGTCATCAGCAACTTGTCTTGAGTCAATGCTTCAGCTGTGGCAAAAATCTTTCCCCAAATGCTCGTTTTTGTTCGAATTGCGGTACTTCCACAGAACAGAAACCAAAAGCTGCTGTCTGCAGGGAATGTAATACAGAAAATATGCCCGGTTCAACTTTTTGTAATCAATGCGGTAAAAAATTAGGATAACTCAATGGATCTTCTAATCAGCCACGCCTGCCCATCATGCGGCGGCCCCGTAGAAATACAGGAAGCAGACAGATTAACCTCGTGCGTGTTCTGTGACGTGCAGAATTACATGGTGAATGACGGTTTACTTCGTTATGTTCTGCCGGACCAGGTGCCTGAGCATATTGCCCGTGAGAACATTGTTTATTTTCCGTATCTTCGATTCAAGGGAAATATGTTCACCTGCCAGGGGTTAGAGCTGGACACCAAAGTTCTTGATACTACCCACCGGGGACTTGAAACAGAACTCCTGCCGTTGTCTCTTGGTCTGAGGCCGCAGGCGATGAAGGTTGCACTGGTAAACAAAAGCCATACAGGACTGTTTCTTCGCCGCAAAGATACCGCCGTAAAGATTTTACAACGCGCTTCCCTGGTGGAGGACACTATTTCTGAACTGAACGAACAGACTTTGAATCACCGGGCATTTATCGGTGAGTCAGTCAGCTGTATCTATCTGCCGCTCTACATTGAAAATGGCATGGTTTACGAGGGCGTTCTGGGCCGAAAACTCGGGAGAGCAGAATCATGGCTTACAGATAAGCAATCAACGGTACGGTATCAAAAAGAGTGGGAACCATCATACCTGGCAACCATCTGCCCACAGTGCGGGGCATCCATGCAAGGCGAGCGCGACAGCCTTATAATGAACTGTTATAATTGTGATTCATGCTGGGCGGAGAAAAACGGTAAATTTGTTCCGGTTCCCTATACCCTGCTGCCTGCAGAGAAGCAGGAATCGATCCAACTTCCTTTCTGGCGTATCTCTGTCGAGACGACCGGGATCAATATGCGGACATTTGCAGATTTTCTAACAGCCACTAATCAGCCGGTGGTCGTAAACTGGAAACATGAAGAGCAGAACCTTGAATTCTGGGTGCCGGCAATGAAGTTGAGGCCGAAAATATTTCTGAAACTGGCCAAAAGTGCAACACTTTCCCAATTGACATTTTCTGATGGTGAGAAAAAACTGCAAAAACCGCTTTTTCCTGTCACCTTACCACTAAAAGAGGCTGTTCAGGCGCTTAAAAGCATTGTTGCTGCAACGACGGTAAATAAAAAAGATATCATGCCTCAATTACCGACACTCACCTTTGAGATCAAGAGCACCTCGCTTGTTCTGCTGCCTTTTGAAGATACAGGGCACGACCTGATTCAGGAACACTCTTCTCTGGCAGTTGCCGCTTCAGTTGTTCAGTTTGGCAGAAAACTCTAGAGCTTTTAGGAAATGGGTTCATGAGTCTCATGCAAGAACATGAACAGTTTATGGCCGCTGCGCTGGGCGAGGCGATTAAAGCTGCTCGGGAAGGCGAATTTCCGGTTGGCTGCGTTCTGGTGTGCAACAGGCAGATAGTGGCTCAGGGTCATCGAAAAAACAGCACCAATGACACGAATGAAATCGATCATGCGGAGATCATAGCATTGCGCGAGCTTGTCAGTCGGCAGGAAATTACTGACCTGTCTGAAGTTATACTTTATTCGACAATGGAGCCCTGCCTGATGTGTTTTTCTACCTTGATCCTCAGCGGAGTCAGAACCATTGTATATGGGTATGAGGATGTAATGGGCGGTGGTACAGGACTCAAACTTACCGAACTGCCCTCTCTCTATGCAGATATGAAAGTGACTATTATACCCCATGTCTTGAGAGATGAATGTGTTAAAATGTTCAAGGTTTTTTTCAGTGATAATGATAATGGTTATTGGAAGAATTCACTTCTTGCTCAGTACACCCTTCAGCAGTAGTTTTTCTGGCAGCACCTCTCTCTATTACCGAGCTCATACGTTATGAAGAAGATACCTCAAACAGTTGGTTTTAAAGCTGGGGAAAGAAATGTATTTCTCCATATACTGACTGGCTGCAACCTGTCATGCAGTCATTGCTACATTAATACTGAACAGCATGGCACAAACATGCTTGAGAAGCAGCAGATGGAAGATTGGATACGTCTTTTTGCAGACAGTGAAAAACGGACCAATATTATTTTTCTTGGCGGTGAGCCAACCATGCACCCGGATCTTGTTCATGGCCTGAAAATTGCCCGTCAATGCGGATACGATATTACCGTTGATACCAACGGTTACCTGTTTCATGATTTTCTTGATCGTGTTTCAGTGGATATGCTCGACTTCCTGAGTTTCAGCCTTGATGGTCCCGACGCTGAGATAAATGATCCGATACGGGGAGAAGGGGTTTTTGAAACCTGCACTGCCAATTTGAAGAAGGCCGTTGCGCTCGGTTTTAATACCAGTCTCATCTATACGGTCAGCAGCAGGAATATTGACCACCTGCATCGAATGGTTCCACTTTTAAAGGAGCTGGGTGTTAAAACATTCTTTATTCAGGTAATCGGCCTGCGCGGTAAATCGGCACAGCAGGAAGAGAGGGACAAAAATGCAATCCAGGTTGATCCGGAACGATGGCTCGAGGTGGTTCCTGAAGTTGCTGCCAGGGTTTCTGAATCGGGTATTGAAGTTGTCTATCCCAAGGTCTTTCTTGACATTGATGAGCCATTTGAATGTGCGGGAAATGTCGCTGAGAATTTCTTTGTCTTTCCCAATGGTCGTGTTTACCAGTGCCCACTCTGTGAAGATTACCCCATACATTCGTTTGAAATTAGGGAAAACAGGTTGGTAAAACGAGTTGGCCTGACAGAAGATAATTTTTTTAGCCTCGATATTGCGGAAGGGTGCGTGATGAATAAGCTACTGCAGCCTGAAACGATTACCTATGACAAAAACGGGAATCCCCATCATCGAATTTCCTGCTGCCTGGTAAAACAACGTCTATAAACCGTGGTCCAGGGGATTTTTTTAGTCTGTCTCTTCGTCCGTTGTCTCTTTTTTCTTTCTGCTGAACAGGGCGGTAAGAAAGATCCCCGCTTCATAGAGCGCGAAGAGCGGAAAGGTCAGCAGACCTGTCGCCATTAAATCTCCTGCTGAGAGAAGAAAGGCCAGCATAACAATAGCACCGTAAAAATAGAGCCGTTTGTCTCTGAAATATTGGGCCTTAACGATCCCAGCTCTGCCCGACATGACCATCAGGAAGGGAATTTGAAAGGAAAGGCCGAAGGCCATAACGGTTCTGGCCACGAAGGTCAGATAGAGGCCGAGTTTAGGCAACGGCTCAAGGCCAGGATTGGCGTAACTCATAAAATAGGTGAGCATTTTAGGGAGAACGCTGTAAAGGGCAAAAGCCGCTCCTGACAGGAACAGGATGCTTGACCAGAAGACGACTGTTACAGCAAGTTTCTTCTCGTGATCATGAAGCCCGGGAGCAATAAAACTCCAGACCTGGTAGAGCAAAACCGGAAAGGAGGCAATGATGCCAACAAGAAGCGCAAGCTTTATATAGGCGAGAAATGCCTCTGGGAGATTCGTGTAAACCATCCGGTAGACGAGGGGACTGGCATCAAACAACGGCTTGATAAAAAAAAGAGCGATCTGTTCAGAGAAGAAATAGGCGACAATAGTGCAGAGCGTAATTGAAATAAAAACCTTTACCAGCCGTTTCCGTAATTCATCGTGGTGAGGTCGGAAAAAGGCCAGGCTTCGTTCAAGTGTAGACATGATTAATCAGGACGGAAGTGAGCTGTTGTCGTGCTTGGTTGACTTGCCTTCAGGCTTATGCTCAGCGCTCTCTTCCGGTTCAGCCGGTTGCGTTTCTATCGGTTCGGTGGTGTCAGGGGAACTCTGGGCTTGAGCAATATCCATCTCCGCCAGTGATTCCTTGTCTTTTTCACTGAGGAGCTCACTTTCTACAATGGTGTCCTGTTCATCGGTGTTGAGAGGGTTCACCCCCGCGTCCGGAAGAATTCCTTTCCATTCCTCTGCAACAGGATCTCCAAGTTTTTCCTTCAGAGATCGTGCCGCTTCCTCAAGCTCAGGTTTGACCGAGTCAAACGGGTTTTCGTCTGCGAGATTTTCTTTGAGTGATGATACGGTTTTTTTTAACTCGAGCACACCTTTTGCGACCGAGCGCGCAAGTTCGGGAAGTTTGTCCGGACCGACGACGATGAGCGCGAGTGCCAGTATCAAAATCATTTCAGGTAAGCCGATACCAAACATAATATCCTCAAAATACAGCGTGTAATACAGCTGTATATCTTATAAATGAGCGGTCATGGTTAAAAATGCAGGAAAAAGAACCAGCCTGGGCTGCATATTTTTGATATCTGACCGTAGTCTAAAAAATGTACCAAACTGGTTGGCAGAAATCGACATCTATTTAAAGATAATTCGAAAGATTGAAAGAAACAATTTGGTCTGACTGGTATTAAAAAAAATGGATTGTGCTCTAACTCTCTAGTATCAGAATGTAAATCTACAAATTTTGCTTGATTGACTTTGGCTCGACATTTGACTATAATTACAAGGTTTGACCTCATGCTATTGGCTCAGGTGTAATGATGGAGTTATAGAGCGACCGCGAGGTTATTAATTTATACGATATCAGGAGAAGATAGATGTCAAGTGTGGTCATCGTTGGCACTCAGTGGGGTGATGAGGGAAAAGGTAAAATTGTAGATTTACTTACCAGATATGCCGACTGTATCGTCAGGTTTCAGGGCGGAAATAATGCCGGTCATACCCTCGTTGTAAAAGGCAAACAATTTATCTTTCATATTATCCCATCCGGTATTCTCTATAGTGACAAAAGATGCATGATCGGTAATGGCGTAATCATCGATCCTGCCGTTCTCCTGCACGAAATTGACGAGTTGAAAGATAAGGGACTTCCGGTCACGCCCGATCGGATGCTAATCAGTGAGAATGCTCACCTGATTATGGAATATCACAAGAATATCGATATTGCCCAGGAAGCAGCACTGGCAAAAGGTAAAAAAATTGGTACTACCGGCCGCGGTATCGGACCATGCTATGTCGACAAGGTGGGCAGGGTTGGTATTAAGGTTGGTGATCTGCTTGATGAAGAGCTCCTTAAAGACAAGGTCCAGGCTGGAATCGATGAAAAAAACTTCCTGCTGACTAAAAAATTCGGGGCAGAACCGCTGTCATTCGATACCGTCTATAATCAGTTACTGGAATATGCAGAGCGACTGGTTCCATTTGTTGGTAACGTTTCTGTTGAACTTGATGAAGCTCGTAGAGGCGGCAAGAATATATTATTTGAAGGTGCACAGGGAACCCAGCTCGATATTGACCATGGTACCTATCCCTTTGTAACCTCATCGAATACTGTCGCCGGTAATGCTTGTAACGGCTCCGGCTTCGGACCAACGCATATCGATTCTGTGGTCGGAATTCTCAAGGCATACACAACCAGGGTCGGCGAAGGACCGTTCCCGACCGAATTGTTCGATTCAACCGGTGAGCAGCTGCAGAAGAAGGGCGGTGAGTTTGGTGCAACAACCGGCAGAAAACGGCGCTGCGGTTGGCTCGATGGTGTTGTCGCCACTGACGCAGTCCGTTTGAACGGGCTTACGGATCTCGCCCTTACCAAGCTCGATGTCTTGAGTGGTCAGCCAACGCTAAAAATGGCAACCTCCTACCAGTTAAATGGCAGTAAACTGCGGGCAATGCCATCAAATATCAAAGATGCTTCAGCAGTAACACCCATCTATGAAAATATTCCCGGATGGCAGTCGGAGATAGATCACATCCGTGATTTTGATCAATTGCCCCAGGAGGCAAAAGACTATATTAGAAGAATTGAAGATTTCACCGGAGTACCAGCTTCGATTGTTTCGGTTGGCCCCGACAGGGAAGAGACATTGTTATTGAGTAATCCATTTGAACAAAAATGATACCACTTGAGCCTTTTGCAAAATGAGGGTTTTCGTCCAAAATCAAGGCATGAGAAAAAT
>NODE-615-length-12653-cov-5.32632_pt1 | contig 12653 bp, 10 predicted proteins | sample MGYA00139097_ERZ477577 | MGnify/ENA metagenome assembly ERZ477577 | reverse complement strand
AGCAGCAAACCTGCAGCAGTTCCAAGGACGATCAAGAGGATTCCTGCTGAAAAGAGTGCAGCAACGGGCGCGGGGAAACTGTGATGCAGAAAGTATGGCAACGCCTGGGCACTGTCTGCTCCGAGTTCAGGAACGTTCGCTCTCAGGTAGAGACCAATTATTATACCAAAAACACCGATCGGAGGGATCAACGCGGCACTCAGGAAAGCGCCGTTACGCGCTTCTCTTACATTTTTTGCTGAAAAAATGGCCTGGAGATAGATTTGAGTAGAAAGGACACCGACCAGCATGGAAAACATATCGATGGCGGCAGACTTTACGCCATAAACAGAAAAATCAAGCATACCGCTGTCAACAGGCAGGTGGGCTAGAATTTCACTCATCCCACCTCCTTTTTTCAAGGCCAGCCAGGCGCTTGCAATCATAATGATATAGAGCATGAAGAACTTGATTTTACCGATCAGTCCGGCGCCTGAGATTCCACCGGTAACCACAAAGAGGCCAATCAGCAATGTCGTTATCAAAACCGAACTGATATCGCCAAAATGAAATACCGACTGCAGGATAGCAATTGAGGCGAGAAACTGGCCGACGACATGAATGAACATGCCGGCAGAGTTAAAAGTACTGCTGTAATACTGAAACCGTTTGCCAAAATAATTACCGAGATATTCCGAAACGGTTACAACTCCTTCCTCTCTCAGAGCTTTTGCAAAAAAACAGCCGAGCAGAAAACAGGAGATGCCGCTCCCGAATGTAAAGATGCAGGCAGAGATTCCATAAGAATATGCCGCCTGAACCGTTCCAACGGTAGAGACACCACCGACAATTGTACCGATAATGATCCAGGATACGCCCGTAAACGGCAGGGACCGATCGGCGAGAGAGAAGTCTGAGGCAGATTTAATCCGTGAAGCGCCTCTGCAGGCGAGCAGCGATATAATAATAAACGTGATGACAAAGGTAAATTGATACAACGAAAGACCTCTCTCCCTATTACTTAAAACCCGTTTGCAGCTTTGCACCTGAAGGAACGAAACAAAATAAAATCGCAGAGGCGATGATACTGCTTTTCTTATTCAATAGGCAACAATCTTATTACGAAATCTGCAAATATGGCAGGGCCAGAGGAGGGGTCCAGGCACTCAACGATTTGAGTCCGAGAGCGCATTGATTGAGCAGCTGACAGATCAGTCAGCTATTGGTTAGTCAAGGCGAGCTTTACCCCCAAAGCTGCAAAGGTAGCAGCGAAGGTACGCTGTGTCCAGGTAAGAAGTTTTGGGGAGTGCAGAACATATTTAATGAATAGGTCAACCCATATTGGAAGCGTATTGCTGATAGACATATACGCAATACACCCCGAGCAACCATGCCCCCTGCCAGCGCCTGAATGATCCCGATTTGTTCATGGAGATAAAAAGTCTGAAGGAAAAAAGGATAATCAGCATAGCGGGGAAATGAAAATAATAAAAGTTCTCGGGAATCTCAAGCGGTGCTGCAGCTGCAGCTGCACCGATAACAAAGAGACAGTTGAGCACATCCGCACCGACGATATTGCCCAGGGTAATTTCAGGATGGCCTTTTCGTATTGCTGAAATTGCCGTCATCAATTCCGGCAGCGAGGTTCCAAAAGCGACCATGGTTGCAGCGATTACATCATCGGGAACGCCAAAGCGTACGGCAACCTCTGAGGCGCTTGGCACAAGGACCCGCGCACTGGCTATTACCAGGAGCAGCCCGCCCATGATCATGATCCAGGTAAGCGTAAGCCCTTTTGTTTCCTGCGCTTTCAGATTACTTTCTGGTGTGAATTGGGTATCGCTGTCTTTTGACCAGACATAGGTCATATAGAGATAGAGGACAAGAAGGGCGAGGAAGAAGAAACCAACCCATCGCTCAAGAATGGGGGTACCGTCTTGCGGAGCCACCAGAAGCGCCTGGATTGAAAGCAGGACAAGAAGGACTGCTGCGCCAACCTGCACCCACCCGGTACGATTTAAAATCTGCCGATTAACCGGTATTGCAACGAGCAGGCACGTCAATCCAAAAATCAGGCCGGTGTCAGCAATAATCGACCCAACTCCGTTCCCAAGTGCCAGGCCAGGATTACCCATATAGGCTGCCATCACCGAGACAAATGCCTCGGGCATCGTGGTTCCAAGTGATACGATGGTTGCACCAATGACCACGGTCGGTAGCCCGGTTCTCAGAGCAAGGCTGACGACACCGTCTATCATCCAGTCGGCACCAAGGGAGAGGACAGCGATACAGATGACAATAACCAGCAGTAGCATCGGCGTTGAGAATCCGTTTACGAACTGATGCAGGACAGCTTCATCACCAATCCACTGCCAAACACTGTAGTTCATTTCTCCTCCATGAACACGACATTCATCCTGGTCATCCCTTCGCTGGAAATAAATGAGAATTCTTTATCATTCTTTAAACTGGATCGAACAGGATTATAAAGCATCTGATCCGAATTTAAAGGAACATAATAGTTTTTATCGCAGATTTTCAATCTACAACCGTTTCGGAAAGGCACGGCCAATTCCACTGGTTGACATTGATGATACATTGCTATATATCTGAACCTTCATTGAAACGTGCAGGGGTGGCTATAGCCTGAGATGATACCCGTTGAACCTGACCTGGTTAATGCCAGCGTAGGGAAATGCATCGGTCAGAATTATTTCCCCATTTGACTTACCTGCCCATCTCGGCCAAAGCTGTTAACATTCCTGGAAATATTAACTCCAGATGAAGAGGGTCTCATGTCTGATATCGCTGACAAAACTGCAGAAAATTTACAGCTTATCCGTCAGGACAAGCCGTTGATCCACAATATCACCAACTTCGTGGTAATGAACTATACCGCCAATGTTCTGCTGGCAATGGGCGCTTCGCCCGTTATGGCACACGCCAGGGAAGAGGTTGAGGAGATGGTTTCTTATGCCGGCTCCCTTGTATTAAACATCGGCACGCTCTCCGATTTATGGATAGAGTCTATGATTAAAGCGGGCAGAAAAGCTACAAAAACTGGTACTCCAATTATTTTTGATCCGGTTGGCTCAGGCGCTACTCATTTCCGAACCAGCACTGCGAAAACCCTGCTTGATGAAACTGTTGTCAGTATCATTCGGGGCAACAGTTCTGAAATCCTCTCACTTGGAGACCCTGATTCCATGACCAAAGGAGTTGATGCCATGCATACGGTGGATGATGCCGCCGAGACCAGCTCACAGCTTGCAAAAGAACTTGGCACGACCCTGGCAATAACAGGCCCCGTGGATCTCATTACAGATGGTGTACGAGTCGTTCGTGTTGAAAACGGTGACGCGATGATGCCATACGTTACCGGAACCGGATGTTCAGCAACAGCAGTAATTGGAGCCTTTGCAGCGGTTGAAAAGAACATGGTTGCTGCCGCGGCAGGAGGACTGGCCTTTATCGGCCTTGCCGGTGAAAAAGCGGCAGAAACCAGCCGTGGTCCTGGCAGTTTTATGATTGCACTGCTCGACGCTCTTTACAACCTGACACCTGAAGAAGTAAAGGCAGGGTGCCGGATCGTCGAGGCTTAAAAGCGTCCATGAGCAGAGGGCCCTCATAACGGTGCTGACGTTAAAAAGACCGGACCCGATGGCATTGCCGTGGTCTCTGCAATCGTTTCAGCACCATGCCCTGAGACTGCTGCCAGGAATGTAAGCAAGATGCATTATCGTGCTCATTAAGGAGATTTTTCTGATGACTGAACAAGACAAACACTATTTCAGAGTATTAACGATTGCAGGATCCGACAGCGGGGGCGGCGCAGGCATTCAGGCCGATCTTAAAACCATTTCGGCGAACAACTGTTACGGTATGTCTGTTATTACTGCACTGACAGCACAGAACACCGTAGGGGTAACCGGTATACATCCGGTTCCTGTCAGCTTTGTTGAAAAACAGCTTGAAGCGGTCCTCGCGGATATCGGTACCGACGGTATCAAAATAGGAATGTTGTTCTCTGCTGAGCTGATTACAACCGTTGCCGAAGCGCTTAAAAAGTTCAACTGCAGCAATATCGTACTCGATCCGGTAATGATTGCTCAGAGTGGAGACCCACTCATTGAAGACGATGCCGTCAAGGCCCTGAAAACTTCACTGATCCCCATTGCCGATCTTATTACACCCAATCTTCCCGAAGCCTCTGCCCTGCTTGACCGGGATATCAGGACCCGTGATGACCTGGAGCAGGCAGCGATTGATCTCCAGAAACTCGGATGCACGAATGTTTTAATCAAAGGCGGGCATCTGGAAGAGGGAGAAGACAGCGACGACCTGCTTTATCTGGGAAATGAAACAAGGACGATTACCTTTCCCGTTAAGCGTATCGAGACAAACAACAATCATGGAACCGGCTGTACACTCTCATCAGCTATCGCCTCAGGGCTTGCCAGGGGGTATACAACAGAGCAGGCGGTGAGAGAGGCCAAAGAATATATAACAGGGGCCATTACTGCTGGAGCCGCATACAAGATAGGCCACGGCCACGGTCCAGTACATCATTTTTTTCGTTCCTTTTAATCCCGCACGATCGTGAACCCGGATCGAGGCCAGCCTGATAGTTTCATTATGCCATCAGTTATGCTCGACAAGGTGTCTCTTTCCTTTGAAGGGACAACCATATTTGATCAACTATCACTGCAGATAGAAGGCGGCAAGTGTACCTGCATCCTCGGACCAAGCGGCTGCGGTAAATCCACCCTCCTGAAGATGATCTCGGGTAATCGTTCAATTGAGTACCAGGGATCGATCAGGATAGCTCCCGGGCCTGCAGATACAAATCTCACTGCCTGGATGAGCCAGAACGATCTGCTTCTTCCCTGGATGAGCTTAGAAGACAACGTGCTGCTTGGAGTAAAGCTTCGCTTTGAAGTTTCATCTTCTCTGCGCGAAAAAGGAGCCCGACTTCTTGAGGAAGCAGGATTGGGCGCATACAGAAAATCACTGCCATCAGCCCTTTCCGGTGGAATGCGGCAGCGGGTTGCACTGCTGCGGACGCTCATGGAAGATCGTCCGGTCCTGCTCATGGACGAGCCGTTTTCCGCACTTGATGCCCTCACCAGGATCAAGCTGCAGCAGCTGGCAGCCAAACTGACCAAGGGCAAGACCGTACTGCTGGTAACCCATGATCCACTCGAAGCGCTCCGGCTGGGAGACAAAATACTGGTTCTGGCAGGTACTCCTGCACGGGTGGCGGCGTCCTTCGAACCTGAAGGGAAATCTCCCCGGGATGCGGGGGACAGTATCGTCAGTGAGCAATATCCGCTGCTGCTGAAAACGCTGATGAAACAATAAAACATAAAGGAATCGGCGGCTCTCTCAAGCGCTCAAAAATGACCAGATGATACTTTTCAGACTCGCCATACTTGGGGCAGGCTTTACGCTGCTCTGGCAACTGCTCGTCAGTATCACCGGGGCGCCCCACTACATTCTCCCCGGTCCGGGGCCGGTCTGTAACGCCCTGATTAACAACTGGTCAACGCTCTTTAACCACCTGCAGATCACTGTTACCGAAATATTAGCCGGCCTTGCGATTGGAACCCTCCTCGGTTGCTCTTGCGCCCTGACCATGTTCCTGTCTCCCCACCTGAAGAGATGGATGCTGCCGGTTCTCATTATCAGTCAGGCAATTCCTGTTTTTGCTCTCGCACCAATACTCGTTCTGTGGTTCGGATATGGAATGGCCTCCAAGATAGCCATGGCTGTTCTGATCATCTTTTTCCCGGTGGCCTCTTCGTTCTACCACGGTCTGCGTAGAACGGAACCCGACCTTCTCGAACTTGCCCGGGTTATGGATGCAGGTACGTATGGCGTCATGCGCTTTATTGTAATCCCATCCGCCATACCCGCTTTTGCTGCAGGCCTCAGGGTTGCTGTTGCCGTTGCACCAATCGGCGCAATCGTCGGTGAATGGGTAGGATCCAGTGCCGGCCTTGGTTATTATATGCTGCATGCGAATGCCCGCATGCAGATAGACAATATGTTTGCGGCACTGACACTGCTGTCGGTTGCCTCGTTATCCATCTATTTTTCAATAGATTTCCTGTTAAACAAATTAATTTACTGGGAAACCCCACAGGAGTTAAATCATGCACGTGGTATGTAAAAAGGTTTTGTTATTTTTTCTTTTCTTCTCTGTATCAATGACAGGAACGGCCCTGGCAGAAACCAAGATGACCGTTCTGCTCGACTGGTTTTTAAACCCCGACCACGCTCCGCTTATAGTGGCCAAGGAGAAGGGCTACTTTAAAGAACAAGGACTTGACGTCACCTTTATTGCTCCTGCCAACCCGAATGACCCGCCCAAAATCGTGGCCGCAGGAAAAGCTGACATAGCGGTATCTTACCAGCACCAGCACCAGATGCAGATAGACCAGGGGCTGCCGCTGGTCAGAATAGCCACTGTCGTGGCAACACCACTGAATTCCCTCGTGGTTCTGGCCGACAGCGATATCAAGACCATAGCGGATCTCAAGGGCAAGACCATCGGCTACTCCGTCGGGGGCTTTGAAACAGTACTTCTCCAGGTTATGCTCGAAAAAGCGGGGTTACAGCTCTCAGATGTCACGCTGGTCAATGTGAACTTCTCACTTTCACCATCATTATTTGCCGGCAAGACCGATGCCGTTATTGGGGCGTTTCGAAACTTTGAACTCAACCAGATGGATATCGAGAAACGTCCGGGCAGGGCCTTTTATGTCGAAGAATATGGCATCCCGTCTTACGACGAGTTGATCCTGGTAGCCAACAAGGACCGGCTTGATGATAAAAATCTGCGTAAGTTTGTTAATGCACTGGAAGCTGGCGTCCAGTTTCTGCTGAATCATCCTGAAGAAAGCTGGGACCTTTTTGTCAAGGGTGAACGGGCGGAGTTAAACGATGAGCTGAACAGACGGGCATGGGCTGATACACTGCCGCGATTTGCTCTCAGGCCCGGTGCGCTCGACAGGAACCGCTATAATCGATTTGCCCAATTTCTTCTTGAACAGGAGATGGTCAAGTCAGTTCCCCCCCCTTGAGCGTTGGGCAGTGGAATTGCCATAGCGGCTGGCTCCCGACAGACAGAGGTTTACCTGCCTGCTGAAACAACGTACAGGCAGGTCCAAAGGCAACTGTTCACCTCGATCGTCAGCCCTGAGTCTTTTTCAGGACGGGAATCTCCGGGTTAACTCTGTTACCTGATCCTCTGTCAAATAGCTCACCGGCCGGTTGTGAAGGAGCAAATAGAGCTTGGCTGTATCTTCAAGCTCTTCAGCAGCATAGACAGCCTCATCAAGATTTTTACCCGAAACAACCGGGCCATGATTTGCAAGCATTACAGCCCGGTGCATGGCTGCCTTTTCCTCCACAGCCCCTGCAAGGTCACGGTCACCTGGTGGAAAATAGGGAATCAGGGGCAGCCTTCCGATTTTCATCACGTAATACGCAGTAATCGGCGGCAAAACATTTTCCGGATCGATATCTCCCAGGCAGCTGACCGCAACCGAATGAAGTGAATGGAGGTGAACAACAGCTCCCGCCTGCGGCCGCTTTCGGTATATGGCCATATGCAGAAAACTTTCCTTTGTTGGGGGGTCGCCACTGACAAGGTCCCCATTACCATCGAGAAGGGATATTCGCTCCGGCGCAAGATCCCCAAATGTTGAACCTGTCGGTGTCATCAACCAGCCTGCACCAAAACGGACGCTCAGGTTGCCGGAAGAACCAGAGGTTAAACCCCGATCAAAGAGTGATTTTGCTGTTCTGCTGATTTTTTCCCGCAAATCCCTTTCGCCATTATCCATGCGCAATTCCTTTCTGTATTTTATCCAAGAACCTCAAATGCCTTGGTGAAAAAATCCTCTTTCCCAAAATTACCGGATTTGAGTGCCAATGATAAATTTACTGTTCCAATGGTTTTGCACCATGGTACCCCCGGATCGATCTCTTTTCCGATTCGTAAGCCGCTGACACCAAGGCTTTTTACAACCGCGCCCGAAGTCTCCCCTCCTGCAACAACCAGTCGTTCGACCCCGCGCTTGATAATTTCACCTGCAATCACTCCCATAGCTTCTTCAACGAGAAGACCGGCAGTATCTCTGCCAAGTTTTTTCTGCACTTCAGCCACGTCAGCAGGGTCTGCAGAGGAATAGACCAGAAATGGTTCATCTACTCCCTGGTTATCGATCCACGTCAGCACCTGTTCGAGTGCCTTCTCTTTTTCTTCATATAAAGCGATAGCATCGAGGCTGAAGCTTGGCCACTTTTCTTTTACAGCTGCGACCTGAGCCCTGGTCATTGCAGAACAGCTGCCCGATAATATTGCAGCGCGTCCTTTTGACTGCCACTCATGGCAGCCATCGTCAACCTGTAAATCTCCTGATTTCCTAAAATTTTCTGGCAGACCAAGGGCGACACCTGATCCACCGGTAATGAGTTTCAGGTCCTTGGATGCTTCACCGATTGAGTATAGATTACTGTCATTTACAGCATCAACGATGGCGAATTTTTTCCCCGAGGAGATGAGCTGATCATATTTTGCCTTTATTGCCTGGGCTCCGGCTTCGACATCCTCAAAAGCGACAAGTCCGACCTCGTTATCTGTCTGTTTTCCAAGGAAACGAACCAGGTTTGCATCGGTCATCGGAGTCAGTGGATGATCTTTCATACTCGATTCACTGAGTAACAGATCTCCAACAAAAAGATGCCCTTTATAGATCGTTCTGCCATTTGTCGGAAAAGCTGGACAGGCAATAGTAAAAGGATCGCCAAGGTTATCGAGCAAGGCCTCTGCAACTGGCCCGATATTTCCCTGGGCCGTTGAATCAAAGGTTGAGCAGTACTTGAAAAAGAACTGTTTCGTACCCAGTGATTTGAGCCACTCAAGAGCTTCTATCGATTCCTGAATCGCCTCGTCTGCCGGCGTTGAACGAGATTTAAGGGCGACGATAATAGCAGCTGCATTTCCAGGATCAAAACCTTCGGCAGGAATGCCAAATGTTTGAATCGTCGGCATACCTGCCATGACAAGTGTATTAGCAAGATCCGTCGCACCGGTAAAATCGTCTGCTATCGCTCCAAGAAGTACTCCCATACTGCCAACCTCCATCCACATTACTGGCGTTTATATTGGTCTGATTCATCATCCTGGCTCCAATGATCTCGTTCAGTATAGTTAATCTTTTTTAAAGTCAACGACAAGGGTTCACAGAAGTTGAGGGATCAATTTTATTTTTTGAGCTTATGATGATAGGATGATATCATCTATTGGAACGTTATGTTTGTGAAATCAAATCTGGGATTTTAATGGAAAAGAAGGAACACAAAGATACACAGGTAAAAAAATTACTCTGGAATATATTCGCAAGCGGTCTCTCCTCCGATACAAACCTTGATGTTATTCGAATACATTTCCTGCTTAACCTGATCGGGATTTTTGGCGCTCTCTTTCTCAGCTTTTTTACTACGGTAGCTGTTTTACAGGGTGAGCATATTTTAGCTCTTGCCGATTTCACCCTCCTGCTGTTTGTGGTTACACTTGTTTTCAAGTTGCGGAAAAGGAACAATCCTCATTTCATAGCTCTTTTCGGCACGGTTATAACGGGTTTTTTTTATCTCTTTCTTATTTTTTACAGCGGGTTGGAAAAACCAACCTACCTGTGGTCCCTCACTTTTCCCCTGATTGCGTTGTACCTGCTGGGTAGAAAGTTGGGATCGTTCGTGTCACTTTCACTGCTGATCACCTCCTGTATATTTTTCTGGGCCTCAACCCACTTCGATATTTTTCAACAGTATGAAAACAGGCTCATTATCCGATTCATTGCCGTTTACCTGCTTATCCATTTTTTTTCCTTTGTGGCGGAGATCATCCATGACATGACCCAGACGAGGCTGGAGGAGTCAAGGTCAAAGCTCTTAGAGGCATTCAATGACATCAAATTGAGCTCATCCAATCTGACCGAGACGAACAAGCAGCTGCTTCTGGAAATCGATGAACGAATACAGGTCGAAAAAGCACTGAAACAGAGTGAAAGTTTCCTTGATGACATTATTGAAAGTATTCAGGATGGAATCAGTGTCCTTAACACCGATTTGACAATCCGGCATACCAACAGCGTCATGAGACAATGGTATAAGCAGAATCTACCGCTGGTCGGTAAGAAATGTTATGGATGCTTCCATAACTCTGGAGAACCATGCGCCCCGTGCCCGACGACCAGGTGTATGGAGTCCGGTCAGACTGAACGAGAGATTGTCCCTGGCCTTCCCGGTTCACCGGTAGAATGGCTCGAACTATTCAGTTTCCCGATAAAAGATAAGGAAACAGGCAAGATTACCGGCGCCGTCGAATTTGTGCGGGACATCAGTGTCCCAATACGTCTGGAACGTCAGCTCTCCCATTCCCAGAAAATGCAGGCAGTCGGCACGCTTGCCGGTGGTATTGCCCATGATTTTAATAATTTACTAATGGGGATGCTCGGGAGGGCTTCATTGATGTCAGTAAGTCTTCCGCCTTCTGACCCAAATCTTGAACATTTGAAGGCGATAGAAGAACATATCAGGAGCGCAACAGACCTAACCAAGCAACTACTCGCGACAGCAAGGGGCGGTAAGTACGATCCAAAGGCGACCAACCTGAACGACCTGGTGGAAGGCAGTTCTTCTATGTTTAGCCGGACTCGGAAAGAAATCCGCATCAAAACATACCTGAATGCATCACCGGTTATAGCAGAAGTTGATAAACAGCAGCTTGAGCAAGTCCTGCTGAATATGTATGTAAACAGCTGGCAGGCAATGCCTGATGGCGGAGATCTCTTTATCAAAACGTCTCTTGAAACTATCAACGATACCTTCTATGAGCACTATAAAATTCCGGCAGGAAACTATGCAAAAATTTCCATTACCGACACCGGTATAGGAATGGAAGATTCGGTACGCCACCAGATCTTTGATCCTTTTTTTACGACAAAGGAAAAGGAACGGGGAACCGGATTAGGTCTTGCTTCGGCATACGGCATCATCAAAAACCATGATGGTTTTATCAATGTTTACAGTGAAGTCGGGCACGGTACGACGTTTAATATTTATCTGCCAATGTCAGACAAGCAGCCGTTTAAGGATACACACCAGATTTCCAGAATCGTAAAGGGATCTGAAACTATTCTCCTGGTCGATGATGAAGAGCTAATTCTCGAGGTTGGCAGAGGTATGCTGTCTGAAATCGGCTATGAGGTACTTACTTCGAAAGGAGGCACCGAGGCAGTCGAGACGATTTCATCAGATGGCCATCGTATCAACCTGGTTATACTCGACCTTATCATGCCGGGTATGGATGGCAACACCACATTTGACAGGATCAGAGCGATTACCCCATATATGCCGGTGATTCTCTCAAGCGGCTATTCGATAAATGATCTGGCGACCGGGATCATGAACAGGGGCTGCAACGGGTTTATTCAAAAACCATTCAACCTGTCAGAACTCTCACAAAAAATCAGATCGGTTCTTGATAAAAATTAATCAGGGTCTTGGCTTGAGACGTTAAGAGATCTATCATACCTGCGTCACTGTTGTGATTTACCTACTAAATGTATGGTAAATCACAAGTCTCCTTGACGAGTAGACTGTCTCAATTCATGAAATATTGCGGTTAATCAATTGATTCCTCGAGCCATTTCTCAATGGCCGTCGTTGTCGCTTCTGGTTGTTCAAGAGTGGTCAAATGACCTGCATCTTCTATAATTTCAAGGCGGGAACAGTCGATCAGTTCATGCATGAGCTGATGTTGCTCCAGAGGACAAAGCCAATCATTCTGCCCGCAGAGGATGAGCGCTGGTACGGTTGTTTTTTTTAGCGTTTCCTGCTGGTCCGGGCGGCTTTGAAGGGCTCGAGACTGCCGTTCAAAAACATCTTTGCCTAATCCGAGCGCCATGGAGAGAAAGGTGTCTGCTATTTTCGCACCGTATTTTCCCTCCAGATGGAGCATAGGAATCACCTGCTCGAGCATGAGCTGCTTCAAGCGCCCTGTCTGAACCTGTTTGATCTGTTGTTCCCTCACCTTTTTAATATCACCTGACTCGGAAAGTGGAGAAGTATCGAGCAGCGCAACATTGATGACCCGATCTGCTGCCTGTGCCAGAATCTCCATGGCCACAATACCGCCCATCGACAGGCCAATGAGCACAAAGCGGGGCGGAGCATGTTCCAGCACCTCTTTTGCCATGTCCCTGACACAATCCTTGTTGTATACGGAGGCAATATGTACCGGATATCGCCCTGACAAGGATACTATCTGGTGCTCGTAGAGTCGTGCATCACACATCATACCCGGTATAAAAACAAGCGGTAATGGTGTCATGACGTTGCTCCAACAGAACGTTCTTTCAATGTGACATCAGCAAAATCTACAGCAGCCTGAGATCGAATATATTTCCCAAACCTAATCAAGCTTATTCAGCTCGGTAATCACCTGATCGGTAAAAGAAACAGTTGTCGCCTCTCCGCCAAGATCCGGGGTAAGAACACCACCTGCAGTGACCAACTCAACCGCTTCCATCAGTGCATCACCAGCCTGATGCTCACCAAGGAAATCGAGCATCATCTGGACGGACCATAGTGTTGCAATCGGG
>NODE-614-length-12654-cov-5.68259_pt1 | contig 12654 bp, 9 predicted proteins | sample MGYA00139097_ERZ477577 | MGnify/ENA metagenome assembly ERZ477577 | reverse complement strand
TTACTATTTGCGTTGGCTATTATAACTTCGGATGGAACCAGAGTAGTAAGAATGGGCTGAGAATCATTATTATATTTCCATACAGAGAGTGGTGGCAAAATGTTTAAATTCATACATGCAGCCGATGTACACCTTGATAGCCCGTTGCAGGGCCTGTCCCGCTACGAATCTGCACCAGTGAAAACCATTCGCGGTGCTTGCCGGCGAGCCTTTGAAAACCTTGTCGATCTGGCCATTGAAGAAAAAGTAGCCTTTGTTTTGTTGGCAGGTGATCTCTACGATGGAGATTGGAAGGATTACAGTACCGGCATATATCTGAGTCGACAGATAGGGAGATTGAGCCAGCATGGCATAATGGTTTATGCTGTCGCAGGGAACCATGATGCTGCCAATAAAATGACAAAAGTGTTGGACACCCCGAGTAATCTGAAGATTCTCTCTCCCAGAAAGGTCGAAACGATTAAACTGGCTGAAGTGGCTGTGGCAATTCATGGCCAGAGCTTTGGCACCCAACATGTGGATAAGAATCTGGCAGCAGGTTACCCTGCAGCAGAGACGGGATTGTTCAATATTGGACTTCTCCATACGAGTCTTGATGGACGTGAAGCTCATGCCGTATACGCTCCCTGTGGCCTGGATGATCTTCGTTCCAAAGGCTACCAATACTGGGCTTTGGGACATATTCACAAACAGGAAATTGTCTCCGAAGATCCCTGGGTTGTGTTTTCAGGATGTATCCAGGGGCGCCATATTCGGGAAACAGGATCGAAAGGATGTCTGCTCGTTTCTGTAGAAGACGGCAGTGTCACGGACGTTGAGAAAACAGCCCTTGATGTTCTGAGGTGGATCCGGTGCACCGTTGATTTAACAGATGTTTCAGATCTGCAAGAGGTTCTGGAGCGAACCCGTAAATCCATAGAAGATGAACGAGCTGCGGCAAACGGGCGGCTTATTGCCCTGCGTATACGCTATGAAGGAGCTACAGCAATATCCAAGGAATTATTCGCTTATCCTGAACGATTTGAACAGCAGATTAGAGCACTCGGTGCGGAGATCGGTGGTGATGATCTCTGGGTTGAACGAATCGAAAACGCAGTTGCTGGAAAACTCCATTTAGATTCAGTGTTAACAAATGACAGTACGTTAGCAACCCTTCTGGCAGAGATATTGGCAACGCCTGACAATCCCGATGAAATTGCCAGACTCAGTGATCTCCTTGAAGTACTCAGGCAAAAGATACCACCAGATGTCTTTGGCCCTGATTCCATTCTAAACCTGAATGACCCCCAAGCGATAGTACGGTTGGTGGACGAGGCCAAACATATGCTGATTGGCAGGCTTTTGACCGTGGGAGGTGAATGATGAGAGTCGATCACCTCGATCTCCTTGCTTATGGTCCATTTACCGAAAAATCTCTGAATCTCGCCGATGGCGATTCCGGTCTGCACCTGATCTATGGAGACAACGAAGCGGGAAAGAGCACCTCATTGAGGGCTTTCATCGCTTTATTGTTTGGTATTCAACCTCGTACTCAAGACAACTTCCTTCACTCAAATCAGCAACTCCGGATTGGAGGGAAACTCACTCTTTCAGATGGTCGATCAATCGAGTTTGTTCGAAGAAAGGGCACCAAAGGCACACTTCTCGACCATCGCACAGGTACCGCTCTTGACGATTCAATCCTGATGCCGTTTTTGCCGGGAAGTGTTGATGAAAACCTCTTCAAGAAGCTGTATGGCATTGATCATCCCAGATTAGTAGCTGGTGGCCAGGAATTGTTGAATCAGGCCGGAGACATCGGGCAGGCACTTTTCAGTGCAGCAGTTGGCACTGAAAGTCTTCGTGAAATATTGATGGAATTGCAAAATGGAGCGGAAGAGCTTTTTAAGCCCCAGGCTTCCACAAAGATTGTTAACCAGGCGATTGCTCAATTCAAGAGCGCTCAAAGGCAGATCAAGAACTCAATTCTCCCCGTTTCTGAATGGAAAAGACTTCAGGCGGCACTGGCAGAGACTCTTTCTGATATAAAGAAAATTGAAAATAACATTTCCATCAAGAATAAGGAGAAATCCCGTCTTTCTCGCGTTACCAGAGTGAAGGGAGCACTGGCCGAACGGCGTGCCCTGCTTGTCCGTTTAGAAGCATTGGGAGAGATACTCGTCCTCCCGGAGGGTTTTGATGAAGATCGAAAGACGGCCAGCAACAAATACCAGGTGGCACGAGAGACGAGACAAAAAGCTGAGGCAAAGCTGGCCCGACTGGTAAAGGAATCAGATTCCATAATAATCCGCCAGGAATTACTGGATAATCAGGAGACGATTATAGCGCTTCATAAGGAACTGGGAGCTGTTGAGAAAACGATCCAGGACCGTCCACAGCAAGATGGAAAGCGGCGCCTGTTGAAAAATGAAGCTGAAACGCTGCTCAAAGGGGTACGTCCCGATATTGAACTGGGTGGCGCTGATCAACTGCGGCCACTGCTCAATAATAGAAAATGGATATCGAGACTTGCTCAGGAATATGGACTCTTGACCCAAAGGCAGGAAGAATTAAATAGTGGTTTGAGAGGCATAAAAGGTGAACAGCTATCTCTGGAAAAAGAACTCAGTGAACAGCGTTATTCCCATCTGGATCTCGGCGAATTAAAAGCAATCATTTTGACCGTTCGTAAAGCCGGTGACATTGAACAGCGGTTGGCTGATCTGCAGAAAAGATCTTTTGAGGAGCGGGAAACATGCAGAATTGAACTCGCCCGGCTTGGAAGATTTTCAGGAACAACCGAAAATCTTTTAAAAGTTGCTATGCCCGTCTCTGAAACACTTGATAGATTTGAGAATCAGATAGACGAATGTATTGGACAAATAAAAGATTTTGAACGTAATAAACAAAAAATAACAGAAGAAATTAAACATGCAGAGCAGAATTTAAAGACGCTGCTATTGACAAGTGACGTTCCTGCCATATCAGAGCTCGAAGTATTACGGGCAATACGGAACAAGGGATGGCATCTGATAAAACGCAAATATATCGAGAAGGCCGATGTGGAGAAGGACATAGCGGAGTATGCTCCAGACTCAGAGCTTCAGGTGGTCTATGAACAAAAGATAGAATCAGCAGATTATATGGCAGATCAACTTCGTGTGGCTGCAGACCAGGTCGTTAAACGGGCTGATCTTGAAGCAACCATTGAAAGCCTGGGATCTCGTCTGGAAATGCTGGGAGAAGAGATTCTTTCATCCACCGAAACGTTGGAAAAACTCCATGCAAAATGGAATGGTATCTGGAAACCTCTTGGAATTGATCCCGGCGCACCACGGGAAATGAAGCAATGGCTCCTCAGGGTAGATAAACTTCTGGCAAGCGTTCGCACGGCAAACAGTACGTTAATGGCTGAGCGAAAACTCTCGTCAGAATGCAAAAAACTAAATGAATTGATTTCTCTTCAATTCAGTACCTTTGCACAAACCAAAAGCATTGGGGAAATGAGCCTTGAGGCCATGATAAACTTCTGTGAACAGTACGTAAAAAAGGAAGAAACAACGCTCGAACGAAAGCGTTACCTGGAACACTCTCTCAATGAGTCAAAGGTCCGTTTAGAGAGAACGACAAAGGAAATCAAAGTCGTTGAGCGGGACAGAGCAAAATGGCAGCAGGAGTGGGAACAGGGGATTGAAGGTTTGGGTTTAAAGCCAGATGTTCATCCGGAACGGGCTACCGGGGCGATTGAGCAACTGGTATTGTTTTTCGATAAATTTGAAAAGTCAGAAGAGTTACGAAAAAGAATCTATGGAATGGAACAGGTTGAAGAGAATTTTACCAAAGGGGTCTATACGTTCGCTGATAGTATTGGCTATACCAGGGATGGACAGGAGGCGGCCTCAATCGCTGTACAACTGAATAGAGACCTGGGCAAGACGCGTGAGCTGCGGGCGAGCCTGGATAAAAATGAGGCCCAGCGCAAAGAGCTGATTGGGGAAATTGAAGATACGAATATTACCATTAAGCTGGTAGAGGATCAGTTAGCGCTGATGAGAGCGCAAGCAAATGTTGAGACAGACGATGAGCTGATTCTGGTCTGTGAACGCTCAGCCAAGAAGCGAGATCTCCAGTCAAAACGCGATATGCTCGAGCAGGAACTCACTCGTAACGGAGATGGTTTAACTATCGAAGAGCTTGAGAATGAGACTGAGAAACTGGACATCGATTCAATAGATGGTGAACAGGAAAACATTTCTCTGGAATTGGCGGAGTTGCTCGAGAAGAGAGATCACCTGAGAGATCAACGGCAAACACTTCAAAATGAGATCCGCTCCAAAGATGGTAATACTGTGGCCACACGGGCCTCAGAGGAGGTAGAGGAACAACGTGCCAGAATACTCTCCGGTACTGAGCACTACCTGCGCTTAAAAATAGCAGCCTTTATCCTTGAGCAGCAGATTGAGAATTACCGACGGGAAAATCAGGCTCCGGTACTGGCCAGAGCTGGCCGACTCTTCTCAAAACTCACCCTTGGATCCTATGCTCATCTTCGTGATGAACTGGACGATTCCGGAAAGCCTGTCTTACTCGGTGTCCGGCCAAACGATGGTGAAGTGTCCATAGGTGGGATGAGTGACGGTACCAGGGACCAGCTCTACCTGGCGCTTCGATTGGCAACCCTTGAGCTGCACTTGAAAAAAGGAGAACCGCTGCCTTTTATTGTGGATGATATTCTCATTGCCTTTGATGACAGTCGAACACGGGCATGTCTTGAAGTATTGGCAGAATTGTCAGCCAGTACCCAGGTATTGCTCTTTACTCACCACCGGAGAGTTCTTGAACTGGCTGACAGTATACGTGTGAAAGAGGGGATTTATAAGCATGAACTGTAGTTATTGACTGGCCTCTTCTTGGTCGTCTGATAATTTTCTCATTTTTTTAAAGGTTTGATCGGCCGCCAGAGAACCATGACTGTTGCGTGTCGCCGAGATTTTTTTTGTGGGCCAGATGGTTGCAGCTATCAGCTGACTTCACTGCTTACTGCTTTGACGAAATTGGGACAATCCATATCCTGATTGGCCACATATCCCATGTCAAGATTTATAAACCATCGCTCAGTTTTGCCATGCAGGTCACAACTCCATAACCATTTTCTGTCCTTATCAAAGAACCTGTCTGTTGGATCAGTTGATTCGTTCAGCAGGCTCAGCAGTTCATCGATGGTTGGCAGTCGCCATGAACTCAGACCGCCAAAACGAGTCTTGTTCAAAAAGGAGATATAGCTTTGAGCTTCCTGCCAGTCAAGCGGATAGGTGCTTCCTGCTTTTTGCCAGGTTCTGCCTGTAGCCCTGTCCACAACAACCTCTGTATTGATATCGAAATTATTGACAATATAGGTGTTGGGACGATGGAGATTTGTCAGGTTGAAGGTTTTAATCGCCCGTGCTCCACACTGGTTTTCTGGCGTAGATCGGGGGACCGATATTGGGGTTGGGGATCTGTTTTGACCTGCATCTCTTTTCTCTGGTGAGGAGAACTGGAGCTGTCCAAGGGCATGCTTCATTTGAGCTGCGCTTTGGAATCGATGGGCAGGATCCCAGCTCAATCCTTTTTGAAAAAAATCATCCCAGTTCTTACTGTAGGCATGATTAATCATCGAAAGAGGAAAGCTCTGCATACCTGGAAGCGTTCCTGTCAGCATCCGGTAAAGGAGTACCGCGGTACTGTAACAATCTGCTCTTCCGTCGACCTGGTGTGGACTCTTTTTCTGTTCTGGAGGGCTGTAGCAGGGGGAGCCTATCTGCATATTAGCAGGGCCGGAGAATGAGAGACCGTCAACCAGTGCCATACCGAAATCACAGACCTTGACGCGGTCATCATCGGTAACAAGAATATTGTGAGGCTTGATATCTCGATGAATTACCTGGTTATGATGCAGATACTGGAGTGCATCGAGGATCTGTTTCCCATAGTGAATCACTTTTTCCGGCCTGATCTGGCGGGAAGGTTCTTCCAGCTGGAAACTCTCTCCGATCATGATCCCAAGATTGTTGCAATAATATTCCATTACAAAAAAAGACCGTCCCTGTTCATCGGTATCGAAATCCCAGACGGTTGTCAGGTTCTGATGGTTGAGCGAGGCAAGCGTTCTTGCCTCCGACAGAAAAATATCTTTGAGCTGATCGTATCCAAGGGTAATTTCAAGCACCTCTGAAGGTTGGAGCAGTTTGAGCGCGACTATCTTGTCGATCTGAGGTGATAATGCTTTGTACACCGTGCCCATGCCTCCCTTTCCGAGGCGTTTCAGCAGGGTGTATTTGCCTACCGATTGTCTTTTTTTGACCATTTCAGTCTTTTCGCGTTCTGAGGTGGAAAGTTATGTCGTTTTAAAAGCCTAATCGTCGTATCAACGTCATAGGGTATCTGACGGATCGCGCAATTACTGGCCAGGGTGTCCCAGACAGCGTACTTGGCGCTGTCGTTCAGGCTGTCACGCGGTTGGCCGACACTGCCGACAATAACCAGATACCTGTTTTGCTGATCAAGAGAGACAGGTTGAAAATCCAGTTTCTTCTTGATTATTTCACCGGTGTGACGTTGTTCGAAAAGATTAAGCATATGGGTATGACCAGAGAAACAGAGAATTTCCTGGTAACTCTGGAAGATCCTGGTCAGTCTGACATCCGATGGAGCATAAAGGTACCTGGTCATTGAGGACGGTGGGCAGCCATGGCAGAAGCGAGTCTTGTTACTGATGATTACCGGCCTGAGATTTGCAAGCCATGTCAGGCTCTTTTGGGACAGCAGTGATCTGGTAATATCAAGAGACTCCTGGGTGAGAAAATTGAGTCGACCAAAATAATTTGGGCTGATCAGGCCGAGTTCATGATTCCCCATTACCGAAGGGATCCCTCTTTTGATCAACTCAAGGACAACCTGCTCGGGCTCCGGGCCATAGCCGATATTGTCTCCAAGAGTAATGATAGTATCAATGTTCTGCTGCTCGATATCGTCCAGCACTGCCTCAAGGGCACGAAAATTTCCGTGTATATCAGACAGGATGGCAAGGCGCATTGATTCTCTGGAACTGGTCTGGGCCATTATTTGGAGCGGCCGGTTTAGGTTGCTCCATGCTGGATAAATAAAGACTGATCCTGATGATATCAGAGAGTCAGGCGATTACCAACGGAAAAATTTCGACTCAGCCTCCGTACAGAAGCTCGCCACCTGAAAAACCAAGGCCGCCGCAGACACCGAGGGAGAGAAGGTAAATAGTGAGCATTTTGGTACGGGAGGCACCGTTGTTTTTCTGGATAACAGCGTAGGCAAGAAGAACCGCTAATACTATCCCAAGAATCATTTTGATGATGATCCATTTGCTCATGTCGCCAGCGAATACATACTGCCAGTCAAGTAATCCGGCAATGTAGACCGGCACAATTGAAAGCAGCGCCAGAAAAACACAATGGTAGGCAGATTGGCCGAGATGTTTGTCCGGCCATTTATACTCAGCTAACGAGAAGGCAACTGCACCAATTACCAGCCCCATGGGCGCATGGACGACAATTGGATGGATGGGGTGAGTTATACCAATGGTCTCTAAAAATGCATAGAAGCTCTCTATCATGGGTTTCCTCCGGCTGCTGTCAAAAATATCAGGGGTTATCAGTAGTCGTTATGGGTGTCATTCTTCAGCGCTGGCTGGTGTTTGCCGTTATAAAATCACACTCATCTCCGTAGTGCCACTGCGTTGTGACGATAATACTAATCATTATCAATAAGAGATAAAGTCCTGATGCTCATTAAATTTACCGGATAACCAATGAACCATTTCCTGGAACAGCGGGCATGTGGATATGGAACCGTGCCAGGTAGTGGTGGATCATACCCGGTAAATGCTCCACCTAGGTGTTTGTACTCAGCCAGGCATACATGTCAGCTGCATCCTGCCTGGAGACTTTTTCTTCCGGGAACTTCTGCATGATGGGGGAGCCAGAGTCTCTGATGATAGAGAGAAAACGTCTGAAGCTCATGTGGTTCGTGTCAATCTTAGGAGCTTTGCCATCGTTACCATGAAGGCCATGGCAGCCATAGCAATTATTCATCATGTACCACCGTTTTCCGTCTTCTGCATTGCCTTGGGGTGTGGTACATGCCGCAAGAGATAGCACTAAAACGGTGAGGGCAAAGAGCGGCAGATAAAAATTCCTTACATGGTCCATGTATGGTTCCTCCTGGTTGATAGCATAGATTGTGATTTTTCTCGCCTGGATACTGAAAACTCTGCCGCATAACAACTTATCGAATGAAAGAAGACTTTGCAACGCTTTGTTATACAATGGATTTGTCCCGTTCATTAAGGATATTGTGCCAGCTTCGTGCCACTCTTTCAAAGACCGATTCCCAGAGGAAGTAGGATAATCCGGTAGTATTTTCGATAACCGTGTGATGGTGAAACAAAACCTTTACGAGGGCTTGTTGGAGTGAATCAATAAATCGTCCTTCGTCAGCCAGAAGAGAAGTATCGGTGTTGAGGACAGCCGGCTTCTCTACCAGTATCAATTGCCTGGTGTTCAGTCGATTATGTATTTCTCTGGTTCCAGGGAGGTCGGTGGCAATGACGGTGCAGCCGCAGGCCAGAGCTTCCAGGACGACAAGCGGGACCCCTTCATGGAGAGAGGGGAGAATGAAAATCTGGGATTTTCGCATCAGTGTGGCGAGTTTTTCCTGGGAGACCATTCCATGAAAAGAGAGATTGGATCCGAGCATGGAGGCAGCAGTTTTGCATTCTTCATATTCTGTTCCTGAACCGCCTCCAGCAAGGTGCAGATGGTAGCGGTGGGAATCAATTCTGCTCAATGCTTTGAAGAGCCAGGGGATCCCTTTCGCCCGGCTGATTTTACCGGCGTAGAGTATAGTACCGCTCTCTGGTGTTTTTCTGCTCCCGCCATCAAAAAAAATATGCTTATTATAACCGGCGCCTGCTATCTCAATTCTGTCCTCTGGTAAGCGGTATGCCTCCATGATCTCATTTTTCTGTTCGGAGCTCAAGGCGAGTACCTTATCTATGCGACAACATCCGCTAACTACCTGTTTTTTCAAATGTGGGCATTGTCTTAATTGCCTGAGATCAGAGCCATGACAGCTGGTGACTAAAGGTATGGCCGGAAATAGATCTTTAACCAGGGAGCTGAGGAGCCACAGGTGATGGCTATGAATAATATCGGGATTATGGCGTAACACCATGCCCGATAGTGCTTCTGTAAACATGTTGAGGTATTGTCTTACTGCGTTACGGTTCAGATCTTGAAACCTTCTGCTGGGATAAGGCATCACGTCACTCATTCCGACGATCATTTCTGCCTGGTCGTCAGCATCAAAATACACAAAATGGCAGTTATCAGGGCTGATACCAGGCAGTGTAACCGAGCAGCCCGACTGGATAGCAGCAACCAGAAAATTATCATGTCCTTTCCGGGCAGATTCATCCAGAATCGCCTGCAGGTATATGCCGCTGCCGGTAGAATCGGGACGCTGACTGATGACATGGAGAACTTTCAATCTCTTATTCACCATTATTCTGAATTTGAAGATCCCTTGATCTGCTCTGATTGCCGGTAATTTATATGAAGGGATTCAAGAACTCTCTCCCTGGAGTTTTCGGTCTGGTTGAGCATGATAACAAAAGGATCAGCAGATTCCGGGGAGTTGAAATAGCCGGCATACGTGTAGACGTCTGTCAGGGTGCCTGACTTTATGTTCATGCCGTTTTTCCGGGGAAGAAGGAGTCGGTACGGTCTGAACGCATGGAGTACTGTAAGCATAAAAAAAGGTGTTACTCTGGTTTGGCGAGACAACCCCGATCCTTCCTGAATTTTTATAGTATGGCAATTGATACTGAAGTTTTTTTCAAGAGTACTGACTATTGCCCGTCTACCTTTCTCCCATGTCGCAGGGTATCCAAACAGTGTTGTTCCACAACTGAGAAAGAGCTGGTTGGCAATAAAATTGTTTGAGAATTCGAGGCAATCCTTGACGAGTTCCATAACACTTTTGGGGCTGGTGAAGGAATAGATAAGCATACAGCTGTCATCAACAAGCCCGGACCTGATGTTATCACGAACGGTGACCCCTTCTCTGGTTAGAAAAGCCGCAAATAATTCCCCTGTGTAGCGAAGGCTGTTGTCATCGCTCTTGTAGGTATCAAAAGCGGAGACGTTAACACGATGACGACCAGGTTCCAGCTGACTGCCTATGAACTGTGCCAGCTCCAATAATGGAGTCTGTGGCTCTCCTGAGACGACCGACCGGTCTTTATTCACCTGAATGGAGAGTGTGTTGAAGTTGACCGCAAGCGCGCTGTTGGGCACGTCGTAGGGATTGTCAGTTCCTTCTGTACCATCGGCAGGTGCCGGGATGGAAAAGCTTGATCCGTCGATAACGATCTCATCTATGTGGCTGATGTTTCGATTTCTCAGCTCACGGGCAATATCTGAAATGTATTCAGAGCTCAGGAAAGGATCACCATATCCTTTAATGTAAAGTTTTGTTTCATCTTTCAGAAAAAACTCTGTTTTGTAGTGAAAGGACGAACCAAGAAGTTCAAGTGCCACGAGTGACGTGGCGATTTTTATTATTGAGGCGGGTACAAACGGAGAATGGCTATTGAACTGGTTGTTAATCGTTCCCTTTGAAGTTACAACAAAGCCTCCATTTTTGATGAGTTCAGTGGGAGACTGATCGGGCTCGTGAGCATGTATTAACTGGAGGGGAAAAAGCCAGGCCCATAAACAGAGAAAAAAGATCAGTGTGCTGGACCCGGCTCTATGTAGAATCATGGAACGATAATTGACCAGCCGTTAGATTTTCGGCAGGTTAGCCATAGATTTGGCGATTTCCTCTGCAGGATAATCGTAGTTATGGAGCATTCCTGCAAAATACTTATCATAAGAGCCCATATCAATTAAGCCATGCCCTGAAAAATTGAACAGGATTGTCTTCGGCTCGTCAGGGTCTTTTGTGGCCTCCATGATCGCACCCCTGATTGCATGGCAGGTTTCCGGTGCGGGAATGATCCCTTCAGTTTTTGCAAAGAGTACGCCCGCCTCAAAACACTCAAGCTGCTGGAGCCTGAGCGGGTCGATAATATTTTCCCGGACCATTGCAGAGACGATGGGTGACATGCCATGATAACGGAGGCCACCTGCATGGATGCCCGGTGGTATAAAATCATGTCCTAAGGTATACATGTAAAGAAGCGGCGTTGTCTGGGCAACATCGCCAAAATCATAGGCCAGTTTGCCGGCGGTAAGCGTGGGACAGGACGCCGGTTCGGTACCGACAAAGCGGATTTTCTTACCGTCCAAATAGTCGGGTAGATAAGGAACAGCCAACCCGGCAAAGTTGGACCCGCCGCCGCAGCAGCCAACGATTACGTCCGGATATTCTCCTGCGATTTCCATCTGTTTCTTGGCTTCAAGACCGATAATTGACTGGTGCAGTATAACATGATTAAGGACTGAGCCCAGAGCGTATTTGGTATCTTCTCTGCTCGCCGCATCTTCGAGTGCCTCGGAAATTGCAATTCCTAAAGATCCGGGCGTGTCAGGCATCTGCTCGAGAATCGCCCGGCCGGTATTGGTCTCATTACTCGGGCTGGCAATGACTTCAGCACCAAAGGTTTGCATGATCGATTTGCGGTACGGTTTCTGGTCGAATGAAACACGTACCATGTAAACCTTGCATTCCAGGTCGAACTTACTGGTGGCAAAAGAGAGTGCACTTCCCCATTGGCCTGCTCCTGTCTCGGTTGCCAGTCGTTTAACACCTTCCCGCTTATTATAGTACGCCTGAGCGACCGCTGAGTTGGGTTTGTGTGAGCCGACCGGGGAAACACCTTCATTTTTAAAAAATATCTTGGCCTTAGTATTGAGGGCCTTTTCGAGATTCGAAGCCCTGACGAGGGGAGAAGGACGCCATATCTTAAGTACTTCAAGGACCTCTTGCGGAATATCAATAAAGCGGTCGGAAGACATCTCCTGTTCAAGCAGCCCCATTGGAAATACCTGGCCCAGTTTCTCAGGGCCCATTGGTTGACCGGTTTCCGGATCAAGCGGTGGTTGCAGACCATTTGGCAGGTCAGGGACAACATTGTACCATTGGCTGGGCATCTCATCATCGCGTAAGACGATCTTCTTAATCATGGCTTCTCCTTTTTTGGTAATAACCGGATGTAAGCACTTCAAAGCGCAGGTTATATTTATCAGTTCATCTGAAAATCTTCTTTACCATAGACAAAGCGTGTCAGGCAAGTCAGATTATATGTCGAGGCTCTGGTAATCTGTTTTGCGTACTGAACTGGTTAACAGTTCTTCTTCACTTCTTCCAAGGATATGTTCCAATACTTTCAGAGGCTTGATGCCCGGGAATCCACTTCTGGTAATTATTTTCATGGTGATATCCATGTCTGATACTATGGTTATCGTGTCGATCATCGGCCTGATATCGATCTGCTTGGTTTTTCCCTTTCGTCTTCTTGAAATATATTGGCAATCTGCTGTCAGAAACGATTTGATTTTGTTTTGTTCTTGCTCAATGAGACTCTTTTCAAGAGAGATCGAGTAGGTCGTTTTCAATTCCTGTGGGAGTTTCCCTGCCAACGGGACTATCTTATTA
>NODE-613-length-12663-cov-5.81242_pt1 | contig 12663 bp, 12 predicted proteins | sample MGYA00139097_ERZ477577 | MGnify/ENA metagenome assembly ERZ477577 | reverse complement strand
CGCAATTATTAGGTTGAAAGAGCACTAGGATCCGTTTGCACTATCTCGCCAGCCCTTCAGATTACGGCTGAGAAGCCTTCTCAGCAACACGCCCTGCGCATATCCTGTCCCTTTCTGGGCCAGGTTGGGGGTGATGTAACTATTTAACAGGTTACACCCGTTAAAATTACCCCCTGTTTTCTAATAAACATCGCATTATCATATGGATAGTGAAAGTATTGCATTGATCGCCTGCCTGTCTGCCCCGCTTTGTTACACCCCTGCAAACTGTTCGCCGCATCCCTGGAAGGAAGATAACTCATTGAATATCATGGTTATATTATAGCATTATTTATTCTGGCACATTTAGTGCAGTTACATGGTTCAACGCTAAGGACAGCTAACGGCAGGCACATAGCGAGGTTTAACCCCCCGAGGGGAGTGCCATTAAATCCAGCCATCCTGGTTCATTAGGGAAATGACAATGACAGGCACAGGCTGACAACTGCATCTAAAGGTAGACAAATCATGAAATATCAAAAATTAGTAGATGAACTCAACAACCTTTTGGACTCTGCCGCAAGACAGCAGAAAAAACGCAGGGATACGTTGAAGTTTTACCGAACGCAGTTCATGGCCGAAGAACAGAATTTACGCAAGAAGCTGAAGAAAACCAGTGACAAGGCGAGCCGCAAGAAACTGAAAAGAGAACTGGACCTGGTTAAACAAGGATACGCAATCCTGGGGGTCTGATTCTTGGTCCAATCTCCGGGATGCCTCTGAATCTGTTCGCAATCCCCAGTTTGTATGATGCGGATGCAAAACAGATTGAGGTGTCCTCCCCGACTAGCTAAAGCGTTCCAAAACTCACACATGTAACTCAACATAGAGGAAATTCAAATGCCATCCAAAGACAATACAGAAAGTTTAGAATTCCCAGTCAGCCTGTTTGTAAAGCCCATGGTTTTCGTTCTTGGCATGATTACTCTGGTAGCGTTACTCAGCGTGATCTAACCGGCTTCATTCGAATCAGTGCGGGTATTTACACTGACCCGCAATATTTGCCACTGCCAACCACGGATCACTTATTGACGCTCTGCCTGAATCATAGCAAGCGACGCTCGCGTCGCCGGTCCTGAGAGCAGCGGAAGGCCGCTGCTCCATATCAATATCTTGAATCTTTCCGGTGCCCCGGATATTTGCCTGTCAGAACCAGCGTCTGAACAATATGGGCGCGTCGAACTCCCAAGGTTTGCGGCTACCCCTGTAACAATCCAACAAGTTACACCCATGGCGGCAGTTCGTGTGAACCCTGATAAGTTTCTGATTATAATATATTAGTGGAAGTACTGGATTCCTCCCCGGTTTGCTGCACTCCATATTGTTACACCCCCCCGGCTAATCCGCATGGTTTCGTATACGACGCTATCTCATTGATTACTAGCCTGAAATCACAGGGCCTATATTGTTGGTATGCTTTTTGCTTAATACAGAGGCCGATACGCAAGAAATGCTTAATAACAGGTACATAGAGAGGTTTAACCCCAATGGGCATGCCCTCCTGATTTAAATTTTCCGACGCTGGTTGCGTCGATGCCGTTTTTGTGGCGCTACTGTGCTGGAGGGTTTCCCGCCCTCCCGTCCTCAAGACAGTAGCGGCACATTTTGTACTTTTTGCACCATGGATGGTGCAGTCCGGTTGCATACCTTATTCACGCGCTTTGCGATAGCAAGGCGCGTGGTGTTTTGTTGTTTGACAAAAATTGAAAGAGATGGTCCGAAATGATTCGTAAAATTGTCCTACCTACTATTCTGTTCCTGCTGGCTTACGGGTTCTGGATCAGTCCGAATTTTAAGGAGATTGCTGCTGGCGTATCTATCTTCCTGTTTGGAATGCTGTTTCTTGAAGAAGGGTTCAAGGCATTCACAGGCGGCCTGCTGGAGCGTTTGCTTCGTAGGACTACCGACAGCACCTGGAAGGCGCTCAGCTTCGGCGTGGTCAGCACCACCATCATGCAATCCAGTTCCCTGGTATCGGTCATTACCATCTCTTTTCTCGGCGCAGGCTTGATTGGCCTGGCGGCTGGCATCGGCATCGTGTTCGGTGCCAACCTGGGCACCACCACGGGTGCCTGGCTGATTGCGGGGCTTGGCCTGAAGGTGAAGATCTCCGCCTATGCCATGCCGATGCTGGTATTCGGCATCATCCTGGTGTTTCAGAAGTCAAAAAACCTCAGAGGTGTCGGTTATATCCTGGCCGGCCTGGGCTTCCTGTTCCTCGGTATCCACCACATGAAAGAGGGCTTCGAAGCCTTCCGGGACACCATCGACCTGACCAAATTTGCGGTCGCGGGCTACCCGGGCATCCTCCTGTTCACCCTCATAGGCGTTTTTGCCACCGTGGTGATGCAGTCGAGCCACGCCACCCTGGTTATTATTATCACGGCCCTGGCGGCGCAGCAGATTACCTACGAGAACGCGCTGGCGCTGGCGATCGGTGCCAATATCGGTACCACCATTACCGCGATCCTCGGCTCGATGAGCTCGAATGTTCAGGGTAAGCGCCTGGCAGGCGCTCATCTCATATTCAACATGGTCACAGCGATCATCGCCATCATATTCCTCTTTCAGATCGCAAAGGGAGTGGACTGGATCAGCGGTGTGGTCGGCATTTCTGCTGATGATTACACGCTCAAGCTCGCAGTGTTTCACACCATTTTCAACACCATCGGGATCCTGGCGATGCTGCCTTTCATAGAGACCTTGGTGAAGTTTCTGACCAGCAGGATGCCGGAAAAAGCGGTCTCCAGGGCAGAACCAAAGTACCTGAACGATTCTGTCATAGAACTGCCGGATACCGCGATCGAAGCGGTGCGCAAAGAGACCATGCACCTTTACGAGAACGCCTTTGAGATCATTGCCCATGGCCTCAGCCTGCATCGGCACGATATTCTGTCGGAAAAACCGCTGAATGAGGTGATTACAGAATCTTCCTCGGTGATGCCGATCGACATAGACGTCGAGTACGAGAAGAACGTCAAGGGACTCTATAGCGATATCGTCAATTTTATCAGTCGTGCCCAAACCAGCATGAGCGCAGACCAGGCAGACGAGCTTTTCGCCCTGCGTGCGGCCGGGCGGGATATTGTAGAGGCGATCAAGGATACCAAGCACCTGCAAAAGAATATGTCCCACTATATTGTCTCGGACAATGAGCACATACAGGCAGAGTACAACAGGATTCGTGAATACCTGGGTTCAGTGCTGCGTCGCCTGGGGATCGTGCAGCAGGAAGGGGACGATCCCACCAGCATACTCTCACTCGACGTCATGAAAATGGAGATGAAAGAGAACGATTCGACTGTGAATGGTGTCCTCGAATCCCTTATTCGTGAAGAAAGCATCACCCCGTTGATGGCAACCTCATTGATGAACGATGCCGCCTATGCGTATGATGTCACCAAGAACCTGGTGCAAATGGGCGAGGTTCTGTTCGCCACAGGCACGCAGACAATGAAGGATGCCGAGCGAATTATCGCTCTGGATGAAGATGACATAGAAGAAGTTCTGGAACTGGAGAGAAACCGGGGCTGATCGTGATTAGAGGAGGCACATGAAAACACCAAAATTGCTCAAGAGGGTTCAAGAGTACCTTGATGCTGACGAGCTGAAGCAGTGCAAGAGGAAGGACTGTATCAAGGAAGTTCTGCATAAGCTGAAGAAAAAGCAGCGTATGCTCAAGCATAAACTGGCCAAGGAGAAGGATGAAAAGGAGCGCAAGCGTATCCAGAAGATGCTGGACACTGTCTATGTGCAGCGCAAGAAGGGTCTGAAGGTGCTTAAGGGTTTAAAATAGGTTGCGCATCCACAAAGGGTCAGAGCGGGCTGGTGGATGAGGACAGGCATTTCAGTTTTTCTCGTTCGAGTCTTTTGTGAATTTTGTGCTTTTTGTGGCTCAATTTATTCCACCCTGTCACTAATCTAACGACCGTCACGGACATAGGGATTGCTTCGGCGTTCATTCCCAAAAGTGGAGAGCGGGCCGTGGCCCGGAACGAAGGTGACATCATCACCGAGCGGCCACAATTGCTGGCGAATCGAATCAATCAACGCAGAATGATTGCCGAGAGGGAAATCCGTACGGCCTATGGATCCTTTAAACAGCACGTCACCCACAAAAGCGAGCCGTGACGCGGGGTGGAAGAAAATCACATGGCCAGGTGTATGCCCGGGGCAATGCAGCACCCGCAGCTCCAGATTGCCAATTCCAACCAGGTCATCCTGTGTCAGCCAACGATCCGGAACAAACGAGGGGACAGGCGGGAAACCAAAACTTTGTGATTGATATCCCATGTTCTCAATTAAGGGCTGGTCGTCAATATGGGGACCTTCGATTGGGATAGAAAGTTTGCCTGCCAGTTCATGTGCGCCACCAGCATGATCAAAATGAGCATGGGTAAGCAGGATTTTCTCCAGACTTACACCCGCCGAACCTGCCTCTTGCATGATTTTCTCGAGATCACCGCCTGGATCGACCACAGCCCCCTGCATAGTCTCCTCGCACCAGACCAGGCTGCAATTCTGCTGCAGTGCCGTGACCGGAATGATCCTGTATCGCATACTGTCAACCCACTATTGAGGCAGTAGTTCCATAGACTTTTTCTGATTCATCAACACTACTTTTCTATCTCCTACTCCACTACTATCCGCACCGTCAATAATCAGCCGACGCAATTGCTGGACACTGAGATCAGGATTAAGCGTCAGCAACTTACCCGCAAGATTAAGTACTTGGGGAGATGACATGGAGGTGCCACTTAGCTTCAGGCGATGGCCACCCGGAACATCACTGTCCACTTCAAACCCGTTGCCATAAATATCCACCTTTCCAAAACTGGTGAAGCTGGTTTCTTCCCCTGCCTGGTCCACTGCTCCGACCGATATGATATTTGGAAAATCATAAGAGCTGGGGTAAAACTCTTCAAAAGCCACATCGTTATCTGCATTTCCCGCGCTAGTGACAAACAGGATCTCGGGCGCGTTCTGAATGGCTTCCCTGAATGCCTTATCAGTGATGGAATAGATTTTTCTGGCAAGCACCTTGCGTTCTGCTGGAGTCCCACCCGCATTGTGCGCTTCCAATGCTGATTCTATGCTCGCCAGCGAACCACCCCAGCTCATGTTGACTGCACGGACACCAGCCTTCTTGAAATACGCCACGTTTTCCATTAGCGCCCGGGCGCCTTTCTTCGCAAGTTCGATAGTGGGTTTCTCCGGGATCATGTGGTAATCAAAAGTTATACGGGAAACCAGTATACGCACATTCGGGTTGCCATCGGCAACTATCCCGGCTACATGAGTCCCATGGCTGTAATTGCCATACATGGATATTTCCTCGATAAAGGGCTTGACCTGGTCTTGCTGCATGTCGGCCAATTTAGCTTTCAACGCAGAGGCTTCTTCGCTATCGATAGAGGCCTGAATATCGGTCAGTCCTTTCATCTGTTGGCGCATTACATCTTCACTCGTCTCCAACTTCTTCATCGGGTACAACAAGGAGGTTTCCTTATCGAAGTGCAATGAATATGCGATGCCGTGCACATCATCAATATACCCGTTATTGTCATCATCAATGCTGTTGCCGGGTATTTCGCCATGGTTAACCCACAACTTGTTTTGTTTGGAGAAAATGCCGGTATCCACTCCGGAATCCCATACTGCCAGGACTACAGGCTTGCCTTTGCCCGGACTGATTTCGACTTGTCTGGCAGCCCAGATATCCGCTTTATCCGCCTTATGGCTCTCGATTAAGGTTGTTAGTTCGGTTTTCACGATATCTTTGACCGGCAAGAAATAATGCAAGGTAAATGCGTTACCTACAAGCTGCCTGGCCGTTTTTTCGCTCATTTCTCCTTTCGACTGATCCAACTGTGGCTGATATCGCTCTTTTACGATTCCCAAAATCAAATTAGCAGATAGGATTTCGCTACTGCCTTTCAGGGACTTGAGGTTGTCTTGCGCCACCTCATAGGGAATCGTCTTTAAACTGGCGCTGAACAATTTGCGTACGTTTTCCAGGTACTTATCAGTGCTTTCCAACCTTGCCCTGGCTATGGCACTACTTACCAGGCCCGTGGTCAATTTATTTGCTTCCTTTTCTTCCAGTTGTTTTTGCTTGTTCAGGTACTGCAAATAAAGCTCCCAGTCCTCCTCGATCATGGCGATAGCGCCCAAGTTGGCGTAGTAGTCCTTGAGGGTGGTCTTGTCCCGAATATCGTACAATTCCAGATCAGCTAACAAATCTCGTTTTACAGCAACCGCCAGTTCTATCAAGGCTTCATGATTATCATAAAGTTCAGCTGCGGGTACGGTGATTCGATACGTGTAGCGCGGCAGATCGTCCAGTTTTTCCACCACGATTCTTTCTTCTTTGGCGCTGGACACCGTCAGGAAAGTAACCAGTAGACTGATTGTCAGTGTACTGAGGAATATTCTTATTGTTTTCATCTTTGTATTCTCAATTCGTTGTGTGATATTGCCGTTCCAGGTATTTCATATGAGAGGGCACTTTGAGCGAGTTGGGCCGCAGGGTTTTCACCATGGCAACCGCCTTTTCGAGTTCAATGCCTCGCTCCAGTAACAGGATGGCCGCCATTAACCCGGTTCGTCCGGAGCCACCCTTGCAATGGATCACTATGGAGCCTCCCTGATCGAGCAGTTGCTGGATCTTCGCTTTATGTTGGTCCCAGGCGTCCTGAAAGTCGCTCGCGGGCGCCGAGTCATCCTCTATGGGCATATGAAACCATGCCAGGCCCTGCTGCTCACAAACCTGCGGCAGGGTCTCTACACCAAGGCCGACCATCTCTTCAGTTGGCGTCGTTGTTATAACAGCGTTTGCCCCGGCTTGCATCAACTGCTGCACGGATGTTTGTAGATCAGCGCCCTTGGTGCCAGGACAGGGTGTAAAGATCAGGTGGCTGCCATTTTTCAGTGGCAGAATGTCAAAAGGATGGGAGTTCACACATCTTTCCTCTAAATAAGTATTGTTGAAACCGGACAAGCCCTGTTTGGATGCGCCTTCGCGAATCTGATCACGACCTCGGGATTGTCAGCATGAACCAGGTTGCCCTCCGCAGCCATGCACAGTGGGGGTGTCGCGGCATAACGCATGAGTTCTGCAATACGAGGCATGTTTTTACTATTCTTCTCCGGCGGGCTCGTGGGCCGACTCATACCAGCCCTTGGTGTTATTGACGATCTTCACGATGGAGAGCATCACGGGTACTTCGATCAGTACGCCCACGACCGTTGCCAGCGCGGCTCCTGACTCGAATCCGAATAGGGCGATTGCAGTAGCCACTGCGAGCTCGAAAAAGTTGCTGGCACCGATCAGGGCAGAAGGGGCCGCCACGCAGTGAGCCACACCGAACCTGCGATTCAGTAAATAAGCGAGCCCCGAATTGAAATAGACCTGAATCAATATGGGTACGGCGAGAAGCGCAATGATCAACGGCTGGCTGAGGATCTGTTCTCCCTGAAATCCGAAAAGGAGCACCAGGGTTGCGAGCAGCGCAACCAGGGATACGGGCCCCAGCACTCCCAGTGCGCGCTCCAGCGCGTACTCACCGCCTCGCTGCAACAGCCAATGTCGCCACAGTTGTGCAACAATCACGGGGATCACGATATAGAGCACGACTGATAGAAACAGGGTATCCCAGGGCACGGTGATGGCGGATATGCCAAGCAGCAGGCCCACAATGGGGGCGAAGGCAAACACCATAATGCTGTCGTTCAGCGCAACCTGGGTAAGGGTGAAGTGTGGCTCTCCGTTGGATAGATTGCTCCAAACGAATACCATCGCCGTACAGGGCGCGGCGGCAAGCAGAATGAGGCCGGCGATATAGCTGTCGATCTGGTCCGCAGGCAGCCAGTCGGAAAAAAGCCCGCGAATGAAGAGCCAGCCCAGCAAGGCCATGGAGAACGGCTTTACAGCCCAGTTGATAAACAGGGTCACCCCAACCCCGCGCCAGTGTTTCTTTACGTGATGCAGCGCGTGAAAATCAATCTTCAGCAACATGGGGATGATCATCAGCCAGATGAGTATGGCCACAGGTAAATTGACCTGTGCTACCTCCATGCTACCCATCAGCTGGAACGGGGCGGGAAACCAGTGTCCCAGAGAGATTCCCGCGATGATGCAGAGAAACACCCATAGAGTCAGATAGCGTTCGAAGAATCCTATACCCGCTCCGCTCATCTGTTTTGCCGTTACATCACATTGCGCTGTCATCAGTACTGTACCAGGGTATTTTTACTTCAAGCACAACAAACACCACCAGGACGATCAGGCATCTCCGCAAGTGCTGTCGCGGCACTGACTCAGACTTCCTTGCAGAAAAAGACCCCTGGGTACTGCTTACTGCGCTACCATCATTTTTCCGTCTCTTTTTCCATGTGTAACACGCAGTACTTTGCAAAATCACCGGCTTCATTGGCTGTCCACTCGCCTTTTGGTTTTTCTTTCATGGCAGCACACCATTTTTCACTGCCTATTTCGGGACTGCAGGCAGAAAGAGTCACAAGGAGGGTAGATAGTCCGGTGATTAGTAAAGCTCGTTTCATGATTTTTGGTACCTAAAGAAATATTGAAAGTATCATATATCCAGCAGCCCTGTTTAAGTCAACTGTTATTTCAGCGACTGCATAATTTACTGGTAGGCATGGTTTCGTCTGCCAAAGTACTCGGAAGATAGAGAATCATATGCAGGCACTGGTACAGACGGGGCAAGTTAAAACCAGTCTGCGAGAATGATCCCCATGGCATGGGAAAACTCATCAAAGGAATGTGGCTTGACGATGTAATCATCTACTTCGTACTCGAAGGCTGCGGCCCTGTCTTGTGGTTCATTGGAGGATGTCAGCACGATTACGGATAGATCCTGCAGCGCCGGGTCGGTGCGGAGTTCCTTGAGAAACTCGATGCCGCTCATTTTTGGTAAATTCAAATCCAGGAGTATCAGGGAAGGAGTGGGTTCGATTTTGGGGAACCCATCCCCACGTAGCATACCCAGTGCATCCACGCCGGTTCTGGCAACATGCAGGGGATTACTAACCTTCAATTTCTTTAATGCACGTTGGACAGTCATGATATCCACCCTGTCATCTTCCACGAGCAATATTATGGCATCTTCGTTCTTAGCTTTATAAATCATCTGACTCTCTCCAGCCTACCATTCAACCGTTTGTGTATTGTATTCAGCATCGTTCCAGCGTGGCTTCATTTGTCTTTCGACCAGGTAAAACGGAATGTCGCACCTTTGCCCTCTTCTGACTCCAGGGTTATGAACCCCCCATGTTCCTGCACGATCTTCTTTACCAATGCCAAACCGATTCCAGTATTGCTGCCATAGTCCCTTGTCTGCAGCGTCTGGAATATCTGGAATATTTTTTCATGGTACTGGGGCGCTATTCCTGACCCATCGTCTGCAACCGTAAATTCGTAAAAGCTCCCCAGGTCCTTTGCCGCCACTTGCACGCTTCCCTGCTGTGACCCGTGATGCTTGATTGCGTTGCTGATCAGATTGGCAAATACTTGGTAGATTTGCAGGCGCTCGGTGTTCAAAACAGGCATGCCGTCACCTATGATGATGGAGAATCCCTCAGGTACCGCCAAAGAATCGACCACTTCGCCTAGTAGTTGAGCGATATCTACCGTATCAATAGTGCGTTCAGTCCGCCCAATCCGTGAATACTCCAGCAAGCCCTCGATCAATGCATCCATACGCTGTACCCGGTCGCGCAGCAAATCTAGTTGTTCACGACTTGCATCGGTATGTTTCTCCTCCAGATCCTCTTCCAGCCAGGACGCAAGATTTGAAATACTTCTGAGCGGGGCCTTCAGGTCATGGGAAGTCACATATGCAAACTGCTCCAGCTCCTTTATATTCTGCTCCACTTCTGCGGTTCGTTCTTCGACCCGGTGCTCCAGCGTATCGTTCAAGACCTGGAGCTCTATCTGAGTATCTATGCGCTCGCCGATTTCCTTGCTCAGTGCGGCATTGGAAGCGGTCAGCTGAAGGGTGCGTTCGGTAACAAGGCGGTTTATCTTGGCCGCACGGCCCACTAGCGTGGAGAGATATATAGTCAACAGGATCGTGAATGCCCAACCACCAGCCAGAATGGTCCATCCACGGTGAGGGGCCAGCTGAAAGTACCCAGGTACCGCGCTGCATGTTATTTCCCATTTTCGATTCGCCATATTGATGACCTGGACGAAAACTTCATTATCAGTGGGAGCCTCTTGTTCCGCTGCGCTCTTGTCTACAATCCGCTTTCTGGAAGCATGTCGGTAAAGGTAGGCCTTGTGCCCCGCATCGGAGACGTCATGGAAGACCATATCGATTCCAATTGGACTCAGGTTTTCCAGGGCGCTTTCAACAATGCTGCCAATGTGAAAGACTCCGGTAGCAAAGCCCCGCAAATGCATCTGCCGTCGCTCTGGACTCACGCTTTCATCGATCGCTTCTGCTTCGTCTACAGGAGCACTTGGCTCTCCTCCCTCGTACACTGGTTGCCGAGCTGCAAAACCAAACTCCTTCCCTTTATTCCCGTCTAATGAAATGCGTGATGAAACCTGCATGTTTCCCGCGTCCCTGGTTTGAATCAATTCATCCAGGGTGACGGAACTGGCAGCCAGGTCCAGACCCAGCCTGTCTTTGTTTTTCTGGTAGGGTTGCACGTACAGTATAGGGAAATGCAGGGGACGCAATCTTGCGTCAACCAGATCACCTTCAGGACCAGGCTCAGTAATCCTGTATCTGGAAAAGCTGCGTCTGGCGTCCGCTTCAAAGCTGACACGTTCTTCTGATTTGACCTGTGGTATCCATTCCAGGGCCGCGATGCTTTTGTGACGGATCAGTGCAGGCCCAACGAATTTCCGGTATTCCTTGCGCCCAATCCTGGACGAGGCATCAATAAACCTGCTGATGTCCTGCACCACACCCAGCGTAAGATCCAGTTCACGCTGTACCATCAGGACGCGATCGCTCGCTGCATTGCGAAATTCCTGGGTGAATCGCTGGTGTTCCCAATCCTGGGTCTTCTTAAAAGCATCCCAGGTTACAGTTATGCCAATCAGCGTAATTATGACTATAGGTATATAACCCATCGACAGCAAGGTGGCGGCTGCAGCCTTCGGTTTCGGGGCGTTCCCTGAAAGGTGGAATTGGCTAGACAGCCACTTGACCATCTTACCCGGGAGCACTGAACACCGGTCCCAGACCTTTCGCCAGTGTCTGCTGAACATTTCTTTATTCACCGCAGCAGGCCCGGGTCTGGAGGGTAGCGTTTATTGATCTTGCGGTTCACCTCTTGCAGCACATCCCACACGGTATCTTTCATGGACCAGTTGGCGATTATGGGGATACCTGCCTCATCCGCCTTGCTTAGCAGAAATGACTGCAGTTCCCAGATTGCTTCCAGCTGCTCCAGGTAACGAGCAGATCCGCGGTCGGGTTGTTCACGGCTTCGCCATGCTATGTGTTCCGCGAGGCGCTGCTTGTTGGTCACAGCCAGCATGACAGGGATTACCAGGGCCTTTTCACTGGCCACCGTCAGATCCAGTTCAGGCAGCAAATGAATGCCTTCAATAATGATATCCAGGCGTTCCTTGGCTGTCCGGGCAATAGTGGCTTGCAGGGCAGGTTTCACGTTGGTGAATTGGTTGAGGAATCCGTCAATTACGCGGCTATTTGTCGCCTCCCGATTTGCAGGCGTAGATTCTGTCGGAAGACCTCGCCAGGCTTCAAAACTTGAATAGCCAAGTGTCGGGACCATATGTGGTGCCAGGTAGCTGCGGATAATCTCCCGCATCACGTCTGTAGACTGGGTGCGCAGTATATTCAGCCGGTAAGCCAACTCTGTTGTAATAGTGCTCTTTCCGGTACCGGTGGCTCCTCCTATGAGGATGATCAGTGGATCACCGCTTTTTTTGAACTGGATCCGGGAAAGATAGTATTTTGCGATCTTCTTCGGCGCATGTTTCTTGAGCGCCCTGTAGACGAATCCTTGCAGTTCGGAACTGTCTATCGTGGAAAACCCATTGCTACGGACTGTCTCCTCGACTATATCTGCCACTTTGTGGGAGGAAGCGCTGTCCAGGGCACAGGCCTCAAGTGAGCGGGACAGAATCTCGATCGAAAACCGGCGCTCACCTCTCTCACTGTGGACCATGATGTCCTGTTTGCGTTCTAGTCCCGCTTCATAATTACTGCGCGCCTCCTTCCCGAATTCCTTATGGATCAGCGCTGCTACGGTTGCCTTCAGTTCGGCGGTGGACACTGCTTCTGTATTCTCGAGGCTCTTGCGTATGGTCCGGGTAACGTCATATGCCTCCTTAAATGACAGTCCTGCCGAAAGCAGAGACTGCACGAGGATACCCTTGAGAAAAGGTACGCGGTTCCCTTTCGGTTCCTTGATTACAGTGAGTTTAGCCATGACAACACCATCATACTTCAGTCTACTATCCTTTTCACGGATAGGCTAACAGGGGGTGTTTGAGAAGTACCATATCCGGCAATAAGGCTAAGTTTGATGCGCAAAACGCGAACCGCTCCAATAGCGAAACTCTGGCCAATGTGAGCCACGAAACCCGGACTACTCTCAATGCAGTCATCAGCTTTTCCG
>NODE-612-length-12669-cov-4.11995_pt1 | contig 12669 bp, 12 predicted proteins | sample MGYA00139097_ERZ477577 | MGnify/ENA metagenome assembly ERZ477577 | reverse complement strand
GCTGGATTTAACATTCAGCGTTTTTTTTATTTAAACAATTATAAGGTACGTCCTGTTTAATTTGAATTGATTACAGCGAATATGCATTGCTAATCACGTGGAAAATTCAAATGATTGTTATAAATTTGCACTTAACTAATTAATTATTACCTAACTACAATTCACTCAAATGAAAAAATTTCTACTTGCTATATCTTGCTGCGTGGCACTCAGTGCTAGTTCACAAGTATACAATTTCACAACATGTGGTTCTACTGGCCAGTTTGGACCAAATCAAGCAACTGCAGACGCAACTTACGCATCAACAAATTTGAATGGTCTTGTTACCATATCAGGTCAAGGAATACAGGAATGGGTCGTACCTTTTACAGGCACCTATGAAATTCAGGCTGTTGGTGCATCTGGAGGAAACTCCACTTGGAGTGGAACAGTTCTAGGAGGACTAGGATCTGACATGACTGGAGAATTTTCTTTAACAGCAGGACAGGTAGTGCGAATACTTGTTGGACAAGCAGGAGAAACTGATGCCGTAGGAGGTGGAGGTGGAGCTTCATTTGTTTCTATTGCTGGGGTACCTCAAATCATCGGCGGTGGCGGTGGTGGTGCATCATCGGATCAAGCTGGTGTTTCATCTGTAACAACTCAAGATGGAACAATGGACGGCCTAAACTTATTCGCAGGTGGAATTGCTGGGAGTGGAGGCACTGCTTGCATGAACTTCAATGGAAACAACGGAGGTGCCGGTGGTGGATTCAGTACTAACGGTGCCTCACCAAATCTTGGTGGTGGAAGTGAATCAAACGGTTATGGTGGTCTTTCTTTCCTTAATGGAGGAGATGGAGGAGAACCTGGACGTGATGATGGCGCATGCTCTGCGGATCCATATGGTGGATTTGGTGGTGGTGGATCAGCTACATGTAACACTGTCGGTGGTGGCGGTGGTGGTGGCTACTCTGGCGGTGCTGGAGGACCTCACTTAAGTCAATGTGGTGCTGGTATACGTGCCGGTGGCGGCGGAGGTGGTTCTTACAATATTGGAATCAACCCTGTGAACATCGCAGGATCAAATACTGGAGATGGGTACGTTAACATTACTGTTCTTTGCAGTCCTACTATGATTACACCCGATGTAGCAACTTTATCAGATATTAGCGGTGAGTGTTCTACAAATCCACCTGCTCCAACGGCCTCAAACGATTGCGGTGGGACAATTGCAGGAATTCCTGATGTGGCACTTCCTATATCAACTTATGGAACTACAATAGTTACATGGACATATGATGATGGTCAAGGTAACGTTACGACTCAAACACAAAATATAATCGTTACCGATGCTACTGCACCGGTTCCAGATAGCACTAGTTTACCTGACTTACCAGACATGTGCGACGTAAATTCAGTTCCGGCACCAACAGCTACAGATAACTGTGTTGGTCAAATCACTGGTACAACGACAACTACATTCCCAATCACAACTCCGGGACCGTCGGTTATTACTTGGACATTCGATGATGGACAAGGTAATATCAGTACGCAAACACAAAATGTGCTCAATGGAGCTGTTGATAACGGAATTGTATTGAATGACGCTCAGCTTAGTGCAACTGGTTTGGTAGCGGCTTATCAATGGCTAGATTGCGACAACGCATACGCAACCATACCAGGAGAAGTTAATCAATTCTTTACACCAGCAGTTACTGGAAACTATGCTGTTGAAGTAACACAAGGTTCATGTGTGGACACATCAGCTTGTATGCTTGTTGATTTCACAGAAATAGGTCAATTGGAATTAGAAAACCTTAGCGTTTATCCTAATCCATCTACTGGCGAATTCACTATTGAGATTGATAGTAAAATTGAATCAATTGAAGTGTATGACATGCTTGGAAGAGTTATGGATATGTCTATCAACTTAACAGATGGAACTGTCGATGGTACAAACTAGTTCCATAAGTTGATATAGGAAGTGCCACATCAGGAATTCCTGCAATGGTAAATACTTAGTTCGTATTACAACTGAGTTCGGAATTCGCAATGAAGAGATTATTATTCTGAAATAAATAGTAGTAAACTATTGAAATAAGGTCGCTCCGATGGAGCGACCTTATTTTTTTAATCGTAATTTTAAATTATTGTAAGAACACCTAATTGTTATCGTTCTAAAGAATTATTCCTTATGATAAAAGTGCGTTACATATTGTTATTGGTCGCAGCGTTCAATCTTTTTGCACGCTGTGAAGAGAGCTTTGAAAAAGTTTACCCTGCAGATGCAACAAGATTTGCAGAAGATTTCATTTTAGCTATAAAAACGGAGCAACCTTATGACGCATATCGTGACACCCTAGCTCGCATTGATTTGGAAAAATTAAAAACTGATTTAGTTTCATCCGAACAAAAACTAGCTTTTTGGATTAACACTTACAATTCAATGGTGCAAGCCAAGATTCGTGATGATGTGAAACAATTTGAAGACAGAGACAAGTTTTTCAAATCAGAAGACCAAACATTAGGTGGTGTAAAGCTAAGTCTTGACCAAATAGAAAATGGCATACTTAGACGACAGGAAATGTCATCAAACAAACAGTTTATCAAGAACTTTCAAGTGGACAAAATAGATCCTCGCATCCATTTCACACTTAATTGTGGTGCTACTTCTTGCCCTCCAGTTGCCTATTACTCTGTTGATCGATTGGATTCAGACTTAGCAAGTGCGGAAGAATCATTCGTTACCCAAACATGTAAATACGACGAAACAACAAATACACTAGAAGTAAGCGAGCTTTTCAAGTGGTTTGAAGAAGATTTTGGCGGAAAAAAGGGTGTACTTGCTGTTATGCATAGACTTAGCATTTTACCTATTGACGCAGACCCAACCATCACTTATAGCACTTACAACTGGAATTTAGACATCGACAATTTCTAGACCACTCAATGCTTCCTATTATTACAGTAATTATCCCTGCTTTTAACGAAGAGAAATCCATTGGGAAGGTGGTTGGTGATATCGATCGCGACCTTGTTAAAAATGTAATTGTAGTCAACAACAATTCAACTGACAATACAGTAAAAGAAGCAAAAGAAGCTGGAGCGATTGTTCTAGACGAAAAGCGAAAGGGATACGGATGGGCCTGCTTAAAAGGCATTGAGCACAGCAAAACACTCAACACAGACATTGTTGTTTTTCTAGACGGCGATTATTCTGATTACCCCCAAGAAATTAAAGATGTTATCCGCCCCATTTTGGAAGAAGACATGGATATGGTTATTGGTTCGAGAGTTTTAGGCCAAAGAGAAAAAGGGTCATTAACACCTCAGCAAGTATTCGGTAATTGGTTGGCCACCAAGTTAATTCGTCTTTTTTATGGTGCAAAATTTACAGACTTAGGTCCGTTTCGAGCAATTAAGTCTTCTTCACTTGAAGCCCTGAAAATGGCAGATAAAACTTATGGGTGGACAATCGAAATGCAAATCAAAGCTTCTAAGCATAAAATGCAATTTTGTGAAGTTCCTGTGAATTACAAAAAACGAATAGGTGTTTCAAAAGTAAGTGGAACTGTAAAAGGTACCCTATTTGCCGGAATAAAGATTATATTTGCCGTTTTTAAGTACCGCTTTTAGAAAACACAGCTAGCACATGCTAAAAACAGGCCTTATTCTACTCATATTATCTTTCGCACTTGGCGCAAATGCTCAGAATGCAAAGTTTGTCCAAGGAATCGTAAAAGATGCCAAAACATTAAGTCCTCTCGACGATATTGACCTGATTATTTATAATTCAGATTCATCAAAAGTTTACCAAGCGACAACAGATGAGAATGGTAAATACCTTGTAAAGAATGTCACACTCGATAAATACACGATTCAAGTTAACGACGAGACGTAGAATCCGGATAAAGTGGAAATCGAGCTTAAAGAAAAGGATATTGAATTCGGTTATACCCATTCCGATATTTTATCTGGCAGAAAGGTTTCATGGATGCTGGATTGGGGAGACTATAAAGGTCAAGAGCACTATTGGTCGCACTTCGTATCCAAAATCATAATGGGGATCTACTTCGTTTGTTTGATTTTAATCCTACTCTATAGTATTCTTCAGTTCACATTAGCCATCTCATATGTGCGAACAAAGAAAAAGCGTAAGAATGAAGTTACACCGGATTTCGACTTGAGTAAAGCACCAAAAGTTACCATTCAGCTTCCGATGTTCAACGAGATGTATGTTGCGGATAGAATCATAGAAACAGTTGCTAAATTCGATTATCCAAGTGACAAATTTCAGATTCAAGTATTGGATGACTCCACAGATGAGACCAAGGATATTATCGCCAAAAAGGTAGCAGAAGTTGCAGCCCGAGGTGTTAACATTCAACACATTCACAGGGTTGACAGAACAGGTTATAAAGCTGGAGCATTGGATGATGCTATGGATCGTGTAGAAGGAGATTTCATTGCTATTTTTGATGCTGATTTTGTTCCAGAGCCAGACTTCCTTTTAAAGACGATTCCATTTTTCCAAGATGAAAAAATAGGTGTTGTTCAAACACGTTGGGGACACATCAATAAAGATTACTCCATCCTTACAGAGCTACAAGCATTCGGTTTGAACGGACACTTTGCAATTGAACAAGGTGGTAGAAATTCAACAGGTCACTTTATTAACTTCAACGGTACAGGAGGAGTTTGGAGAAAGACATGTATTGAAGCTGCTGGTGGTTGGGAACACGATACTTTGACGGAAGATCTAGATCTAAGCTACCGAGCACAGTTGAAAGGATGGAAATTCAAATATCTTGAGAATGTCATCGCTCCTGCAGAACTTCCTATTACGATGTCTGCACTTAAGAGTCAGCAGCACAGGTGGATGAAAGGTGGAGCGGAATGCTTCATAAAAATGAGACGACGAATTTTAACGACGAAAGGCGTTAAGCTAGCGGATAGAATTCATGCTATGATGCATCTTTTTAATTCTTCCGTGTTCTTTTTCATTCTGTGCATCAGTATTTTGAGTTTACCGATACTGCACATTAAAGACAGTTTCTCTGACTTGAATTACATTCTTCAATATGGAGTTATCTTTTTGATCAGTACTGTCTTTTTGATGTTTTATTACTGGCATGCGTTCAGAGACAAAACGAGCAATGTGTTTGTTTCTTTCCTTCAATTTGTGAAACGCTTCTTCCAATTCCTCATTGTATCAATGGGGTTAGCACTCAACAATACCGTTGCAGTTGCCGAAGGATATTTGAGAATTAAAAGTTCTTTTGTTAGAACACCTAAGTTTAACGTTAACGTTAAGAGTGAATTCAAAGGAAACAAATACGATAAGAAAAGGCTTTCAATCATGAACATTGCTGAAGGGTTGTTGTTTGCCTTATTTGCTTATACAACGATCAACAGAGCGATCTATGGAGACCTTGGAATGGTTCCTTTCCATTTGATGCTAGCCATTGGATATGGATTGGTATTCTTCTACTCGGTTGGTGAAATAAGAAAGTCGAATCGACAACAATAATGGACGCTAAGAAGACTTGGATATCCATTCTTCTGGCAGGATTATTTCTTATTTCTGTTTACTTCACTTTACAGACAGATCGTGCTGATTTTAGTTTGCTATTTCTATTCTATACCCTAACTTTTTCAAGTTACCTGGCATTAATCGGCTCCAAGCTGTTTTCATTTAAGCATCTCGTTGCAATTGCGTTCATTGCCCATATCATTGCCGTCTTTTCAACTCCACTTTTATCCAACGATTACTTTCGCTTTATCTGGGATGGAGAAATGGCTTGGCTGGGAATCAACCCATACGACTTTAAACCAGTTGATTTAGCGCATCAATCCTTTATTGAATCGAGTGATTACCTCCAGGAAGTATATGTCAATCTCAGCAGATTGTCTCAACGACATTATACCGTATATCCTTCCATCAATCAATTCTATTTCCTCATTTCTACTGGAGTAAGCGATCATATTTACACCAATGTGGTTGTCTTAAAATTGCTGCTTCTGGCTACTGAGGTACTCGGGTTTGTTTATTTTATCAAACTCTTGAAATTGCTCAACATTCAATTGAACAGGATGTGGATTTTATTCCTCAATCCTCTATGGATTATTGAGTTCATAGGTAATGTTCATTTTGAAGGAACAATGGTTTGTGTACTGATTATTGCCTTGTATTTTCTATTGCAAAACAAGTTTCTAATTGGAGGTGTTCTATTTGCACTCACCATCCAAATAAAAATCATCCCTCTCATCCTCCTACCCTTTTTCATTCAATTTTATGGTTGGAAAAAGGCCATTCGCATCTATTCAATAATTGGTGTTGTTGTGTTGTCATTGGCGGTCATCTACCTTAACCTAGACAATATGGGTAATTTCAAGCAAAGCTTAGATTTATATTTCAAGAGTTTTGAGTTTAATTCCTTTGCCATATTTCACCTAGTACAGCTTGGCAATCTTGTATTTGGTTTTCATACCTTCCAACTCTTCAGTTATATCTTTTCTGTAGCAACCTTGGCACTTATTACATATGTGGCACTCAATAAAAAGACGAACAACTGGCAAACCTTTTTCCTAAAATTAACCTATGGCTATTTGCTCTTCTTACTTTTAAGCAACTCCATTCACCCATGGTATGCTTTACCGCTGCTCTTTTTAACCGTATTCACGGACTTTTCTTTTGCCGTTGTTTGGTCTTATCTCGTTTTTGCAACTTACTTCTTTTATACAGTCTTAGATAATCACGATTTAACATTCCGAACGATTGTTGTCATTGAATACATCGTTTTATTTGGTGTAATGTGGTATGAATTGCGAAAGAAGAAAACCTTCCTATTAAGTTTACCTGGACTGTTTCAAAAGAAATTAGATTAAACTACTTCTTTCTTGTTGGAACAGGATCGTGGCCATGACCTCCCCAAGGATGACAAGAAAATATTCTTTTAAGTCCTAAGTATGTTCCTTTGATTGGACCCCAGACTTTCAATGCTTCCAGCATATAGTTAGAGCACGTTGGCGTGTAACGACACGATTGTGGTAAAATGGGACTGATAATCCATTGATAGATTTTAACAAGAACAACGATAGGAAAAGAAAAAATTCGCTTGATAATGTCCAACATACCATCAAAAGTAAGTGATTTTAACGATTTGATGTTAATTGATTCAAAATTGCTGTAACGAACAGGTAGGATTAAACGTTATCTTTAATATAATCTCCATTTTTAAGATCCTTATGATAAAATACATTTTCTTTTTACTCGCTCTTCCTTTAACGGCATATGCTCAACCTTTTAACAACTGGGAAAAGGAAAAGCTGGAGGTTAAATATGGTGAAGATCAACACCTCGTTATGAGTGCGGAACAAATCATTCAAGAAGGATGGGATGATTTAGCACAACCGAAATTTTGGAAACAGATTATGGCCTTATCCCCGGACTCTTGTATTGTCAACATTGCTAAAAACCGTGTTGTAATAGCAACAATGAGTAACAAGGACTGGAACAGTCAAACCAAAATAGAAAAGAGTAGTTATAGAGATAGCGTGCGAGCGGTGCATGGTTTAAGTTCCGAAGATCGAATCTTTGTTACAACTGGGAAAAACGACTTTTATAAATTCGACATTGTTTATCCAACCATCAAAAGAGGTATCGCTGCGTTTGAGGAAAATGATGTTGATCCGTGGTATGCGCAAGCTATCTTGCTTATTGAAAGTCCTGGCCAATTGAAGAAATCTAGAGCAGGAGCTTATGGTCCTTTTCAGTTAATGCCCGCAGTTGCACGAGCACAAGGACTTAAAGTGACTCGTTATGTCGATGAACGATCTGATTTTGATAGAAGTGCTTATGGTTCTTCGCAGTTGATTAAGAAGATTTGCATACCAGAAGCAAAAAGAATTTTAGATAAAAACAATTTGGAATACAATGAGAATGATGTTTGGTTCCGATTATTTGTTCTGCATGTATACCATGCGGGTTCATTAAACGTAGATGCCGTGGTGCGTAAAATTAATCCGGAACAAGGCGGACAAGAATTGATTAGAAGTATGTGGGTGAATACCGCTGCTAGCTTCGGAAACAATTCTCAAAACTATTCTCAGCTTGCACTGGCATCACAACTTGTGTTGCATGATTTAGTCTACGAGCAATGCGATTACATCTTAGGCTGCACAATGCCTATTGATTAGTATCCGGTTTGAAGTCTATTGAGATTGAATTAACGCAATGGCGTGTGTTCTTTGCTGTCAATCTTTCCCCTCTAAATACATGACCTAGATGACCTTTGCAGTTGGAGCAAACTATTTCCACTCTGCGTCCATCTGCATCTGGGACTTCTTCTACATTATTTTCAAGTTGATCGTCGAAAGCAGGCCAACCACATCCTGATTGGAACTTGCTATCAGAGCTATACAAAGGATGGCCACATTGTTTGCAAACGTAAGCACCCTTTTCGAAGTGCTTGTCGTAAATTCCTGTAAAGGGCATTTCTGTTCCTTTTCCAAGAATTACGCGCTTTTCTTCATCCGATAAATCTTTCCAATCTTTTTGGTCTGACATCATATTGATATGTTACCGATTTCAGAAATCAACTCTTCTAAAACTACATCTAATGCTTGTTTAAGGATGTTCTCCTGTCCTTTTTTAGCTTTCACATAGATTTTACCGCCATCGTTATTATAATCGATTGTGACGTACTTGACTACTCGTAAAAGGTTTTCCTCGCCATCCAAGTCGAACTCATTCATGTCTAAACCATCTAAATTGACAAAAAGGCTCACACCACTCTTTCCAAAATCTTCGCATCCTGCAGGCAACTTTAGTTTTGCTCCTGGCTTACTATTTTCTGCGTTAGTACTTGCATTAAGCCCTTTCGCGTTTAACTCAACGTTCTCCATAAAGAACGCTAAACTTTCTTCTCCCATTTTTCCGAGGTCGTTTCCTTTTGTGGTTAAACCAAGGAAGAAATTAAAATCTGGAGTAGCACCAAAGTCATCTTGATCAAGAAAAACCAATCCACCAAACTGACCTTTGAACAATCCAGAGAGTCCATCACTACCCGCTGCCATCAAAGCCATTTGAGCCGGCCCTCCCATTGATCTTGCAAGTTCTTTTGTTGCATCAGGTGAGAACTCATCCATAAAGGCCTGCATCTTTTTCATGTCGATATTGATAGACAACCCAGCGCGAGGTGTGCCCGAACCAAGCTCCTTTAAAACAGGTGCTTTTGTATCTGCGTTGAAGAACATTCTATCCTTCAATGCTTGTGAGAAATAATTCTTCGTTTCAACTAATGCGGCTCCATCTTCGAACTTAAAGTTGGTGCTCACAAAAGAACCTTCCATCATCGCTTTTACTTCCTTCTGTGTTTTTGCATCTAAATTTTGAATGTCGGTATTTGATGTTCCATATAGGTTTTCCAAATGCATCCCGAAGATCATATCGCCCTCCAAGGCTAAAATTTCATCTACAGTGCCTCCTGCTCGATCACCTTTAATCATCTTAAAGTTTTCTTTCACAACTTTCTTTGCATCGAAATCTCCTCCACGAACCGTAACAATGGCAATATCTTCATTCATTCCAATTAAAAAGTCGCCTTCGTCTGCATACTCCACATCCCCAGCTTTCTCAATATTGAATGATCTAGATTCTAACTCGATTTTCAATGAATCCAGGTTTTTCACCGCCATGAACATGTGCATTACATCCGGTGCTCCATCTTCAGAAAATGGGCCTTCAGCTACAAAGTACATTGGACCATCAAGATCTAATACGTTTTCAATTTTTCCTATTTCCGTGCCAAGTAACAAACCAAGTTTGTCATTGCTTTTATAATCTGTCTTACTAAGAATTCCTTTTAATCCTGCACTTCCAAAGCCAGCAGTTTTATCGTTGCTGTTGATAAACGAAGAAACATATCCCGTGATGTCTCCTTTTGTAGTTTCAGTTGTACATGCGCCTAGTAAAAAAAGGAACATGCTCAAAAATGCGATTTTTCTTAATGCCATGAGTTCATGTTTTGGTTTGATGAATGATTCAAATTTACAATTTATTAAGCATATTTTATGCCAAGTTAATCGAATCTGAATGCCTAAATTTGAGTTGTGCATTTAGTAGAACCATATTATCATTGGCGTGATTTGTATATCGCTTCGGAAGACGATTGCTCCCCTTTCTATGGTCGGGAATACAGTGAGTTTGAATTTGAAAACCAGATTTACAATTACCTGATTCATCCACAGTGGGATAACATGGGGTCTAAAACACTTTATGCAAAGATTCTATTCGTAGACTACGACGATTGCTATGCCATTGTTGAACTCATTGGAGAATGGAACGATACTATTGAGAATGATATTCAAACATTGAAGCAAGAAATCCTGGAAGAGCTCAATCGCTTTGACATTGATAAGTTTATTCTAGTTGGGGAGAACGTTTTGAATTTTCACGCTTCCGATGACTGCTATTACGAAGCTTGTTCTGAAGATTTTGAAGATGGCTGGGTCGCGCTGATTAACTTCCATGAGCATGTAGAAATGGAAATGTCACAAATTGGGATTGATCAATACTTCATTATGGGAGGAGAGCTAGATGAACTCGATTGGAGAACATACCTTCCTCATCAATTCTTCAACAAAGTAGCTTCGATTGTAGAAAATCGCTTGGCATAAAAAAAGGCGCCCAATTGGACGCCTTCTCTATTATCTATTGTTTTCTCTATCGTTGCACCATCACATTTGCAGACATCGCTTTGTTACCAACGAAATAATGTACCACGTAGATTCCATTTTTTATAGACTCTGGCAATGAAACCATTTCGTGGTTATCACCAATCATAGCATTATCAAGGTCATAAGTAAAAACAGATTTACCGTTTAAATCAACCAAGTTGAAATACATATCCCCTGATGTTAATGAGTTAAAATCAACAGTAATTGCGTGAGAAGAAGGAGAGTATCCAGCTTCAAAAGAAGTTTCTTCTTTTTCATTCTCATCAATCCCAATAGTTGGGTCAACGCTAACTGTATGGGTTGATAAATAGATTTCATCTCCTGATGTTGCTCCATTATTGTTCGCTGAATTCGAAGCAATGTAGAATGTAACATCACCTACATTTGTAGCAGGAGCTGTCCATGTCCACAACCAAAACATCGGTGCATTCGTGTTACTATTTACCGTATGCGAAACATAATCTCGGCCTCCCGAACTAAATGCTTGTGTTTCACCAAACGTAGCATCTCCATTAAAAGAACCTGCCATATTAGCAAGACCATCCAAAGCTGTAGCTGAAAAACCTTGCTTTGCAGGATCAGAAGTTTTTTGGAATCGAATGTTATACGTTTGTCCAGGCAGGTAAGTTGTTACTTCAGTAATGACATCATAAACTCCAAATTGATGCTCATTCGTTGAGTTCCCATCTAAAACACTTCCAACATGGCATTGTGTGCAATTACCTTCACCAGGTGCACCCGTTAAAACTGCCTGTCCTCCACCTGATTGCAGGTGAGAATCCAAATATGTTTCAATTGTTGTTGTTCCTGATTTTTGAAAAGCGAATAATCCAAGCGCAGCAATGGCAACTGGAATGATAATGTAATTTTTCTTCATTGTATTTAATTGTTAGGTTCTAATTGTCTTGTAATCCTTGTTTGATCCAACAGTCAAATTGCGTTATTAAACTATCTGCAATCTGTCCACCACCAAGTGGCATTGGAGTATAACCAGCATCATGTCTTATGACGTGTAAAATATCCGTTGCGTTGGCTGCAACATTGGAATGTCCTTCTAAATTTAATCCATTTGCCGCTGAACCCGCATCATGACACCCTGATGTTGAGCAATTTATAGTTACCCATGGCTCTACTTGAGTCGTAAATGAAATGGTGTCCGGACATTCATCCGTAATAATCGAAATTTGCGTTTTATCCTTTTTACAACTTACTAAAGAAGCTATAGAAAGAAGAAATCCGAAAGAAAGAAATAAAAAGATTCTCATAAACTAAAGTTTCTTGTAATACTAAATCCTAAACGGAACTCTCCATTCGTCCAATCCGAATAGGTATATGGAATAAACTGTGTTTCGTTAAATCCTTCCGAGTTGGTTAAGACAACTTTAAAATTATGACCGTTGGTTACCCATTCGAATCCAGCTGATAAACTGTTGTAATTGTTTTGCCGCCCTTCACCATTGTAGAGATTGTGATAATACTCTGCAATTAAGCCAAACTCTTTAGAAATTTTCAAGTTGGCCGCTCCGCCAATAGCAAACAAACCATTGACATCATCTTGCCCCACTAAATTTCTATGAACGTACGTTGGCATCAATGCCACACTTAAACGCTCACCAAATTTACGCGCAACAATTAATTGCGTGCTGTACGCAAATCGGTGTGAGAATTCAGGGTAACTCTGAATTTGACTTAAATCTTCTTGAGCCTTTGCATAAGTAAGCGTAGATGATCCGAGTGCAGTTAAGCTAACAGGCATTTTTGAAGCCTTATTCTGCGTTAACACACGGTATTTAATAAAGCCATCAATCAATGATCGGTACGGAGCTCCTGTTCCTTTACTCCTTCCTAATCCTACCATCAACTTGTCCGTTATTCCATATTCAAAAGCAAAACGAATATCCGAAGCTTGGTCAAAGCCAAACCAATTTTGAGCGATGTTGTTAAAAT
>NODE-611-length-12677-cov-5.55403_pt1 | contig 12677 bp, 15 predicted proteins | sample MGYA00139097_ERZ477577 | MGnify/ENA metagenome assembly ERZ477577 | reverse complement strand
TTATGTTCATACACCTCATTTATCATTTGAATGCGCGTTTCCAATTAATATAAATCAATCGAGAAATTTATGATCGATGCCTTGAAAGAAGCTTTACCCATGGCAATTGGACTTGCATTGAGCCCGTTTCCACTTATTGCAATTATTATCCTTCTCATGACTCCAAGAGCCAAAAGCAACTCCCTTTGGTTTTTACTGGGGTGGATGTTGGGCATATACTTTATAGGTTTTTTAGTGCTGATGATACCGGGTTTGGGAACGGATCAGGGAGAAGCGACTATTTTTTCTGGCAGTGTCAGAATAGTCATAGGCATTGTTTTGCTACTATTAGCCATTAAAACATGGCTCAAGAGACCGAGGCAAGGCGATGAAATTGTTACGCCTAAATTATTTTTGACCATAGATTCATTTGGCTTAAAAAAATCGATGCTGACAGGTTTTTTGTTTTCAGCTGCTAATGTAAAAAACATGGCCTTTAGTGCAGCCGGCGCGGCAAGAATAAATCAATCTCTTTCAGCGGATGGCAATAGCTTTGCTATATTAGCCGTATTTGCTCTGATTGGCAGCTTGGTGTTGATGTTTCCAGCATTGGTTTATGTAGTTGCCGGTGAAAGAATAGAACCCACTTTTCTGATTTGGAAAAAATGGCTGATAAAAAACAACAAAATGCTATTGGTCATCATTCTTAGTTTTATAGGGCTGATCCTTATAAAGGCGGGATTGCAAATAATAATTTAAGAGGTCTTAAAGAGCCGTGTTATATTATAATTCTGCATTAAATAATTCCTTAATTTTACCGACCCAATAAATGAAGGAGACATTGGAAGTTTTGAATTTCAAAAGACAGATTTGGATATCTTTTTAATAACCCTGTTGGATCTTCAATTTAGTTTTTGAAGCACCTTAAAATCAACAATATGAAGCACATGTTGCCTATATTTTTCTTATCAGCTTTATTGAATTCATGTTCAGAGAACAGATCTACTGAAAATGCGGTTGAGGCTGATACTGATCCGGTAGAAGCTAATTTATGGTTGGAATACAGCAAAGAAGGTACAGGCTTTTCCTTATGGTCCCCAACTGCTGAGAAAGTGAAATTATACTTGTATGAAAAGGGCAGTGGAGGTGCGCCATTCGAAACACATGATTTGCAAGCCGGTCCTAATGGACTTTGGCATACCAGGATTGAAGGTGATCTGGATGGGACATATTACACATACCAGATCAAGTATTACGGAGAATGGCTGAAAGAAACCCCGGGTATATACGCCCAGGCAGTAGGGGTAAACGGCAACAGAGCCATGGTGATTGATTTAGACCAGACAAATCCTGAAGGGTGGGAAAATGATAAAGGGCCGGAAATTAAGCATTTAAATGAGGCTATCATTTATGAATTGCACATAAGGGACATGACCATTCATCCTGAATCAGGTTCCGGCAAGCCGGGAAAATACCTTGGCTTGGTTGAGCGTGGTACCAAAGGACCAAAAGGTGTGGCAACAGGCATAGATCATCTTAGTGAATTGGGGGTTACTCACGTGCATTTACTGCCTGCCTATGATCATTATTCCATTGATGAGACCAAGTTAGACAGCGCCCAGTTCAATTGGGGGTATGACCCTAACAATTACAATGTTCCGGAAGGTTCATTTTCTTCTGATCCCTATAAGGCCGAGGTGCGAATCAAAGAATTTAAAGAAATGATTAAGGCGCTTCATGATAGGGGCATTGGGGTGATTCTTGATGTTGTTTATAACCATACAGGAGGGGCATATGAAAACTCTAATTTTAACCTTGAAGCACCCGGGTATTATTACCGTCATTGGGAAGACGGCAAACCTTCTGATGCTTCGGCCTGCGGAAATGAAACGGCTTCAGAGAAGGAAATGATGCAAAAATTCATACTCGAATCGGTTGTTTACTGGGTCAAAGAATACCATTTGGACGGATTCCGATTTGACTTGATGGGCATCCATGATATACCCACGATGAATGCCGTGGCAACATCCCTAAAGGAAGTAAACCCAAATATTTTTGTTTATGGTGAGGGATGGACAGCCTCTGATTCACCATTAGCTCTTGAACAGCGAGCCCTGAAAAAAAATGTGCGCATGATGCCGCAAATCACTGCTTTTAGCGATGATATCCGGGATGGTTTAAAGGGATCCGTATTTGATGATGAGAGTACCGGATTTGTGAGCGGTGCTCCTGACACAGAAGAATCGGTTAAAATGGGCATCGTGGGCTGTATTGAACATCCTCAAATTGATTATAAAGCAGTTAATTATTCCGATGCCCCATGGGCCCTTGAGCCATGGCAGTCAGTTTCATATGTTTCCTGTCATGATAATCACACGCTTTATGACAAGCTGAAAGTTTCCAGAAAAGATGCCAGTGAAGTGGAAATTGTGCAAATGGATAAATTGGCCAATGCCATAGTACTGACGTCTCAGGGAACTGCCTTTATTCATGCAGGAGCGGAAATGTTAAGGACAAAAAGCGGGAATCATAATTCTTATAACCTGCCCGATTCTATAAATCAGATTGACTGGAATTTGAAGATAGTCAATGTTGCGGTATTGGATTATTATAAAAACCTGATCACTTTACGAAAACTGCATCCGGCTTTTAGGATGACAACCTCAGATGAACTCAGAAAAAAGCTGGAATTTAAAAAAGTTGAAAACGGTCTAATTGGTTATCAGATCAGTGATTTTGCCAATGGAGATGAGTGGGAAAATATTTATGTGATTTATAATGCCAGAACCACTGCTGTGGCGTATGACCTATCCGGGTCATGGGAAGTTGCCGTTTTGGGAGATGAGTTTTATTTCGATGAAAAGAAATCCGTTAAAGATAAAGTAAAGGTTCCAGCCATATCAATGGTGGTATTGTATCAAAAAAACGATCAGGGAAGTCTTTAGTTTTATTACCAGCAAGCAAGAACCATAGTTTTTGGCGTCTCGGAGCTGGGACCTTTATCTTTGAACCTCTCGTATCTTAAACCTTTAGAGGTACAGGTTATTCTGAGATTTATGTCGATAATTTCTTTTATATTTACTTCTGGCAAATAAATAGGTGAAGCGTTAGCTTGCTTCAAGCCTGTTTAAATAATCGCATGGGTTTTGGCTCATCAACTAACCAAACTTAATACTTGTATGAAAAAAATTGTACTGATTCTTCCTGTCATTTTTTTAGTGTATTCCCTAATAAGCTGGCGATCTTCACCAGATAAAACTGTACCTCAGAATTTTATTGAATCAGATTATGTTGATTTGGTGAATTTATTTAAAGACTGGAGGACTTTTGAAAACCCTCCTTTACGCGAGGGGGCCCCTGATTACACAGCCGGAACTTTTGAAAAACGAAGACCTGAGTTTGAGCAACTTCAAATGAAGCTTAAGGCGATTGACACTGCAGGCTGGTCAATTGAAAACAAGGTGGACTGGCTCATAGTTTGGGCTGAGATGAACGGCTATGATTTTAACCAGCGAATTCTCAAACCATGGGTTCGTGACCCGGCCTTTTATACTTCCATCTGGATGTATCAGAGTGACGTACCGGCTCATGAAGGTCCTACTCACCATGGAACGACCGAAGTCTGGACCTATGATTTTCCGCTAGGCAAAGAAGATCGGGACAAATTTTTGGCAGATGTAAGGGTGATTGTTCCTTTGAACGAACAAGCTAAATTGAATCTAACAGGAAATGCAAAGGAATTATGGATCACAGGCATTCGAGAGATTCGTTCTCAAAGCAAAGCGATTCAATATATTTTGGATGAATATGAGCTAAGCGACGATGCAGAAATAATAGCTGAGTTGAAAAAAGCCAAAACATCAACAGATAATCTTGTCACATGGTTGGAAAAGGAAGCCGAATCTAAAACAGGACCTTCGGGAATTGGGAAGGAAAATTATACCTGGTATCTTCAAAATGTGCATCTCGTGCCACTTACCTGGGATGACGAAGTAGCGATCATGAAACGCGAACTGGCCAGAGCATGGTCCTCCTTAAAACTGGAAGAACATAGAAACAGGGATTTACCCGAACTTGTTGCGGTGGACTCGCCTGAAGCCTATGATAAGCGGGCCAAGGCATCTGCTGAAAACCTTATAAACTTTTTAGATGAACAGGAAATCGTGACTGTAGCACCCTATTTTGCTCCTGCCTTGAATGCCAAGCTTGCATCATTTGTTCCCATAGAAAAAAGAAGCTTTTTTGCCATTGGTGCGCATTATGACCCCAGACCTCTGTATTCCCATTTTTATCACTGGTTTGAATTGGCTAGAATGGAATATGACCCCAATGAAAGTGAAATCAGAAAGGGGCCATTATTGTATAATATCTTTGATTCCCGAAATGAAGGGACCGCCACGGCTGTGGAAGAAATGTTTATGCAGGCTGGATTATATGATGATTCACCGAGAGTCAGAGAAATCGTATATATCATGATCGCCCAGCGCGCTGCAAGGGGTCTGGGTTCTTTATATGCCCATTCCAATGAGCTGACCATGGAAGAGGCAGGAAAAATACACTCTGAATATACCCCCAGAGGCTGGATGAAAACTGAAAAAGAGTTGCTCATATTTGAACAGCACCTGTATTTGAGACAACCTGGATACGGAACGAGTTATATTACCGGGAAATATCTTTTGGAAAATGCTATGGCCGATTATGCCAAAATGAAAGAATCAGAAAAAGAGGATTTTAGATTGATAGATTTTTTTGATACATTAAATAGTATTGGGAATATTCCGATTTCACTGGGCCACTGGCAAATGACCGGCATAGATCAACTTCAGATTATCGAAAAATAGCATACGGTATTAGATGCCTGATTTTAAAACAACATACGGGCCATGGGCCATCGTGGCAGGAGCTTCTGAAGGTCTTGGCGCAGCCTTTGCTGAAGGTTTGGCTGAACGCGGACTCAATCTGATATTGATTGCAAGGCGTTTGGACAAACTAGAAGAATTGGCCAAATTTTTACAGACAAACTATGCTGTTGCGGTAGAAGTTTTCTCACTGGATCTGGCTGATTTTAAGGGAGTAAAAAGAATAATTTCTGAGATGCAACAAGCTGTTGGTTTACTGATATACAATGCTGCGTATGCACCAATCGGCAATTTTCAAGATATACCTGAAGAAAAGCTGGAAAGAATTGTGGACGTGAATATTAAGACTCCTTTATTGCTGACAAAACTTCTTTCAAAGCCCATGATTCAAAAAAAACAGGGAGGAATCATACTGATGTCCTCTTTAGCCGGGAACCAGGGTAGCCCAAAAATAGCTACTTATGCGGCCTCAAAGGCTTTTAATCTTATTTTCGCAGAAGGGCTTTGGCTTGAACTAAAGAAACATGGGATAGCCGTTACGGCTTCATGCGCAGGCGCCATTTCAACGCCAGGCTATAAAAAAGCGCAAAACACGAAAGATGCACCAGGCACCTTAAGTGCCAGACAAGTTGCCGAAGCAACCTTAACATCCTTAGGAAAGGGACCAACGGTTATTCCGGGTTTTACAAATAAATTTGCTCATTTTTTAATGAATCGAATCCTTCCAAGAAAATGGGCGATTTCAATTATGAATAAAAACACAAAAGACTTAACATGATGATACTGCAAGGATTTTTAACTCCGTGGATAATATATGCCATAATCACTCTATTACATTATTATTTACCAGGAAGATGGGTAAAAGGTTATGTTCATCATTCCGAAACGGGTGAACTTTTGAAATACAGACTGAACGGCAGGCTGGTGTTGATTGTCATGATAGGGTTATGGATTTTTTTGGGATATATGGATTGGCTGGCTTATGATTGGCTCTATGTGATCAGGTGGTATAGCCTGGCTGGAGCCTTTGTTTTTGGAATTTTATTTTCTTTGTGGATTGTGATTCCCTATCCTTCAACAGGAAAATCCTTATTTTCAGATTTGTTTTTGGGACGGCTTGAAAACCCACAGTTTAATCAAGGTAGGATTGATGCCAAAATGTGGTTATATCTTATCGGTGCGGTGATGCTGGAACTAAACGTGTTAAGCTTTTTGGCACATCATTATATGGTGTTTGGAGAAATCTCTCCCGGGCTGGTGCTTTGTGGCCTGATGCTGACCTATTTTATATTTGACTATCTGAGTTTTGAAAAAGTACATCTGTATACCTATGATTTTTTCGCCGAAAGTGTAGGGATTAAACTGGGATGGGGATGCCTGGCATTCTATCCGTATTTTTATTTAATTGGGATTTGGTCTACGGTTAATTTACCGAATCCGAATACCCCTGTTTGGCAGCTCATTTGTTTCGGTCTGCTATTCCTTTTAGGTTGGAGCCTGGCGCGAGGGGCCAATATGCAAAAATATTTTTTCAAGACGCATCCGGAAAAACCCTTTTTGGGTATTAAACCGAGGACAATCACCGATGGCAGTAAAACCTTATTGATCAGTGGTTTTTGGGGTCTTAGTCGTCACATAAATTATTTGGGGGAAATTTTAATGGCCACAGCCATAGCTTTGAGTGTGGGTTATCCTGAGGTGATTTGGGTTTGGCTATACCCATTATACTATGTGGCTCTTCTGTTGCCTAGACAAATTGACGATGACAAACGTTGTGCTAAAAAGTATGGAACTTTATGGGATGAATATACTTCAAAAGTAAAATACCGAATCATTCCATATATCTATTAACATGGATACAGTTGACTGGATTGGTTTTATAGGTGTTTTTCAAATTCTTCTGGCTTATCTGCTCAATGTTACCGGAAAGGTAAAGCATAGTGATTTATCATTTATTCTATTGAATTTAATAGGAGCAGGGATGGCTTGTTTGAGTTCCATACTATTGAACTATATACCGTTTATCATTCTGGAGGGTGCATGGACAATGATATCTTTGATTTCCCTATTGAATTATAGGAGAGCCGTGGAATAATCTTTTATCCATATTATTATGAATATAACTAAAGACGGCTGCATCAACTGGCTCTTAAATACGCATACTTTAAGTTTCTTACTGTATCAAGTACGCTTTTATGAGATAGGTGTTTCGGATCGAGGCAATCTGCATTGTTTATATCGGTTACAGTTAAGACTAAGAACCAACGGCCTGTTCGGGTTGACTCCAGGCTTTCAAACCATGGGTCCATCCCCTTTGAGGCTAAGATACCATCGAGTAAGATGGGTACAAAATTGATTGTTTTTGAAGATTTTTCAACCTCAGCGTAGGAGAGGAAGAAGGTTTCATTATTGATATAAAAAGGAATGATCAATTGATCATTCGTTTCGATGATATCATATCTGGAATTGATAAAATAAAAGAATTCTTCTTCATCTTTTGGATCTTCGAAAATCAAAGCATAGTCTTTTGTTAAGCTTTTATCGAATTTTTCAGCGACCATGAGTCGGTCATCCTTGATGTTGGGCGCTATTTTTATCGGAATACATGAGGAAAGAATTAAAAATGCCAATAGGGGAAATAGCTTTTTCATCTAAGTTGATTTTAAACGTAATTATCAATCATTATGCCAACTTATTAGAAATTAATTTAGTACGATTCCGAATACGTTAAAATATTATGTATTTTTAGCTTGTTCAACCTGTAAGATGAGCATCGCTATTGTCAAATAGAATCTACCCGAAAATGTAATAGGGGAGTGATGCACATCATATTTAAACCAAAAGCCTATGGAATTAATTAACGAGCTATTAAGCATAAACCCCAATTATATTCTGATGGGCTTGGTCATTTCATTTTTCGTCATGGAAACTGCATTTAACAGGCCCAAAGCCATGGGTAATAAAGTCAATCATTTCTTTCAAAATTTTCTTTTTCAAATGCTGGTCATAGCCATGGGTTCTTTGATTGGCCTGATGATGGTTGGTACATTTAACTGGATTGATACGCATCAGTTTGGCCTTTTCAACTGGATTGCTGTTCCGTTTTGGGTCAAAATTATTGCCGGCGTTATTTTGATCGATATGGCGGACTATTGGATTCATAGGATAGACCATAGAAGTCCTTTGTTTTGGCGGCAACACAGGGTACATCACAGTGACACAACGATGGATGCTTCTACAGCATTAAGAACCTTTCCAACTGATATATTGTTTTTCACTGCAGGCGAACTAATTATTTGTGTAATTTTTGGAATCGACATTCTGTCCCTGAATATTTTTTTCTTTTTATTCTTTCCTCTCTCTTTTATCCAACACGCCAATATCAATTACCCCGATTGGGTAGACAAAATATTTGGCGGCTTTTTTATGACACCCAATTACCATAAAATACATCACGAGCAAGATCAATTTTATACCGATTCCAACTATGGTACTTTATTGATTATCTGGGATAAGCTATTTGGGACCTTTAAGACTAAACCTGTTGAGGATATCAAATATGGGCTTGTTGAGTTTGAAGGAAAAGAACGTCAATCTTTTTTATTTCAGATCAGGAGCCCCTTTATGAGCATTGATCGAATAATTGACGATGGAGATTAAAAAGGCTATACCCTCAGATGCTCAAAAATTATCAGACCTGACGTTAAAATCCAAGTCTTATTGGAAATATGGTGCTGATCAGCTTGAAAAATGGAAGTCTGATTTAACGATTACTGCCGAGTATATTTCGAGCAGTGAAGTGTACAACTTGATGGAAGGGAATCAACTTATGGCATATTATGCTTATTTTAGTCTCGATAAAAAGAGGGTCAAGCTGGACAATATGTTTATTCATCCAGATTATATCGGTAAAGGTTTGGGAAAACTGTTATTGGATGATTTGTTCAATCGGGCCAGGAGTCAGGGGTTTGCAAAAGTTGAGCTCGATGCCGATCCACATGCTGAGGAATTTTATAAAAAAATGAATTTTAGGGTTGTAGGGAAAGTGGAGTCCTCTGTCAAAAACAGGTTTTTACCCATAATGGAAAAAGATATATAAAGCTGCATACCAGCGATTAACTTAAACAAATAAGAAACCATGAAAGAATTAAAAAAGGAAGATATTAAGCAGGAAGTTTTTGATCTATATGATGACTATGCACACAATAAATTTGACAGACGTCAATTTATGGAAAGATTGTCGGTATATGCGATTGGAGGAATCACGATCTCCTCATTAATGAGCTTTATGATGCCTAATTATAAGGATAATCTGACCATTAAACCCAATGACCCAAGACTAAATTCTGATTTTATTACTTATCCTTCTCCCAAAGGAGGCGGTGAGATTAAAGGGCTTCTTTCGATGCCTGCAGATGCCAAGGGGAAATTACCAGGGATTATTGTCGTACATGAAAACAGAGGGCTCAACCCATATATAGAAGACGTGGGTCGGCGAGCTGCACTTGAAAATTTTATTTCGCTTGCGCCTGATGCCCTTTCACCTTTGGGAGGCTATCCCGGAAATGACGACGATGGCAGAACCCTTCAGAAAGAACGCGATCCTAAAGAGATGCTTGAAGATTTTATTGCCGCTTATGAATATTTAGACGCTCATAAAGATTGCAATGGTAAAATCGGGGTTGTGGGATTCTGTTTTGGAGGCTGGATATCAAATATGATGGCAGTAAGGTTACCGAAACTAAAGGCCGCGGTTCCTTATTATGGCCGACAACCAGACGGTCAGGATGCTGCTAAGATAAAAGCACCCCTGATGCTGCAATATGCTGAATTGGATACCCGAGTCAATGAAGGATGGCCTGATTACGAAAAAGCCCTAAAACAAAACAATATTAAATACACAGCGCATTTTTACCCTGGGGTAAACCATGGATTTCATAACAATACGACGCCGAGGTATGATAAAGCTGCAGCTGACCTGTCCTGGAGCCGAACCATTACTTTTTTTAATGAGAATTTAAGATAAAATCCGGGTAAAATAATAATGTATTTCAATTGGATGCAAGTTCCTTGCCCATGTTGTTTCCGTTAAAACTGTTGTTGCTCCATGATTAATTTTAGAAAGTATATTGAACAGATCGCTGAAATAAGCGATGAGGACTGGCATATATTTTCATCCAGATTGAAACAAAGAGACTTTTTAAAAAAAACTGAGATCACCAGTTTCGGTCAGGTTGAAAACTATATTTCGTTTATTGAAAAGGGAATTGTTCGTTTGTTTATTCCAAAAGAGGATAAGGAAAAGGAAATTACATTTGGATTCAGTTTTGTCGGGGAATTTATAAGTGCTTATGACTCATTTTTAACCCGAACCCCATCTTTATATCAATTGGAGGCCTTAACGGATACCAGGTTATGGAGTATTAGTTATGATGATTTACAGGAGGTGTATGCAACAACCCAGATCGGAAATTTAATAGGCAGGTATTCATCCGAAAGGCTATATTTAATAAAATCCAAAAGAGAACAGTCACTTTTGAATGAAAGCGCCAAGCAGCGATACCTTAATCTCTTCGAAGAACGCCCCAGGTTGATCAAGGAAATACCCTTAAAATATGTAGCATCCTATATTGGGGTGACCCCTCAGGCCCTGAGCAGGATTCGCAAGCAAATTTCTTAACTTCGATTCATTTTTTGGCCCTTGACTTAAGGGTATCTTTGCTTATTAGGATAAAAAGCAAATGGAGATTATATATTTAATGCTGGTATTGTGGTATGGAGGTTTGTTCTTTCAAACTTTTTTTCTTCACAGATACGCGGCCCATCAGACCTTTACCATGTCGAGGACCAATGAAAAAATAACGTTTATTTTGACCTGGATTTTTCAGGGCGCAAATTATTTGAGCGCTTATGGTTATGGAGTTATGCATCGGATGCACCACGCTTTTGCGGATACAGAAAAAGATCCTCACTCGCCAAAATACGATCATAATTTACTGGCGATGATGTGGAGGACAAAGAATACTTATCAGGACATCAATAAAAAACGTATTGAAATTGACGATAAGTTTACAAAAAATGTACCCCAATGGAGCAGATTTGATAGAATTGCCAGTTCTAAAATTTCAAGACTTTCCTGGGCAGCTCTGTATAGTATATTCTTTTTTGTATTTGCCACTGCCTGGTGGCAATGGATATTTTTACCTGTTGCTTTTTTTATGGCTCCTATTCATGGTGTTATCATCAACTGGTATGCGCACATTTACGGCTACGTTAATTTTAAGGTAAAGGATACATCCAAAAACTTGCTTCCTTTTGACTTTTTGATGATGGGAGAGGCTTATCACAATAACCACCATAAGTATGGGAGTCGTGCAAACTTTGGAGGCGTAAGATGGTTTGAGCTTGATTTCACCTTTCAGATCATGAGATTAATGAATTTGCTAAAAATTATAAATATCAAAAACTCAGGTATAAAAATTCAAAGAGAGGTAGTCTAATGCATGAATTATAGAATGGGGTGTATCACAATAGGTCAATACGCTGCGGGAGGTTTTTCGGATGTATATAGCGATGGATTGGATACGGATTGGATAGTAAAGCGGCGGTTTTAATCTTTAAAAACTGATCAACGAAGGAATCAAATAGTTTTTTTTAAAAAATTCTGACAAAAACTTGTTTATGTAAAATATTATTTAGACATTTATCTAAATAACTAAATATACTATGAACTCCATTTTCAAAGCGCTTAATGACGAAACAAGAAGGCGTATTATTGAATTATTGAAAGATAAGGATATGAATGCGGGCGAAATAGCTGATGAGTTTAATATTTCCAAGCCCAGTATTTCCCACCATCTGGATATTCTTAAAAGAGCAGATCTTATTACTAGCGAGAAAAAAGGTCAATTCATAGAATATTCATTGAATACAACCATTTTAGAAGATTTGCTTAACTGGATTATCACTTTAAAAAAATAATTATGAAATCAACCCTGCGTAAAGATTTGCCATTAATCGCAATAGTATTGTTGCCTTTTGTTTATTTAGCATACATATGGAATGACCTGCCGGAAAAGGTTCCTATGCATTGGAACATAAATGGTGAGGTTGACAGATTTGGGACTAAATATGAATTGCTCTTGATTCCAATCCTGCTTCCCCTGCTGATTTATATCCTCTTCCTGGTCGTTCCTAAAATTGATCCTAAAAAACGCATAAAAGATATGGGCGGGAAGTATCAAAGCCTGAAGGCCATATTGATCATTTTTATGTCAGCCTTATCCTTGTTTATTATGTATGCTGCAAAGAATGATACGTCGCATAACCCTAATTATATTGTTTTGATCATTGGTTTACTGTTTATTTTTCTTGGTAATTATTTTAAAACCATCAAACCAAACTACTTTATTGGTATTAAAACGCCCTGGACCCTTGAGGATGAAACGATTTGGAAAAAAACGCACAAATTGGCCGGTAAATTGTGGTTTGTTGGGGGGCTATTGGTTGTGTTTTGTAGTTTAATTTTAACCAAGGAAGCAAACTTTGCTTGCTTTGCTGTAATAACGGTTATTATTGTATTGGTTCCCGTTGTTTATTCTTATCTGTTATTTAGAGAGATTAACACGGAGCAATAAAAGAAAGAGAATCTTTTGCTTATTTTTGAGCACTTTTAATTTCATGAATTCAAAATCATATGAAGTATTTAATTCTAGGTCTCATCGTGTTATGCAGTTTGAGCTGTCAACAAAAAAGCAAGGAAGAAAAGGAAGCGCTTACGGTGGTTGCCTTGGTAAATAGGATAGAGGATATGAGAATAGTTCATGTATCTGATGCCTT
>NODE-610-length-12678-cov-8.17072_pt1 | contig 12678 bp, 12 predicted proteins | sample MGYA00139097_ERZ477577 | MGnify/ENA metagenome assembly ERZ477577 | reverse complement strand
TGCTCGCCTGGACCGCTGGCTTTCTTGCACATTAGGGCGGGGTCTGGAGGCTGGAGGCTGGATTAAAGCTTAGTGTATTTGCCAGGCCCCAACCCCTAGCCCCCAGCCTCCGCCTCTAAGCACAATCAGAAGGATCGCCGGTTAACTTGGCCAGGGCATGGGGTAAAGCCGGCAACAAGGTTTCCAGATTCTCTCTGGCCCCCTTGGGGCTCCCCGGCAGATTGATGATCATCGTCTGCTTGCGGACACCGACAACGGCGCGAGAGACCATAGCATGAGGCGTCTTCTGCAGACTTTGCATGCGCATCGCTTCCGCCATCCCCGGGATTTCATAATCAATCGTCTGCAAGGTTGCCTGAGGGGTCACATCCCTGGGGCTCAAGCCTGTGCCGCCGGTGGTTACGATAAGGTCTAATTTTTCCTGATCCGTCCATGCAATCAGCAGAGTGGCAATCGAGGCAAGATCATCAGGCAGGATGGCAACATGAACAACTTCACCAACAGGGGCCAGTAGCTCTTCAACCACAGGCCCGCTCTCATCAGCTCGCTGACCTTGCGAGCCCTTGTCTGACAGGGTCAGAACCCCGATTTGAAAGGGTCTATGCGCACTCATGGGCCCTCCAGTTTGCCAACCGGCCCCAGGATTTCCAGGCGATCGCCAGCCTTTACCAGGCCGCCGTTTACAACAGTAGCAAAGACACCTTCTCGGGGCATGACACAATCACCGGCCTGATGATAGATGGCACAACGATCGTGGCATTCCTTGCCGATCTGAGTCATTTCCAACAAGACGGAATCACCGACACGCAAGCGAGTTCCGACCGGTAGAGTATAGAGGTTCACCCCCTGGGTTGTCAGGTTCTCGGCAAAATCACCGGGGCCCACATCGAGCCCTGCCGCTCGCATCTTATCGATACTCTCGATCGCCAGCAGACTGACCTGACGATGCCAATCGCCACCGTGGGCGTCACCGACCAAGCCAAAACCTTCCTGTAACTCTGCCTGTCCAACATCGGTTTTGCGTTCACCTTTTTCCTTGCTGGTACAGACAGCAACGACCTGTTGACTTATTTCTTTCATTTATCCACCAGATTTCTTGATTCGAAAGGCTAATTCTTTACGAATTGCATTGGATACTATGTTTGTGAGTTGTTTGCTTTTCGCCAACTCCTTAAGGTCTTTCATGGTCAAAAAACTGACAAAACGCAGAGCTTTCGGTGGCGGTGTTTTGGGATGCGCCAACAAGGCTTTTTTAATTTCGTAATTCTTCACCCAGTCTTTATTGAGAAGAATTATGCGAATCAAATCATCGCTGGACGTCTTGGCCTTGGCCACCATGAGGACCTCACCGTCGCTGATCCTGGGATTTTTCAAGACAGCTCCCTGAATCAGTTTGTTCGCTTGTTTCATCATGATGGAGCGCCATTCCTTGTCGCCAGTCAGCCCCATCTTGATTTTTTCAGAAACCGTGAGATCCATGGCAATCTGATATTTCGACAGGCCTTCACGATCGGCCTCTTCCATCAGGGCCTCGATTTCAGTCTGACTACGACCATCCTCATCAATCTCTTCATCGCCCTCAGAATCCTCCTGAGGCGGTTCCTGTTTTGTGATCTCTTCCGGATCCTGCCAACCCAGTTTGAACTTTAAAGCCTTTTCTGCTTCCGGGTTGGCAATAATCGCCTCAACGATTTCTGGATTCTCATAAAGCATATTCTGGTGACCAGCCAAGCGCTCCAAAACATCGGCACCAGCCTTTTGAGCAAGATAGAGCAGGGTTTTCACAGTGACAGCAGGGTGCATGATAACAGCTCCCATTAAATCGCCATCAGCCATCCGGGCTCTTACCATCAATTCAAGCAACTGCGGGTGCAGGCTCTCATCTTTACAGAGCGGAGACAGGATCGTCGCCGGAAGCTCACGTAAAGTCTTTACCGCCGATTTCTTGATCTCAGCGTCAACGCTACGGCAAAGGAAGAAGAGAACGGTAAGGAGATCCTTCCCTGCAAGGGGGAGAGCCCCCCGCGCTGCCGCTAGTTGGGCATCGCGGGGGGCCCCCGGTTTGACAATCCGCGCAACCTCAGGAGAGACTTTTAAACGCACGGTACTGGATTCAGGTTGTGACATAAATCAATACAACTCCATCACCTGGCCTTTACAACAGCCGCTTTCACTCCAGCCTTTGCAACGATGCTGGCTGCATCGGCAGCATCCTCTTTGCTGGCAAAACTGCCGAAGCGGACGCGACTCAAGGTTCTGACGACTTGTACCGGTTCAGATTTGACCTGGAACCCTTCAGCGAGGAACCGCTTTTTAACCTTCTCCAGGTTATTTGTCTTGAGGAACGTGCCGGCATAGATCACGTAACCATCACCGGCAGGGACGCTGTAGGAGCCAGGTTCAACCTCACGGGCAAAGGCCAGCGAAGCCTGGACGTCTTCTTTGCTGTGGGTTCCGAGGCGCAGGCGCGTCATATCAATCGTGGCATCTACAGGAGTCACCAACGGGTGATATCCGAGCTTTTCAATCTTTGCAACCAAAGTCTTCCTGTTTGACTCCAGTAGATAGGAACCGGCATCCAGTGCGTAGGCACCATCCGCTACCTGCATAGGTGCTACGTCAGGCTTAGCGGCTGTCACTGGTTTATCCACTTCGACGGTCTTTGTCTCTACAGCCTTGACAGGGGGAGCCTTGGGGGCTTTTTCTGTGACAGTTGGAGCTGGTTTTACTGGCTCTGGCGCGGGAACCTGTGCCGGTACCGCAACAGACGTCGGTGCAGGCATGGCAGGCTCTTGTTTGGGCTTCTCTACAGGAGCAGGTTTAGCTGATGCCGTAGCAGGCTTAGCCTCTGTCGTGGCAACGGCTGGCGCAGGTGGCGGAGGTACGGCAACACTCACCGGCGTCTCTTTTTCCGGGGCTGCTTTCTTTGCAGGCGCCTTGACAGGAGGTGGCGGTACAGCGACTGCTTTGGCCGGCGTTTCTACAGGCATCTTCACTGTCGGTACGGAAGGCGTCGAGCTGCCCAGGCCCATGAAATAATAAGCACCTCCAGCGACAACGATGACCAACAGTAACACCATCAGCAGAGTGCGGTTTCTTGAACCACCGCTTTTCTCCTGCGACTCAGGGGCGAAATCGACAGGGTCGTCAATTTCCTCCTCATTTTCAGGGAACCCGGCATTTAAGTTGTCGCCGAAGAGATCTTCATCACCTAAAAAGCTGCCCTCATCGTCCTTCGCTGTATCAAGTTCAGTCTGTACATCCTGCTCAGGCTCCGAAGACTCCTCTTCAATATCGAAGAAAAATTCCTCGCTGCCTTTGTCGGACTCCTCAGTGTGCGCCTGCTCGCCGAAGCTGGTTCCCGGAAGGTCTTCTTCCATATCAAAGAAGATTTCACCACCACCTGCATCCGATTCTTGGGGTTCTTCCTTCTTCGTTATACTGCTTTCGGGACTCTCATCCTCATCTTCAAACGTGAACTGATCCTTGTCAGACATAAATTACCTCCCGTTCTGCTACTCAATCATTGATGAGAAACATGATTCTTAAGCAGACATTAATCTTCATTGTTCAGTTCTGCCAGAAGTTTAGCCATGAGATGAGATGGCACCTCTTCGTAATGTGTGAATTCCATGGTAAAAAGCCCGCGATCAGAGGTCATGGAACGGAGGACCGGAGCGTACTTCAGAACTTCTGACATCGGCACCTGAGCCTTAACCAACTGACTGCTTCCCTGGGGCTCCATACCAAGGACTTTACCACGACGGGAGTTCATATCGCCGATAACCTCACCGACACACTCGTCAGGTACGGTAATCTCCATCTCCATGACTGGCTCGAGGAGAACCGGGGTCGCAGCTTCAAGGGCCTTCTTGAACGCCATCGCGCCCGCTATTTTGAAGGCCATCTCCGAGGAGTCCACCGAATGGTGAGAACCATCGAACAGAGTGACTTGAACATCCTGAACAGGATATCCCGCCAGAGGCCCCTTGCCTATTGATTCTTGAATGCCCTTGTCAACAGCAGGGATAAACTGCCGCGGAATCACACCACCGACGACCTTATCAACAAATTCGTAACCTGCGCCTCTTTCAAGGGGCTTGACCTTAATTGACACGTCAGCAAACTGACCTTTGCCACCCGACTGTTTCTTGTGGCGATAAGACTGCTCGACTGATTTTTTGATGGCCTCGCGATAGGGGACTTTCGGCTCCTTGAGAAGAACGTCAACGCCGAATTTGCGCTTAAGTTTTTCAACCGCAACCTCAACATGCACCTGACCCATGCCTGAGATGATCATCTCCTTGGTTTCAAGGTCGCGCTGCAACTGCAAGGCGGGGTCTTCTTCCGTCAGCTTTGAAAGCCCGCTAAAAATCTTCTCTTCATCACCCTTGTTCTTCGCCTCTAGAGCAAATGAGATGACCGGCTTCATGCTCATCGGGCATTCGTAGACGATGGGCTTATTCGCGTCGCACAGAGTGTCACCAGTCGTGGTCTCTTTCAATTTGGCGACCGCAACAATATCACCTGCCACAGCTTCGCTGACGGCTTTTTGCTTTTTGCCCTCAGGCAACAGGATCTGACCAAGGCGCTCGCTACAATCCTTGTTTGGGTTAAACACTGAACTATCGGACTTGACTGTTCCTGAATAAACACGGAACAGGTTCAACTTGCCAGTAAAGGGGTCGCTAACAGTCTTGAAGACCATCGCCGAGAAAGGCTCGTTAGGATCAGGGCGACGCTCTTCCGGCTCATCAGTCTTGGGGTTCGTGCCGTACTGGATTCCTTTATCAATAGGCGAAGGCATGCAGAGGACGATATAATCAAGGAGCTGACGAATACCGATATTGGCCGTAGCGCTGCCGCAGAAAACCGGGGTAAAGACACCGGTCAGAGTCCCTTCGCGCAAGCCACGCAGGACCTCTGCTTCGGAGAGTTCATCAGTTTCGAGGTATTTCTCCATCAGTTCATCATCGGCTTCGGCACAGGCTTCCATCAACATCACATGCAGGCGTTCGGCTTCAGCCTGATACTCTTCAGGAATATCGCCCTCGTCGTAGGTGCCCTTTTCGTCGAATTTGAAAAGCCGCGCCTTCATGGTGATCAGGTCGATAACCCCTTTAAAATTGTCTTCTTCACCGATCGGCATATTAACAGCAACGGGGCGGCAACCCAGGGTTGTCTCCATGTCGTCGACAGCCTTGAGGTAATCAGAACGCTCCCGATCAAGTTTATTGATAAAGGCAATGCGGGGGACCTCAAACTCTTCAGCCCACTTCCAGAGCGTCTGGGTTTGAGCTTTAACGCCGTCAACGGCGGAAATCAGCAGCACAGCGCCACCAAGGACACGCATGCAGCCGCGCGTATCATGCAGGAAATTTGTATAACCGGGAGTATCGACAATATGCAGCTCATGGCCGTTCCATTCGCAATGATGCAGTTTCGATGAGATCGTGATCTTGCGCTTGGTTTCTTCGGGCTCAAAATCCATGTTCGAGGAGCCATCGTCAACTTTACCGAGGCGATCGGTCATCCCGGTGTTGAACAACATAGCTTCGACCAGGGAGGTCTTGCCCGCATCCCCTTGTCCGACGATGCCCAGATTCCTCAACTTTTCAGTTTCGAACTTTGCCATGATCTCTCCTTTCAATGTTCCTCATGATTTCCAATAGTCAGATAATCGTAACGATTTTCAGATTATTAAATGACCACTAAGCGACATGGTTGCGTTCATAAATGATCCGCAAACCTTCCAGGGTGAGACTGTTATCCACTTCATCAATGGTCTGGCTGTATGGTGCAATCAGCGTCGCCAGCCCCCCGGTCGCCATGACATGGGGTTTTTCGCGCGACTCCTGCTTCATGCGACCGACAATACCATCCACCAGACCGACATAACCGTAGAATAAACCGGACTGCATGCTGTTGACTGTGTTCTTGGCGATAACCTGTGGCGGGCAAACGATTTCGACCCGGGGCAGTTTACTGGCCCTTTCGTACAAAGCCTCTGCAGAGATACTCAGGCCCGGAGCTATCGCCCCCCCCTGGTACTCACCACGACAGGAGATGTAATCAAAGGTTGTCGCCGTACCGAAATCCACAACGATCAGACTGGCTTGCTTTTTTGCATAGGCGGCCACGGCATTGACGATACGATCGGCACCAACCTCTCGGGGGTTGTCATACTGAATCGGCATGCCGGTCTTGATTCCCGGGCCAACCACCAGCGGCTTCAGCTTGAAATAATTATCGCACAGTGTCTCCAGAGTGTTCAGCAATGGTGGAACGACACAGGAGATAATAACATTTGAGACGTCAGGAAAATGCAAGCCACTGAGGCTGAACAACTCATGTACGACCATCGCCCATTCATCTGCGGTCCGCGCTTTATCAGTGGTTAAGCGCCAACTGCGTGCAAGCTCCTTATCCTTGTACAGGCCAAGCACGGTGTTGGTATTACCGACATCTATAACGAGAAGCATTAAAACCCTCGGAACGCGGTACGCGGTTCGCGGTTCGCGGAAAAATCAAACATAAAAAGCCAGACAACTTTTTTCATCACTCATTCCTTGTCCCACATCACTCGTCACGGCTTCTAAAGCGGTCGCACGTCCCCTGCATAAATGCTCTCTATCTTACCAGCCGAAGTTCGAACCAGCAATGCGCCATCATCGGCAAGGCCGACCATGGTGCCTTCAATCAACAGATTATTGCACTCCACCTGCACCCGTTTACCGGTCAGTTCACAGAGCTCTGTCCAAGCAGTGAAAATAGGGGCACTTCCCTCTTCCAGATAGAGTTGGTAAAGAACGTCCAACTCCTGCAACAGGGAACGGGTAAAGGCCAACCGGGAGACAGCTTTGCCGCAGGCAATGGCAAGCGACGTGGCAGGGTAACGCAGATCGGCAGGGAACTGTTCGGCGCGCATGTTCAGATTAACGCCAATACCGAGGACGACATAATGAACCTGGTCGGTCTCAGAGCTCATCTCATTGAGGAGGCCTGCGACCTTGGCTCCATTCAGGAGAATATCGTTGGGCCATTTAACCGTTGGCTGCAGGCCGGTACAGTTTTTAATTGCACGACAGACGGCCACAGCCGATAGAAAGGTCAGTTTTGGGGCTTCAAAAGGCAGAACAGGAGGGCGCAGTAAAATCGAGGCGTAAAGGTTGACGCCGCCGGGTGATTCCCACTGGCGCCCCATCCGACCCTTGCCAGAGCTTTGACGGTCAGCAATCACCACCAATCCGTCATCGGCCCCTTCATCACCAAGGCGACAGGCCTGCAGGTTGGTGGAATCCGCCTCGTCAAGCGAGATGATGCGGGACCCCACCAGCTGGCATTCGAGACCGGACTGAATGGCTTCCGGCATTAGGACATCGGGAGACTGCTGCAATTGGTACCCTCGTGAAGGAATCGCTTTAATCTGGTAACCTGCCTGGCGAAGGTTGCGAATGTGCTTCCAGACCGCCGTACGCGAAACACCCAACTCATCACTGATCCTTTCACCAGAGACAAAACCGTCTGGCGTCTGGCGGAAAAGTGAGAGGATGGTTTCACGTGGGGCTGGTGTTTTCATCAATAGTTAGGTTCACGCCCTAATGTTTAAGTAAACAACATGGAGATATCAACGGACCGATAAGAGTGCGTCAGTGCGCCGACAGAAATCAAGCGGACGCCGGTCTCGGCAATAGCCCTGACACTTTCCAGATTAACCCCCCCGGAGGCCTCCGTGATGGCGCGATCGCCAACCCGCTCGACGGCCGCAGACAATTCGTCAAGAGACATGTTGTCGAGGAGCAGGATATCTGCACCAGCGGCCAAAGCTTCTGCCACCTCCTCCTGATTGCGAACCTCGACTTCAATTTTCTGGGTATGCGGCACACGCTGTTGAGCGCGGCTGACCGCGGCCGTAATCCCCCCGGCAGCGGCGACATGGTTCTCTTTGATCAGAACAGCATCATAAAGAGCCATGCGGTGATTCCCACCACCCCCCATGCGTACCGAGTACTTTTCCAGAACCCGTAGCCCAGGTGTGGTTTTCCGCGTATCCACAACCACCGCGCGGGTCCCTTCAACCTCTTTCGCAAAAGCCGCGGTGAGAGTGGCAACCCCGCTCATACGCTGCAGAAGGTTTAACGCAACACGCTCACCTTGCAGAAGAACGGAGGCATCACCCTTAATCCAGGCCAGTACATCGCCGCGTTTTACAGACTGGCCATCGTTCATAAGTTTTTCGAATGCAGTCTCTGCAGAAAGCAGCTGAAAGACTCGCTGCGCAACATCAATACCGGCCAGAACGAAATCTTCCTTGGCGACCAGCTCGGCGCTTGCCTGCGTACCAGGCGCTATCGTTGCCAGCGTGGTGACATCCCCGGTACCGATATCTTCTTCAAGAGCACGACGTAGGATAGGATCGAGTATAAATGAGTTCATAAATTATGTTTCCAGCCGATCAGCAAAGGTGAAACTTCTTCGTCTCCTCGCGGAAACTCTGAATGGCACGCTTTCGTATTAAGGTGTATTTTTATAACATATTGAAACTTTTACAAGCAACTGAAAAGCCTGTAACCATGCCTATTTCCAAGCTTTACATTTATCTTTAAATCGCCAACAATGGGAGCTGTTGAAAATTTGCAGATTTCTATACAACCCTAAGGAGCTGCTCGTGAAATTTTACTTCAAATTCAGTCTGTTTCTGGTGATGATCGCAACACTCTCAGCCTGTGTCAGTCAAACCGAGCACCAGCTGAAGCTGGACGAAAACCAATATCTCCAATCGGTTATCAAGGGTCTTGAAGGCGATTACGAGAGCCTGAAAGAAGACAAAAACCAATTGGTTGATCGCAATGACAGCCTGAATCAGCGTTTGCTTGAAGCCATCGAGCGCAACAAACGCCTCCAGGAAGACCTTATGCGGGCACGCTCTGACCTGGACCGGGTGGAGAAGGTTCTGGCCAGCCGCAGCGCCGAAGCCGGGACCGCCATGGCCGAGATGCGCCAGGAGATCGATCGACTGACCGAAGGGAGCAGTGAGCTACAGCAGCAGCTGGAAGTTGAGCGCCTGGAACGCGAAGCCCGGCTTGCTGAGGTGCAGGGCACCTACGATGAGCTGGTGGGGAAACTGGAAGAAGAGATCCAGCGCGGCGAGGTTAAAATCTCCGAGCTCAAGGGGAAACTGACTGTTAACGTGGTCGACAAAATCCTTTTCGACTCAGGTAAGGCCGTCCTCAAGCCCGCAGGAATCAATGTTCTGCAACAGATCGGCGACATCCTCAAAGTTGCCGCCGACAAGGATATCCAGGTTGAAGGTCATACCGACAACGTACCGATCAGCGGCGCTCTCGCTCAAAAGTTCCCGAGCAACTGGGAGCTCTCCACGGCAAGAGCGACAACGGTTCTGCATTTCCTCCAGGAGAAGGCAGCCATCTCCGGAGAAAGGCTCTCCGCAGTCGGCTATGGAGAGTACCGCCCGGTCGCCAGCAACGGAACAGCGCAGGGACGAGCCCTGAATCGGCGTATTCAGATTGTTCTGACGGCAAGCAAGGACCGCTGAAACGGACCCTTAAGATTAACGGACTGATAACCCAAACAAAGGGTGCAAGGATTTAACGCAAAGGCGCGAAGGGAAGAGAAAGTCCGCAAAGAAAACCACTTCAAAAAGCGAGCATAGTCAGTCAACCTAATAACAAAAAAGCGGAGGCCCCAAATAGAGCCTCCGCTGACCTTTTCACATAATGTCATTTACAAAAAACTAACGCAGCAACTTGCCTAAATAAAGGAACGTGCCTCCAACCGAGAGACTTGCGAGCAGGTTACCTACCAGGTTGGCGTAATGAGAAATAGTGTAGTTAATCAAGTGCTGTTTCGTATCGAGACTGAAAACATCCATATAAAGCTGAGAACCTTTCCAGAGGAAGATACAGGCAAAAACGACCATAAAAGCAAGAAAACCATTACTGATCGGAGTATCCTTGATATTGAGATGAATTTTGCGAATCAGATCGATATTGATCAATGACAGGAAGACCCAGTTGGTGTTTTCCACGATCCGGATGACGCGGAGAACGCCCTCATCAGGAGTCGGATTGATTAACAGAAAAACCAGAGACGCGACAATAACGCCGACAACAGTCAGGTAGACATGAAGCTTGCTGCCTTCGAAATCAAGAGTTCTGGTAAAAACATAGTACTCCTGAAAACCGTAGCTCATCATCAGGATGGCAAGAGTCCCGATGATATGCCCCATGGCCAGTACATAGGGGTTATTGAGGCCAGGGAGAAAAGGCAGGGCACCCGGAATGATCTCACCAACCAGAATCAGGAAGAAACCAACAGCGATGCTGGTCCAGACTCGAGCATTACCGATACTGAAATAGAAAGAAACACAACCGGCAACAAGCCAGAAGAAGCCGAGTACAACTTGAAACATTTCCATGAACGCCTCCCTGAGATATGGATTGAATCAATAAAAAACGGCGACTCGAAAGCCGCCGGAAGCTGAACCGGGGCCCCTTAAGAGAGCCCTTTGAAACCCTTTTTCATCTCTTCCAGCATTTTATCGATTTTGCTGGGACCTGCGACCATCCTGGCGGATTTACCCAACTTGGTGTAAAAGTCATCAAGAGCAGATTCGCTAATCTGCCCACCGTTGAGTTTCAGTTTGTCAAACTCTTTATCTACCAGCAAGGAGCCGATTTTGCCAAGATGCGCCATGGCAAAACTCTGAAAAAGCTCCTGCGTCCTCTGCCGACGATCCGACTCTTTTGTCTCCTGAGTTTTACTTGCAGCGTTCTCCTGCTCTTCTCGCTGACGTTGACGTTCGGCAACAGCAGCACCCCACATACCTGTGATATCTGCCGTTTCCATAAGGTCTGCCAGTGATTTTTCTCCGTCACCACGAGTCACCAGAACATCAACTTTGGCTCCGGGCTCTTTGGCAACCGACATGGAACTGTCTGCAGTGGTTTCAATGTCCGTCGAACCATCGTGGAAGAAACCAAGGGGGCTACCGTCACGATAAAAGATCAGGGCAATATGTTCTTTAGAATAAATACGCAGGCATCCGCTGCGCTTCTCTTCGCGCATACGAATCAGCAAGGATTTAATATCGATCAACTGGAGATCCTGCCCTTTGTGCAGAACCTCACCATGCAGGAGGGTATGAATACTGTGTGCCAGCTCGGTCGATAGTCGATAGATGTTCAGCTTACCATTGCCATTCAGAGACTCGTCGAACGTACGGGAGATACCATCATATGCGATCAGGTGTTCCCGCTCATTCTCAAAGAGTGAGCTGATGAGGCGGCCTTCCTGGTAAATGAAGACACCGGTCCCTTCAGGAAAATCAAAACGCATGTATCCGGTAAATTTTCCCTGACGCATTTTTCCCAACGCATCCGCAAGGTTTACTTTACCAGGATTGATATTTTCCTTAACAGGATTGCCTCGTGGCAACAGAATCATAACTCAAAGCCTCGTTCTCATTAGCACTACTTTGCTAATCAAAATTCTTAGAATATTTGAGCTTTCATGTCAAGGCCGTTGCGCGACCGAGGGAACGGTCGCAAGCCCGAGTTTAGTGGAAAATCATATTGAAAAGGGTATTTAAAACAAGCCGGCGAGACGAAGTTCCCGGGCGATTTTGCGACGACGGGATGCAAAGCGACGGTAAAGATCATCACCCATTTGTTCAGCAGGGCTCATAGCTTGACGATTGATTATGACAAGCTCACGGTAAGCGGCATCAAGAGGACGGCCGATTATCATTGGCAGGGTGTTATGGACGCGACTCTTCTCTTTACCAAGCTCTTCACTGGCAACAAGGCTTTCATCGGCATCAAACAGATGGGCCGTCAAGCGACTCTCCGGACCAACCAGTCCTGGCCCTTCAATTGTCAAGGCAAGTATCTCCTCAGACGACATTAGCCCTTTGTGCAGAACCTCACCATGCAGGAGGGTATGAATACTGTGTGCCAGCTCGGTCGATAGTCGATAGATGTTCAGCTTACCATTGCCATTCAGAGACTCGTCGAACGTACGGGAGATACCATCATATGCGATCAGGTGTTCCCGCTCATTCTCAAAGAGTGAGCTGATGAGGCGGCCTTCCTGGTAAATGAAGACACCGGTCCCTTCAGGAAAATCAAAACGCATGTATCCGGTAAATTTTCCCTGACGCATTTTTCCCAACGCATCCGCAAGGTTTACTTTACCAGGATTGATATTTTCCTTAACAGGATTGCCTCGTGGCAACAGAATCATAACTCAAAGCCTCGTTCTCATTAGCACTACTTTGCTAATCAAAATTCTTAGAATATTTGAGCTTTCATGTCAAGGCCGTTGCGCGACCGAGGGAACGGTCGCAAGCCCGAGTTTAGTGGAAAATCATATTGAAAAGGGTATTTAAAACAAGCCGGCGAGACGAAGTTCCCGGGCGATTTTGCGACGACGGGATGCAAAGCGACGGTAAAGATCATCACCCATTTGTTCAGCAGGGCTCATAGCTTGACGATTGATTATGACAAGCTCACGGTAAGCGGCATCAAGAGGACGGCCGATTATCATTGGCAGGGTGTTATGGACGCGACTCTTCTCTTTACCAAGCTCTTCACTGGCAACAAGGCTTTCATCGGCATCAAACAGATGGGCCGTCAAGCGACTCTCCGGACCAACCAG
>NODE-609-length-12699-cov-6.1948_pt1 | contig 12699 bp, 11 predicted proteins | sample MGYA00139097_ERZ477577 | MGnify/ENA metagenome assembly ERZ477577 | reverse complement strand
TCTATGGTCTCCAGGTACGCAAATAGCCTTTATAAAATTTGAGGTTGTGAGGCGCCGGCAGCAGTCTGCTGGCTGCATTAGTAAAATCGTTTGTTACCAATACTCAGGCAGCTGCGACCAGTCTACTACTATAGTCACCATGATAAAAAAAACAGTGCAATATCGTGAAAAATATATCAAATGATTTTAATGTGATAGATGTCTTTCGATTGGTGCTGGAATCATTACCTTTCTGATTGTTCTTATCTCAGGCTCAGGTTCAGACGGTTTTCAAGGCGCTCCACAAGCAATGAGCACGGCAGGGTAAGGGCCAGATACATAATGGTAACCACGATCCAGATTTCTATAGTGTGCAATGTACTTGTCATCAGTTCAATTCCCTGAAAACAGAGTTCTTGAATGGATATGACGGAGACAATAGAGGAATCTTTTATCAGTGAAATGAATTGACCTGCCATCGGTGGCATGATTCGCTGAAAGGTTTGAGGCATTATGATATGCCTCATCTGCTGGTACCAGGTCATCCCAAGGGCGTGGGATGCTTCCCATTGTCCCCGACTGATCGATTCGATACCAGCCCTGACAATTTCAGTTATATATGCACCTTCAAATATTGCAAGGGTGACGAGGGCTGCCAGAAATGCCGTGAGATATCCAGGTTTTGCAAACAGTGTCGAGAGGATGGCCTGCCCGCTCGGTGAGAGAGAATATGCCCAATCGTCAATCTCCAGAGGGGCCAGTACCTGGTCACCGACAAAAAAGTAGGCAATAAAGATGATGACCAGCGGCGGAAGATTGCGCATGGTCTCCACATAGGTGGTCGCAAGCCATCTGATAAAGTGTATGCTGCTGGTCTTGGCAATACCACTGATGATGCCGAAGATGGTAGCAAGAATGATCCCCCAGAAACTCAAGCGGATGGTCGTGTAAAAACCAGTCATCAAGAGTCCGGAGACCCAGCTTTCGCTCTTGTCATCGAACCGGAAAATGAATTGAGGGATCAACTCCCAAGCCCAGTTATAGTTCAAACCCACCTTGATGCGGTAGACAAAGAACAAACAGGCGAGCACAAGAAGTGAACCGATTACTAAATCTGTGACGGTCAGGCGGAATCTTGTCGGCATAGAGTCAGATAGATTTCCTGCAGGCAATGAAAAGTAGATGTGGTGCCTGCAGGGCACCACATCTGTCAACCATCAATGAGCTGGTTGTGTTTAATATCGCTTACTCAAGAAGCGAGGTCCATTCCATTCCTCTCCACCAGTAGTTAACTTTTTCTTCAAGAAAACCTTCGGCCCGAACGATCTCAATCCAGTTGTTGAGATAGGCCAGGGTATCGGGATCTCCTTTGCGAACGCCCATGCTGATGGGTTCTTTGGTGAGGGTGCCCGGCAGAAGAGCCAGTGTCTCAGGGTTTTTGGCAACGAGCTGCGCCGGTTCCGGCAGCGATTGAATAATTGCGGTTGCATTTCCATTCAGCAATTCCTGGACCATGGAGCCGTTATCTGAGAAAAGCCTTTTCTGGGATTTTGGCAGGAGTTTTTTTGCCGTTTCAGCGGCAGTGACACCAACACGGGAAAGTACTACATAATCAGGGTTATTCAGGTCCATCGGGGTTTTAACTTTGTCGGCAAAATCCTTGTGGATGCAGATCTGGGTTCCTGTGAAATCATATGGCTGGGTGAAATTGATCTTTAACGCCCGTTGTGGAGTTCCGGTCATACCTGCAATGACAAGATCGAATTTTCCGGTGAGCAGTGATGGAATCAGACCTTCCCACTTGGTTGGAACGAACTCAACTTCAACACCCATATCTTTCGCCAGCCGTTTGGCGACATCGATTTCAAATCCCACCCATTCTCCTGTTTTGGACTGCATGGCCCAGGGAACAAATGTGGACATACCGACCCTGAGTTTTCCACTGCGAAGAATTTTTTCGATTGTGCTGTTGCCAGCGATCTCTTTTTGCACGTCCGAAGCCGCAAAAACCGGTGGTACACAAAGTGCCAGCGCCAGTGTTAAAGCAATAATAATTCCGGTTAAACGAAGTTTCATATCAATCTCCCATAGTTTTACTGTTAATCTCCAATCTTCAGGTCGGGTCGAAATTCTGTTACCACCTCCTTGTTCAATGAGTTTAAACCGTCATAAAATCTGACTGAGGAAAAGTTTTGTTCTGTCTTCTTGAGGATTATTAAAAAAATGGTCTGCTGTTCCTCCCTCTATAATCCGTCCTTCATCCATAAATATTACCCAGTCGCTGACCTCCTGAGCAAACCCAAGTTCGTGGGTTACGCAGATCATGGTCATGCCCTCCCTGGCAAGTGTTTTCATAACATCGAGAACTTCACCTATCATTTCCGGGTCAAGGGCGCTCGTTGCTTCATCGAAAAGCATGACCTTCGGTTTCATGGCCAGTGCCCGTGCAATGGCAACCCGCTGCTGCTGGCCGCCTGAAAGCTGGATCGGATAGGAGTCAACTTTATCATCTATCCCAACTTTCTCCAACAACTCCATTGAGACGGCTCTTGAAACCTGCTTGGAGCTTTTTCGCACCAGCTGTTGGGCGAGCATCACATTTTGCAGGACCGTCATGTGCGGGAACAGGTTGAATGCCTGGAATACCATGCCCATTTCCCGACGGATTTTCAGCCTGTTTTTTTTATTTTCATCGAGCGGGATTCCGTCAAAAATAATCTCTCCCGAGTCAATTTCTTCAAGACCGTTTAAACACCTGAGAAAGGTTGACTTGCCTGACCCAGACGGTCCGATAACAACAACGACCTCGGCCCGGCGAATGTTGGTGGAAAAATCATCCAGAGCAGTAACCCCGTTAGGAAAGGTTTTGCTTATATTTTTGACATTGATGATATAGTCGCCTAACTGTTTTTCACTCATCTGGTTTCACCCGATCAGGATTTGATTAGTGGTGTACTCTGAATCTTCGCTCCAGAAGGGCCACCACCTGGGAGAGAAAGACCGTAATGACAAGGTAGATACCTGCAATCGTAAAATAGAGTTCAAACGTTAAAAATGTCTCAGCGACCAGGGCATTGGCCTGCATGGTCATTTCATAAACCGCAATAACACTGACCAGTGAAGAGTCCTTGATGAGCGAAATTGTCTGGCTCGTCAGGGGTGGAAGCACTCTTCTGATCGCCTGAGGAAGAATAACTTTCCGATAGGTATCGAATCCGGTCAACCCGAGACTGTGGGCAGCTTCCCACTGACCCTTGGGGAGCGATACAATCCCGGAACGATATATCTCTGATGCATATGCGCCTTCGAAGAGGCTCAATGCCAGGATGGCTGCAAATAGTCTATCTATGCCGAGCACCGGAGCGATGACAAAATAGACAAAGAAGAGTTGGACGATAAGTGGTGTGTTCCTGGCAACTTCGAGATATATACGGGCTACGAACCGTCCAACTATTGAATCTGACAACCGCAACAGGGCAGTAACCAGGCCAATGAGATAAGTCAGGATCATGCTGATCCAGGTGATATGTAAGGTGATTTTCAACCCTTGGAGAAGCGGTCCTAAGGTAAATATACCGTCTTCAAAGCTGAATATATACTGGGGAACGCGGTACCATTGCCAGTGATAACCCTGTTCCGAAGCCCCGCGGAGGATCACATAGATAATACCTGTCATCACGAAAATGTAGATAATGATATCCTTTACAGGCAGGCGTGAAAAAGCCGGAATACGCGTTTTCGATAGGTCTGAAACGAGTTGCGTATTCTGTGCTGGGCCATTATCCATCTTCAGAACCTTCAGGATTCATTGTGGGTGAAAATGATCGGTACACGCTCAGGTGTCATTGACTTCGTCTTTCGGGGATAAGTATACTCTATTGATTTTGATTTTCTAGCAATTACCGATTTTTATCATACGTTTTGACAGTTTAATCCGATAGTGGCAGTTTTTTCTGTGATTCGGTGAGCTGTTCAGACGGGTAATACCGGCCTATCTAACGGCCTGTTTCACTCTGGCATTGATGGTATACGCTCGTCGCCACAGCTGCATCAGCTCTTGACTTTGGGGGTAATGCTAATTTCAACTGATTTCATCAGAGGAAATCCGTCAATCGGATCATTTCGATCATCGGGCGTAAGTAGGTTAATATTACTTTCCTTCCAGCCGTGAGTAACCTGCGTTACGCCGGGCAGGATGTTGGCTGGAGTGACAACTTTGACCGGAATGTCAACAGAGCCGACCGTTGATGTCACCGTGACGATATCCCCGGTTTCAACTCCGATCTTCCTGGCGTCCACGGGATGCATTTCTATGTCCGGGTTAGGAATGGCAGTCCTGCACCGTTTAAAATTACGATTGCGTCCATGGGTGTAAAATACCTTTCTAGCCCCCGTTACCAAGATATAGGGAAAATCAGGATTGGGTGCACTCATGTATGTCGGTGGAATGTATTCCGGCAGCTCAGGATAACCATAATCTTTGAGATAGCGTGAGGCGAATTCAAATTTTCCTGAAGGTGTCGGCAGTCCTTCCTCCAGGTACTTCCGGTATCGCCTGGGTTTATACTGATACCCTTCCGGGTGGTCGAGCAGTTTTTCGATAGTGATACCGGTTCCTTCTAATAGCCAGTCATTCAGCGTCTCTCTGTCTTTCCAGGGAAAGGAGCTTCCAGCCCCAAGCCGGGCGGCGAGTTTTTTAAGGAATATATATTCGTTATCGCAACCAGGGAACGTTACAATCTCTTTTGAAAGGCTGATAATCTGGTGTATGGGGTGGCAATGGAGTTCCGGGTGTTCCAGGAATGTTGCCGCCGGCAGTACATAGTCGGCAAGCTCTGCCGTCTCGGTCATGAATAAATCACGAACGACGAAAAGATCGAGCGCTTTGAGTGCCCTGATAACCTTTTTGCTGTTCGGGTTTGTAAGAGCCGGGTTCGCCCCGCTCAGGATCATTCCCCTGAGTGGGTAGGGTTTCCCCGTCAGGATTGTATCTATTGCGCTTATGGAGTGACATTCCTTGCGAAAATCATACAGAACAGGATAGCTGTCTGCTCCAATGGGGTCAAGATGGCGAAGTGGCTTGTCTCGATAGAGCGTCAGATCTTTCAGCCCAGGTTTTTCTGCTGTAAAATTACCCCCCTCCTGATCCAGACTGCCAAGCAATCCATCCAGGCAGGCGATGGCCCTGACATTGTTAATTCCGTTTTCATGATGCTCCAGACCGTTTCCCGCATATACGCTTACCTTTGGTCTACAGCGGCCTATTTCCCGGGCAATATGAATTATGGTCTCAGCCGGAACTCCTGTTTCCCTTTCTACACGCTCAGGAGTAAATTGATTCACATAGCGGGAATAGGAGGTAAAGCCGATAGTAAAATCATCTATGAAGGTATGGTCGATGGTATCTTCTTCAATCAATTGGCGTGCAATGCCATGGGCAAGAGCCCCATCGGTTCCGGGCAGGACCTGTACGAACTCATCCGCCTGGCGGGCAATAGCTGAGAGCCTGACGTCAATAACAATGAGTTTCCCATCCTTTTCCCTGCCGTTAAGTATGGACTGGGTGAGATTTGGCTGGGAGTAGGGCGGGTTGCTTGCCCAGATGAGCGCACATTTTGAATTGGCAAAGTCCTGGGTTGCCCAGTCGCCGGTCACCAGCGCATAACCAAGCCATCTGCCAACATAGCACGCAGAGTCATTTGAGAAATAATTGGGTGAACCGATCGCATGAATAAAGCGGCGGTATAGATCTTCCTGGGTCAGGAAACCCAGGGCTTCGCCTTTCCAGACACTCATGGCCCGCTCACCCCAGGTTGCCTGAACCTGCTTTATCTTTTCAGCGATCTCATCATAGGCCTGATCAAGGGAAATTTCTTCAAATTGTCCGTTGATACGTTTAAGTGGTTTTTTGATACGGTCCGGCGCATTGACGAGGTCTACAGCGAGCCGCCCCTTGACGCACAAGCGCCCACGGTTCCACTTGTGCTCCTTGAGTCCGGTAATTTCAACGATGGTACCATCCTCAACGTAAACATTAATACCGCAGCGGTTATCACACATCCTGCACAAAGATGTGTAGTGATCTTTTTTACCGCTGGCGTCCCCCATGATTATTTGACGTGCCCTGTGGATTGTTTAATGATTAACTGAAGATAGGTTTTCAATGAAGCGCTGGAAAATCTCCCGGTTGTTCTGGTAGGAATTTTGGTCAGTGGTATATTGCAGGGCCCCTGAAATGCAGAATGAGACGCAGTTTGGTTCACCCTGGCAGAGGTTGCACTTCCTACTGACCAGGTTGATTTTATCAAAGTGAATATTGCCAAACGGACATGCCAGGATACACATCTTGCATCCGGCACACCGGTCACTGATAATCTCGATGGCGCCGGTTGACTCGTTTCTGTATATAGCGGCTGCCGGGCAAATTTCAAGGCACCAGGCGTCGTCGCAATGCATGCAGGTCTGCGGAAGACAGATTTTGACATCGTCATGATATTCGACCCGAATATTTGAATCGTCTCTGTTAAAGTCTCCGGTCTGTCGAAAAGCGCAGGCGTATTCACAGTTGCGACAAACGACACATTTTGTAATATCCATCGTTATAAAACGCATGGGCACTTCCTTTCTATTCAATCCAAGAATTGTCTTTTATCATCACCAGCCTGTACTATTTAACAAATGCCTGATGGTGCTGCGAGATATTTTGTGCCATTATTGATTTAAGCGTCTCCGGTTTGCCTGAAAGCCGAACTTTTCCCCTAATCAGGGGGCGTAACATGCCAAGGGTCGCTGCAAGATCAGCACTGCCCACGCAGGTTGCACCGATTGGTACATCATCTTTCAGGACAATTTTCAGGTACTGTTGATCAGGTAAGCTTTTATCGATCCAGCTCTCACAGCCATCGTCCCCGATAAATTCTCCCATTGAGGCCACGGTCAGATCAAACATCTGGGTGACATTCATGTTAAGGCTGCCTTTATACCTGTTGTTGCCTGATGCCATGCACGCTCCTGCAATGATGCCTGTTTCCACCGCAGTCGGCCAGAGAGCATGCACAACCGGTCTCCCACCATTAAATGAGGGGACCTGTGCAACATCTCCGGCGGCATAAATTCCAGGTTGTGAACTTTCCATCTGTTCATTGACAAGGATACCTGCGTCGACTTTGACTCCCGTTCCCTCTAGAAAATCGATGTTCGGCCGTACACCGGTTCCGACAATGATGAAATCAGATTCCAGGTGCCCCCCATCCTTAAAGTGGAGAAGATATCTCTGCTCTTCGGCTTTATCGATCCGGGTTGTCAGTGTATTTACCCTGAGGTCAACTCCCTTGGATTTCATTTGTTCTGCCAGGATATCGGCCCCCTGTTCGTCGAGGGCCCGCATCATTATCCGTTCCACCAACTCTATGACCGAGACGGTGAGTCCCTGGCTGAGAGCGGCGCAGGCGCCCTGCAGCGACACAAACCCTGAGCCAAGCACAGCAACGCGCTTGCCTTTTATGAAATGGGTTTTGAGCTGTCTGACATCCTCCAGGGTCCATAGATGATGAATTCCTTCGCCTGAAAGCCCAGGTATTGGAGGCTTTACCGGAGATGAACCGCTGGCGATGAGCAGTTTGTCATAGGGTAGAAGAGTGCCACCATCGAGCTGAACGCATTGTTGATCGACCAGCAGCTTGATCACCGTGCCTTTGACGCAATTGACCTTGAGGCGGTTAAAATAGTCTTTGTCCCTGATAAAAAGATGGTCATAGGGGACTTTTCCACGCAAATAATAGGGGAGCAATACCTTGGAATAAGGGCGTTGATCTTCTTTTGCAATTAACGTAACCAGAGAGGTCTGATCCTGCTTTCGAAACGCCTCAAGGCCACTCAGGCCAGCTGCGCTATTGCCGATTATTACAACATTCATACGTTACTTCTCTCCGTTACCCCTGCTCCACCAAATCTCAGAAATTAAGTCACTATCATCACAGTGGATAAAAGCGCTATTTAGTCGTATATGGGGCCTCACGTCAAGAATCTTTTTGACCTGAAATCACCCGGAATTGACAGTTCGGCAACCGGCATTGACTGCACTTATTTTTTGGTTTTTCAGAACGGGAGGTTTTGGTTAATGTCTGGAAGAAAGAGATTGATTTTGCAGGCACCATGATAGATGAAGCGTTGAGCGAAACGCCAGCGGATGTATGGTCTGTCAGCTCGAACAGCACCCGCTGATTCTCAAGAGGGTAGCCGTCGATTCCGGGAGCAAAGCGTGGGCCTCTTAGCAGCTCGGAGTGTTTGCACCGCTCTGCGATGTCTTTACAAATTCGCTCGCTGACCAGATCAAGCATGGTGGTGCCGATTGCATCAAGTAGAGTCGACAGGTAGATATCACCGTCGGCGGCAAGACTCCTGCAATGTTCCTCCAGTCCGGCTCCCAGCGTCCCGATCGCAACCCCGACTAAACAGGCACCAGATGTCTCCAGGCAGTCCGGGAGACTAATGACCGTACCATTTTCAAGAATGAGCTGCTCTCCGGGGATTGTCTGCGAAACCTTGAAAAGGTGATATATTGCCTGGGGCGCTGCGAGATCAGCGGCAACGTTAATGGCTCGAAGGATTCGGGCCGCTGTCTTTTCATCAGGGGTGTAACGATTACCACCAAAATATCGCGCTACTGATTCGATGGATACTTCACTGAGAACCGATGACAGGCCGGTGCAGTGCTGAGCTGTTGTCTCGCGGGTAAAACACGCTGAGGATCGGGCTTGATGGGTGACTTCAATATCGTCAGGCAATTTATTTTTAGCCATAGAGTCAAGCCGCTGAATTTAAAATTACGTTTTGTCAACCGACGAGATCTGCAGACCTCGCCGGCTGAGTATGTTCTCCGCTAGTAGGGGAACTCGACACCCATCTCGGCAATCTCATCCTTGATGCGACGGAACATGTCAAGATGCTCATCGGTCGGAAGCGCTTTTGCCGCATCATAGCACTCGTGGTACTCGCTGCCCATTGGTGCATCTGCAGCATTGTCCTCATATTTTTCCAGCAGCCGGATAGCTATATCGTTTGCCTGTTCCCTGGTCATTTTTTGTCCTGCAACTGCATGGCCGACTTCACATCCCAAACGAGCTTCAAGCGGCGTTGCACGGTTACGATATTTGTTGCGTGTGGAAGCCATTTCCCAGAGGTTCCAGCTGGTAACGGTTGAAACCAAGGCATGTGCGGCAGTTTCACGGAAGAGCATTTCAGTCATCGGACCGGCATTTGCAAATCCGTTGGAGGTGTAGATAAGCTTACTGTTTCTGGCCAGAGCCTGACCTGACATGGATATTGCCCAGAGCAGTTCACGGGTTGTGTTTGAACCGTAATTGAGGTGAAAGGGGAAATGCTGGTTAAACATGGCACCGTGAATAACAAGTCCGATAAGACTATAGGCTACCGTGGCTATGGCAGTACCTTCAGAACCGCCGCACCAGCCTCCATAAATCGCACCGGTGAGATTACCCGTGTACGAGCCGTATTGTGCGTAGTGCAGGGAGCGGTTCAGCAGCGTGTCAGCAGTCTTGAATTCGGTCAAGGAGCCGACAAGCCGGGCGTCTGTTTTTTGTACTCCCCAATCATTATCGGAGACGGCAATCTGGCCGGAATCGTGTTCGGCTGTACCGACGGCCACCATGAAGACGCCGGGGCGTCCAACCAGTCGTGCCGCCATCTTCTGGTTCTGGATATGTTGAATACAGCCGGATATTTCAGTCGGGCCACCCGATTCAATCAGGTGGCCAAACGTTTCTTCAAGGATTGGACCGCAGAGACCGTCAAGGATTGGTTCTTTCAGGTAGGCCATACACATCGACTGGTGATATTTCTCATCCACGGTGATGTCCGGACTCAGGATACAGAACGGCGGTTCGGAGTCTTCGATGGATCGGTGCTTCATCATGCGCTCGTCTCTGCCGCTGCCGACGCTGTATTGAGGCTTTGCAAAATAGAGTGCTTCCTTGATGTCTTCGTCGGTGACTTCTATAATGCGATGGGAATCGGTGTTGTAGTAACCGACCTCTCTGAATAAATCCCAGGCCGCCTGCCAGATACGATCAGCCATACCGTCGTCGGTGGGACAGGGGGTGTTGGGGTCGTATTTAATTTCGTACTTCTTGATGAGTTTTTTCAGTGTTGGAGAAAAATGTTTCGGCAGGAAATCATCCTCATCCATAAATTTTCCGGTGCGTGCGCGATCTATTATTTCCCAGTGACGATATGGCGTTGCCATTTACTACCTCCCGGTCTTTTCAGGGTTTCAATGTAACCAATAACCTGTCTTGGCAGGTGCGTTTATTTGCTGGCTATCAACTCAGAGAACAGTTCCGGTGCTGATTTTGCGTCATAGCAATAGAGGTCTGCACCAATCTTGTCTGCCCACATCTGGGACGTCGGAGCGCCGCCGATGACGACTTTGTATTCGTCCCGAATTCCCTTTGATTTGAGAATTTCTATAATTTCCAGTTGACGTGGCATCGTGGTTGTCATCAGGGACGACGATGCGATAAAATCAGCCCCTATCGCTTCAGCTTCTTTGACAAAAGTCAGTGAGTCGACATTGTAACCAAGATCCTTGACGACGAACCCGTTGGTTTCAAGAATCAGTTTAACGATGTTTTTACCGATTTCATGAAGATCGCCCTTTACGACACCAAGAACAACCTTGCCTTTGATCTGGCGCCCACCGGATGCTTCCAGATAGGGGGCGAGCACATCGACAGCGGCAGTCAGGGCCTCACCGGAAAGCATGATTTCAGGCAGAAAGATTTCGAGCTTGGCGAAAAGATCTCCAACGTGCGCCATGGTTTTAGTCAGCGCTTCGATCATCTCCAGCGGATTAATACCTTCTTTTAACAGTTTCTCAGTGAGTGCGCGCGCTTCTTCGGCATCACCATCTTCGACCAGCTTACATAAATTTTCCAGAGACATAAGTCAACTCCACCCTGTGTGTTTAAATTTTCCGGATATAATCGGCAATGGTTACAACCTGTATCGTTGTTATTTGGAAGTTTCAACCAGTATATACAGGTTATGTCGTTATATATTATAAGGGTTCTCACCTTGTCAAGAATATTCTCTATCCTGAACGGTCAGGTGTTGGCCAGTAATATTGTGGTTTAAGTTGTTGTTGTTTAATGTGATTTGTCGTTTCATTTTATGTTATTGAAAACCTGCTAACAGCAATGGAACCGTTTTCCTGACACGTCAAATGCCAGAGCGTTACTCATGGCGCAGCGATCGATCGAGTCTGGGTGAGAAAACATCCCTGAAAGACGTCTCACCCCGCATATAGTACTCGACGTAACAGACGGGATTATCATTTGAAAATTCTGTTCGTTTAAAGTGAAATGCCGGATAGCCGGTCTGTACGTTGAAGATATCGGCTATTTCTTTTGAGAGACTGACCGCCATGAGATCCTGCGAGATCCTGGTGAGATCAACCCGGTACTTGTTTGCGAGCAATTCGTAGATCGATTCATTTTCCAGATCATCCATCAGAATGCCGGCTGCAATTTCGGTTCTCAGGTAATGAACGGCGTACCGTACCGGTACATCATCGAAGAAATTGAGCCGTTTTATTAGGGTCACCTGGTCAGGAAAACCGAGAACTCGTGCCACTTGGCCAGATGCTTCAACGACACCGACCTTGATTACCTCGGTTGATGGTGTAACATTGAGATCCTGCGCCCACAACTTGAAGGGGCGGACACGAAAAAATCCTGAATAATGTTTCTGTTTTTTTACAAATGATCCCTTGCCGTTAACGCGGGTGATGTGTCCTTCTCGCTCAAGTTCATCCATCGCTTTTCTGGCAGTCATCCGACTCACTGAAAAAAAATCTGCAAGCTTGTTCTCAGAAGGCAGCGCATCGGTGAAGCTTCGGGAAGCGATCCCATCAAGAATGTAGGTCTTGATCTTCTTATTCTTGGGGAGACCGTATCCAGTTGATATTTTTGAGGGTTGTTTTCTTGTCATTTTATGTTTGCGTATACTGGATTATCTCGAGCCCTTTAGACTGCTTACATGCTGCTGCCGTTGAAAATTAATCAAATAAAATATGTATCATACCAGATAGTAAGGCTCATTGTTTTGATGACCGATACTCAATTGATGTCGGTTGAATTCCGTTCATGTTAGCTCTTGACAGGGTAAATGATGTTAATTAAAAAATAAATACCTAATCTGTATATACAGGATATCTGATCGAACCAGCCAACTTGATTGAATAGATTCACTGTTTATTATCAATAAGTTGCAATAAGCTTTTTTTCAGATACCGGCCGAGAAGAAGATGATCTCCACCGTTGGATGTACCTGGAGCCCTTCCTTCCTGTAATGGTCCCGAACATGACACGTTGCCAGAGGAGCAGACAATGTATTCCGGTTTGAAATCACAATGCGTTCCCCAATCTCGGATATTGACCGAGGCTCAAATAAAACGTCTCCACAGTGCCACCCTCGAATTACTGGAAACAGTCGGGGTCAGGGTCATGAATGAAGAAGCTCGCCGGATGTTGCGTTATTCCGGCTGCCGGATGAAGGCTGACAGTATGGTTCAGATTCCAAACTGGCTGGTAGAGGACAGTATCAGGAGTGCACCGTCAAGAATCACGATATACAACCGGCTAGGGAAAGAGGCGATGCGCCTTGAAAACAGCCGGGTTCATTTCGGTCTTGGAACGGACC
>NODE-608-length-12700-cov-11.89_pt1 | contig 12700 bp, 13 predicted proteins | sample MGYA00139097_ERZ477577 | MGnify/ENA metagenome assembly ERZ477577 | reverse complement strand
CTTCACTGATGTAGATCTTAGGCATGAAGCCACTAAAACTTATGGTTTTTAATGTGTCTGTTTCTATGATCTTTTTGATCACAAAGTTTTCTTTCCCGATTTTTATCTGATCTTCAAGTTTGAGGTCAAGAAGATCTAAAACCTCCTGGTAAATCCAGACTTCATTTGCTTTGGGCAAGAGCTCACCCTTGGGATAGATCGACTTGTCTCTAAAAACCAACCCTCCATAATAAGGATAGCCTTCATTGATCTTAACAACCTCCATTAATCTAGCCCTTGTTTTCGAAGCTATCATACTGACAGTAGAAACACCCTGAGTAAAACCTTTTAGTTGGGGAAGTTTATTTTTTATTATCTCTTCTTGTTCAGTTGTTATGGAGAACCTGGAAGATACAACTAGGTCTGCACCAAGCAAACTCTTTGCTCTGGTATCTAGAGAAGTCTCCATACTTCCTTTAAAAAACTGTAAATACGAAAGCGCGGCAATGGCCAAACTAAAGTTAACTATAAAGATCAAGCTAAAAGACTTTGAACGAGCCAATGCCTTGTAAACCAGTTCCAGTACTAACATGGAGTTAAATTTCCTTTGATAAGCTCATACGTTTTTTCACAACGGTTTGCAACATCTTTTGAGTGTGTCACAAGAATTAAAGTAGTGTTATTCTTTTTGATCAATTCAAAAAGTATATCCATCACTGCATTACCCGTCTCATCGTCTAAGTTTCCACTTGGTTCATCAGCCAAGATTATTTTAGGATTATGAATAAGCGCTCTAGCGATCGCAACACGTTGTTTTTCACCACCACTGAGTTGAGAGGGAAGATGGTCGAGTCTATGATCAAGTCCTACACTTTCTAAAAGTTTGATCGCTTTTTCTCTAGGATTAGAAATATTGCAGACCTTTGCAGGCAGCATCACATTTTCAAGAGCATTCAGATAAGAGACTAAATGAAAATTTTGAAATACAAACCCTATATTCATAGCTCTAAAATCATTGAGCTCACTTTCTTGGAGATCTTTATAAGATACAGAATTTAAAGAAATATCACCATCGTCTGGTTTTATAATTCCTGAGATCAGTGAAAGCAATGTAGATTTACCACTGCCAGATTTCCCCATGATCGCGACTCTCTTGCCTTCTTCCACACGAAAATTTAAATTCTCAAATATTTCAATGGTCTGTGTACCTTGGTAGTAGGATTTTTTCAGCGATTTTAATTCTAGCATTATAGATCTTCCTTGATGAAGTCAAAAACGTTTTCTGCGATACGCTTGTGACCTTTTTCATTAGGATGAATACCATCTTTTTGGTTAAACTCTTTCATCCCTGCAACTCCATCTAATAAAAATGGCATACTTTTTAACTTATATTTCATTGTTAAGTTTTGATACATTTTTTTAAACTGTGCTGAGTACTCTGGTCCATAATTAGGTGGGATGAGCATGCCTGCCAATATAACTTTTGCATGAGATTTGTGTGCATACCTGATGATCTCTTCAAGATTTTTCTGACTTTGTTCAAGGTCTAGACCTCTTAGACCATCATTGGTACCAAGCGCTAAGAAAACGATATATGGTTTTTTCTTCATATACCATTTAAGACGGGCAAGACCATCACTGGTTGTAGAACCACTCACACCACCATTGATAACAACGATATTTTTATTAAGTTCAGTTCGGATCAAGTTCTCAACTAGTTCTGGGAATGCATCTTCTTTGCTAACCCCAAATCCTTCAGTTAACGAATCTCCCAAGAATAGTATAGTGTTAGACTTGGCATTGGCAGTGATTAGATTAAATATAAACAGAATGAGTATAATTTTTTTCATAGGTCATTTTATCTTAAACCAATAACCTTGTGTATTAAAAAAATGTTAATTGATAACAAATTACAAAAGTTTCAGGATAAATAGAAGGTGTATAATTTTAGGTGCAACGATAAGTTATGCCCGATTCCCTTATTTACTATATCTATCCATATGCTAGTGACACTTTTGGTGTCACTTTTTTAGGCTTTTTTTCTTCTTAAGCAAGTTAATGTATGTACGGGAGATAATACATATCCCATTTTTTATAGCCTTTTATTCTCTTATAAAAACTACTCCTCTGCATCGATACCGAAGAATCAATAAAATCTATAGAAAGACACCGTTGCCCTTTTCTGCCTATTCCTCCTAGATATTGAATTATCCTTTCCGAATAAGAAATTAGCACAGTAAACATAATGGTATCAAAATGCCCAATATCAAACGGATGCGTAATTTTTAGGGCATCTGGTCTGCATTTTGTGTAGCACATTAGACCAAATAACAGACTCAATTCAAAAAGTTCATAATCTATAGGGCTAATTGGATTTATAGTATTGTATATCACCTCTTTCAATATTTCATTACTTATTTCAGAATCAAAACTTGATGTAATCTCAGTTGTAGCAAGGATAGCTATATCTGGATTATCTGAAAGTGTGCTATTGATATAACTAATACTATCTATTGTTTTAAGTCTATGATATCTATAGCTAAAAATCTATTTATGAAGTCTAACTCTTGAAAGCTAGAATCCCTACCAAGGAAATGATCATGACCAGAAATAGCATCGATACCTCCCAGCGGGCCAAAGATGATTCTATCTGTCCTAACTTCCTAAAAAAAACTGTTTGAATAAAGTTGATTCGTAACTTACTATATTGCTGCAATACAATATATTGCTGAGCAAAATCATTCAACTTTTTCACATAATTTCGCAATACCCTTAATACAAATTCAATCCATACAAGTATATCGCCTGCGGGAATTGGTTTTACTGTCTGAAATATATGAATTCTGTATACCCCAATACTAATAACAAGACTTAACAGAAGTGGCCATAGGCTTCCAAATATTTGGTTGTTCATGGAGTATTCAAACGAATAGACTGGTAACCAAGGAACTAAGATGATAATTAGAAGTAATGCCATCCATGGTAATACTAGACCAATCAACGGTACTGCTCCATAGGGTTCAGCAGATGGACGTACTAGGTACAGCAGTCTTGCCATGAGTAGTGCCGTGGCTACTGCACTGCCTGACAATAAGAGTGGCAATAATGTATCCCAGGGAGCTGGCGCATACAAGGAATAACTTTTAACTAAATCCTTGGCGAGCATACCGCTGGTCCACGGAGCACCTGCTATTGCCAAAGCAGGTAACCAAAGTCCCAGCCATAACCAAACCCGATGGATCTGCTGCTGGCTTCCACAAAGACCTGCACCTAAAAAAAGTGCGCCTTTGCTAAGACCATGATGAAGGGCATAGAATGCAATTCCTGTTAGCATGACAGGCCAAATTTCAGGCACTTGCATCCCTAAACCAATTGACATTGTAATGATACCGACCTGACTGATACTTGAATAAGCCAAAACCGTTTTAGGGTCGCGCTGGGTTAACCCTATGATTACACCGTAAAAAGCTGTAAAAAGTCCCAAAATGATCATAGCAGTTCCCCACTCCGGTAAAGGGATTTCACCAAGTGGTAAAAACCGTATCCAACCAAGGATACCTGCTTTTATCATCGTACCGGAAAGTACAGCACTTGCTGGTGCTGGTGCGACTGGATGCGCTAGCGGAAGCCATACATGCAGTCCAAAGACACCTGCTTTTAGACCAAATCCGGTGAAGATGAGGAATATGATCAAATCTTGGTTAGGGTCTGTTATCATTCCCTCAATGATAGCTGGAAACATTGTGCTCTCAGAAGCATTGGTCGCCATTAGCAATGCTGAGAATAACATGACTTCACCAAGTATTACCAAAGAAATATACACCAATCCAGCCTTGAAACTGATAATATCTTTTTTAAACACGATCAAACCGTAAGAAGCAAAGCTCATAAGTGTAAAACCAAAATAGAAACTGATCGAGTCCTGTGCCAGTATCAAAATAAAATTTCCAGCCATAGCTAGTAAAAAATAGCGATAAAAACGTACTTGCTCTGCTATACTCTTAAAATAACTTCTTGCATACACACCTGATACACTCCACAAGAGTGACGCTAACAACATAAATATTTTTCCAGTTTCATCTAGGGCATAAGTACCCCCAACAAGTAACCAAGGAAGTTGAATTTGTGTCAGAGTATTTGAAGAAATTATCACAGCTGCTAAACCAGGTAATGCTGCCCACGGTGTTAGGTAAAGTATTTTGGAGTGAAGGTGTTTGAATGTTAGCAAAAACATCAGTAGCAGTGGCCATATCACACTTATTACTAGTAGAAAATTCAATAAAGTTGTATGCATTTAATAAAACTCCCGACTTGCAATCAATTTAACCCACTCTAGTGGACTATAAGGAGATGATGCTAAGAGCCCAAAGATAAGTGCCAACAGTGCAGTAATTAATGGTGGTATCAATAGCATCAAAGAGGTCTCCCTTGAACCAAAATTATGTTCATGCGGCCATTTTTCCGGTGAAGGTAAAAACCATGCACGATATAAAATTGGTAGGAAATAGCCTGCATTCAAAAGACTACTACCAATAAGGATTAAAATTACCCACTCTTGATCTGCCTGGAGTGCTCCAAGACCAAGATACCATTTGCTGATAAATCCAGCAATCGGTGGTACACCTATCATACCAAGTGCACCAATCGTGAAAGCAGTCATTGTTAATGGCATACGGCGACCAACACCATTCATTTCACTTACTTTATGAATACCAAGCGTCTCTGCGAAATTACCTGCTGTAAAAAAGAGTGTGATTTTCATTACTCCCTGGTGAACGAGATGCACCACTCCACCTATTGTTGCGATTGGACCAACAATGGCTACACCCAAAATAATGTAGGAAACCTGACTTACTGTCGAATAGGCAAGTCTTCGTTTTAGATCATCTTGATACAAAGCCATTACCGATCCATAGATGATAGTAATAGCCGCTAACACTGCCAATGGCTGAGTAAGCCCCATATCAGCTGCTTTCTCAACACCAAATACTTCGTAAACTACAAGAATAATACCAAATGCACCTGCCTTTACTACGGCTACGGCATGAAGTAGTGCACTCACAGGTGCAGGGGCAACCATGGCAAGTGGCAGCCATCCGTGGAGTGGAACAAGTGCAGCCTTAACGCCAAATCCAGTAATCAATAAGATGAAAATACTCACAAGCGCAAAATAATGTTCTTCATCTACGTTTTCTATGAATCCCCGTGGTGTAAACTCTAATGTTCCTGTTAATGTGTAAAGCCATACAGTACCAAGCAATAGCAATGCGCCCCCAAAAATGGTATACATCAGATAGCTTTGTCCAGCGAGTCGAGATTCTTCTGTCCCTCGATGTACAATCAATGGGTATGCAACGAGGGTCAACATTTCATAAAAGATTAAAAAAGTAATAAGATTGCCTGAAAAAGCTACTCCAAGAGTGGCAGTAATACACAAGCTAAAAAAACCAAAAAATCGGCTGCGGTGTGGTGAACCTTCTAAATAACCTATAGCGTAGACGGTTGTAAGAAACCATAAGACGCTTGAGAGTGCTCCAAAGAACAACGCTATCGGTCCAGCAAGCAGTACGAGGTCAATATTTGGCAATAATGGGAAGCGTGTTTCATAATGATGCCCTTGATAGACACCACTAAACATATAGACAACAAAAGCAAGTGTTGAAACAACACCGATAAGATTCAATGACCTGCGTAAGTTTTTTCTCTCTTCTGCCAGTCCAAAAATCATAAGAGCGGGTAAAAATGAACTCATTATCATAAAAAGAGGAATTAAGTTGTCTGAAATCATAGTTTCTCTCCTTCCAGCTCAAATGGAGAGCCTATATCAACAATAGACAAGACTGAAGAAGAGAATAATCCTAAAAGGATTGCTGCTAATGCCAGTAACAGGGCTGCCCATTCCATATTAGCAGGAATTATTTTAGAATCGTGAGGTGTTGACGATGGGGTAAAAAAATGACTGATAACTTTAAATATATAAGCAGCAGATAATAAGCTACCAAGAAGGAGAATTATAACAAATCCCCATTGTTCTTGCAGTAATGCTGATTCAAGAAGAAAGTACTTTCCAATAAAACCTCCACTTAGCGGTAATCCTATGATACTTATGCCTGCTAAGGCGAATGCCGCTGTAGTAATGGGCAAACGTTGTGCTACTCGGTCAAGATGTATGATTTCATCGTGTCCACCAAAGCGTAATAAATTACCTACAACAAGGAACATTGCACTTTTTGCCAGAGCATGGGAAAAAGCTAGAAAAACAACTGCATTCCAAGCGATTGAACCACCACTCATTGCCAATGCAAAAGCCAAAAAGAGGTAGCCTATCTGAGCTACGGTTGAATAAGCTACCAATAACTTTAATCGTGTTTGTCTCAAAGCTTGAAAAGAACCCCATAAAATAGCCCCAGCACCCAACAAACCAAAGATACTTTCTACTGTGCCATCACCCAAAGGACCAAAGATACTCAACCAAAGACGAATCAGGATATAGAAAGAGGATTTTATTATTAATGCGGACAACAATGCACTAACCGGTGCAGGTGCACTGGAGTGAGCGGGGGGAAGCCAGAAGTGAAGTGGGAAAAGGGCCGTCTTGAGTAGCAATCCGCCACCCATAAGTGCAAATGATACCCAAAGTACTGGTGTAGATTGAACATTTCGCGAGAGTGTGGCAATATCTAGACTTCCAAAGCCATGGTAAAGAAGTCCTACTCCAAAAAGATAGAGTAACGAACCTAAAAGCGTTGCGAGAAGATATCTCATAGCTCCCAAAAAGGCTTTACGAGTGTTTCCCAAGGCGGTCAAGGAAACAGCTGCAAGACCAATTAACTCCAAAGCAACATAATAATTAAATATATCCGATGACAAAAATAGTGCATTTAATCCTGCAATGATCAAGAGCCAAAGTGGCCAAAAGCGTTTTGACTGATCTGCAGAAAAATAACTAATAGCATATATACTGATACCTAAACCTACTAAAGCCGTCATGATGAGCATTACAAGGCTTAATCCGTCAGCATATAGATTAATACCTAATGGAGCATCCCATCCTCCTATAGTATGAAGATAGACGTCTTGTTCAATTATCGACCATGCTAGAAAAATAACTGAAATAAGTACAAAAGTTATGGTTACAAGCCCTATTTTATTGCCTTGTTTTGACCAGAGGAAACTTATAATCGCACCAGTCAAGGGAAATAAGATCAACATTATAGCCCAGGGAAGAGTCATAATAAACTGCATCATATTATTCATCCTCCTGGTCATGGAGGTCAGGTTTACCCGTTATATCAACTACCTTTAACATGAGCACCAGTGCGAGTGCCGTAGCTGAGACAGCAACTACTATACCGGTAATCACCATAGCATGAGAAACAGGGTCAGGAGAAGAATGACCACTGCGCATTGCGAGGGATATGAGTACTAAAAATACTCCACTGCCCATTATATTCAGTGCCAGGATTTTTCGTAACAAATTAGTATGAATGATTAAGGCATAAAATCCGATGAAAAAAAGTCCCGTACCTGTCAAAGCATATATAAAAAGCATATTCATTATTTATATTTCTTTTTTGTATAAATACCATAGAACAAAAGGGACAACGTAAGTCCGATAGAAACAGTTGCCATACCCTCAAGTATAAAGATAATACTGCTTGCCTGAGAAAGAGGATACTTCAGTAATTCCCCCGTTGCAAACATACTATATATTGAAATACTAATAAACAACGTTACACTTATAATAAGAGCAAAATGAAGTGGTAAGCCTTTGAAATTTAAAAATGGCTGACGTCCAGATAACATCAGTAGAACCAAACCTGCTCCAAATACAGAGCCCGCTTGAAAAGCACCTCCCGGAGCATGGGCACCTACCCACAGTAGATAAATAGAAACCAATAATGAAAATGGTACTAAAAGATCAACTAGCGTATCAAGTACAGGGTTTTTTAAATCATTCATAGACTCTATAGGTACTTCTTTAATAGACCAAACACCTAGGAGAGCGACTAGAAGTACTACCATCTCGAGAAAGGTATCGTAGACACGGAAATTTAGTAATACAGCTGTAACGGGATTACTTACACCGCTTATATCTATATTGTTATCCACCAATCTCTGAAGGTTTGTCGCCGATTCGGGTAAGGACAATACTGCATATGCTACCATTGAAGCAATCAATGTCAGCAACATTATTAGCAGCAAACGGATTATCTTATCTTCACTTTTGTTTTTATTTGCAATCAATTGTTCTTCCCTTATACTTATTTGCTATTGACTGAAATATGTGAGGTTTTGTCGATATGGGTTGTTTTCTGTAGCTTTGACAATGCAGCCAACAGTAGTGCACCGGTCAAACCAGCTCCAATAGCTACTTCAGCTATCGCAACATCAATAGCATTTAAACGAACCCAGGATATTGCCATGAGGAGTCCAAAAGTAATAAACAGTACAATGGCTTTAAATAAATTAGTACTTGAGAGTGATTGCCATCCAACCCATAGTAAAACGATACATAATAGTACATCAAAAATTTGAATTATGATTTCCATAAACGTATTCCTTTCTGTAATGCACTTTTAGCAACCAAATGTGCCACACTAGATCCAGAAAGAAGTACAAGCAACCAAATGAGTACTAATTTACCAACAACAACAAGTGATTCTGCCTGTAGAGAAAGACCAAAAACTATGAAGCCCAATCCAATATTATCAGCTTTAGTTAATGCATGTAGGCGCGTGTATACATCTGGAAATCGAAGAAGTCCTAAAGTTCCTGCCAAAAAGAAGAACGCACCTATAAATAGAAAAAGTAGTGATACATACTCAATCAGTGTCATGACTGTGTGTCTCCTTCAAGTGGGTTCGGCGTACGAAAGCTACTGCAGTAACAGCAGACAACAGAGCAAAAGTCAATGCTACATCACGTAGACTGGGCCGTTTTGATGCTTCAGCTAAAACAAGCAGTACTGCTACTGCGATTGTACCAAATAATTGTGCTGCAAGCATAAGATCAGCAGTGGTTGGACCACGAAGAATTCTTAGCAGACCTGCAATAAGGTTAATCATTAAAAAAATTGCTAGCAAAAGTAAAGCAGTATGCATATTCAACTACTTCTTCAGAGTAACTGGTGAAACAAATCCAGATGGTTTGACTGCGAGTACGGAACAATGAAGCTGGTTAAGTATATCTTCTGCTGTATTACCAATGATCAATCCTGGGATACCAGTACGTCCAATGGTTCCCATAACGACCAAGTCAGCATCTATTTTTTTTGCAAACTCTGGAATGACTTTGTTTGGAAAACCTTTGACAAAGTGTTTTTTCGGTTTAAGAAAATCAATTAATTCTCCTGTTTTTTCGGTGGAGATATTATCTATGAATGTATCTAGTTTCTTCTCATGTATATGCTTTATATTTTTTGTATATTCAAGAATCTGAGCATGGTCCATTCTTATACGTGGTCCATGCAACATACTTTCGCCAGGTGCATGCCAAGCATGTACTATGTGGAGATTTGCTAATTCAGAAACAGCTAGTGATCCTGCCATCTTCAGGATCTGTTCATTTAAAGATTCATTAGCTTTAATCTCCTGCTCCTGATCTGAAGTACTTATATCGATGGCAGCTAAAATGTTCTTATATGACTTTGTTGTATCTTTATGTATCATCCACACTGGACATGGACATTTTCTCAGAAGATGCATATCATCACTACTGAAAATACGATCCATCCATTCTACTCTTGTTGGAGTTTTAATAAGCAAGTCGTATCCATTACGAAGTACTTCATAGATTATTTCAAGAAATGGTGTACCAACAATTATCTTTGTATGGATTTTAATTTGCTGTGGAAAATTATCCACAAAAGATTTCAACTCCTCATTTCTAGAATGTATTACAGATGCCTCAATATCATTTGAAAAGTTTTTATTAAACATATTTGCATTAATGCCCGAACCTGGAAAAACATTTATCACAGTCAGAGTGGCATTATTACTGTCTGCTAAAGTTATAGCACGTTCGAGTGCCATTTTGTTTCCATCTTCTTCAGGATCTACTACACATAATATATTCTTAAATCGTTGCATTGTACTTATTTCCTTTATAAAAATTTTGAGATGAACCAAATATCTTAGCTACTTGTTCTTCTAATATATTAAGTTCCGTTTTAAAATCATGTCGACTATCCATGATATGAATAGTTAAGTCATTGTCCTCGAGCTGAACTGTTAATGTACCTGGTATTAAATTCACTAAGTTTACCATAAAGACACGTGGCAAACCAGGAGGCAAACTTAAGGAATACTTTACCATGTCCGGGCTAATAGGTAGACGTCGATGAAAAACTCGTAAAGCAACGTCTAATGCACCCTTAATAGAATAAATCAAAAAAAGTGGTATAAATGCTGCTAGTCTGATGAGTGTGATATGAACTGGAGGAAAAAGTGTTATGCTTACAATCGTACTCAGTATTACAGCCGGTAAACCGATCCACCATGAAGATGCATCACCATCTGTAAGTACCCACCAAGTTAATAGGAAAAATGATATCCGAAAAACTAAAGACGGTAGGGTCACATTTTTCAAAAAAACATATAGTAAGCCAGTTGATTTTAGTTTAGTCTTCATATCCTTGCCTTTTATTTAGTTATAGCAGTTTTCTCAATAAATAATTTAATCATATCTTGTAGAAAAAAGCATTAATGTTTCTCTCAAATAGTCAAGTTCAAATCCAAGTGAAGTCATATGATTTAAAGTATTTTCACATGCTTTGATTTTGATTTCACCTGCTTTGGTATTTTTTCCATATTCTTTTGCTTCTTCAGCTGGAATGACATATTTCATGCCAGTAACAACACCAAGTAAATATGTATTATAAGCCTCAATATTTTCACCATTTCCATTAACTAAATAATCACATTGTTTTTTTAAGGCATTATTTATTTCTGTACTAGCAGATACATTGATTGATAAAACAGCAAGAAATGTCATAAGAATCATTAGTTTAGTTTTCATTATTCATCCTTTTTTATATAATATATAGCAAAAGAATTAAATAATAACAAGGGTATTTTCAAAACCTTATAAAACATATAACTTTATAAGGTTTTCTCCTATAGCGATTTCCCTACCCTTTTTTGACAAATTTGATTACTTTTTTATTGTAGGTGTGCTTCCTGCTTTTTCAATAGGTATTCATAGATACCTACTTTTTTGTAATTGCAAGAGTATACTTCTACTAAGGTTTAAATAGCTGGCTCACTATTAAAGTGAGCCAGCATAATAATCAATATAAAAACCTTGAAAAGATCGATGCTTTCTTTTTCTCTTCTGCTTGCACAGTATCTGAATTTCTGACATTAAACTCAGGAAGCTTGGTATCTAGATAGCTGGTTGTAAACTTTCCCTTTTTAAAGTCTTCCTCTTCCACAATATGCTGATGCAATGGAATATTGGTCGGGAAACCTTCTATAATAAACTCATCAAGCGCTCTTCTTGCTTTGTTGACCGCACCTTCCCAGTCAAGTGCCGAGACAATGACTTTACCTAGCATAGAATCGTAATTTGGCGGTATGGTGTAACCTGCATAGAGCATGGTATCAAGTCTCACTCCAGGACCACCAGGTGTGATGTAAGTGTCGACTGTTCCAACAGAGGGAAGAAAGTTATTTTCCGGATTTTCGGCATTGATTCTGAACTCAATGGCATACCCTCTGAACTGAATCTCCTCTTGTAGAAATTTGAGCCTATCACCAGCTGCGATCTCGATCATACGTTGGATGATATCCACACCTGTAATAATCTCTGTAACAGGGTGCTCAACCTGTACGCGAGTATTCATCTCGATAAAATAGATGTTATCATCTTCATCAAGTAGAAACTCAATCGTTCCTACACTCTCATAACCCAGTTTGATCATCGCTTTGATAGCAATACGGTAAAGCTCTTTACGCACTTTATCACATAGCAAAGGCGAAGGAGCTATCTCAATAACTTTTTGGTGTCTTCTCTGGATAGAACAATCTCTATCCCCTAGGTGTACTACATTACCGTATTTATCTGCAACAACTTGTATCTCTATATGTCTTGGATTGAGTACATATTTTTCGATAAACATATCTCCATTTCCAAAAAACTTTAATGCTTCAGCAGTTGCACTGTCGAACATCGCATTAAACTCTTTAGCCTTGTGTACAATACGCATACCTCTTCCACCACCACCAAATGCTGCTTTAATAATGACAGGAAAACCTATTTGTTCAGCTATCTTTGCAGCTTCTTTTTTGTCTACAATAGCTTCTTCTGTTCCTTCGATGACGGGAACACCTACTTTCTTCATAGCATTTTTAGAGGCTATTTTGTCTCCAAATAGTGCTATGTGTTCTGGCTTAGGACCAATAAAGATAATGCCATTTTTTTCACATGCTTTTGCAAATTCAGCATTTTCAGATAGAAATCCATAACCAGGATGGATTGCATCACATTTATGTTTTTTTGCAAGCTTGATGATATGGTCGTAATCAAGATATGCTTGTATGACATCACCTTTAATCTCGACACTTTCATCTGCTTTTTTAACCCATACACCTTCATGATCTACTTCAGAGTAGATGGCTACACTTTGGATATTAAGCTCTTTACAGGCACGAATCGTTCTTAGCGAAATCTCACCACGGTTGGCAATGAGAATCTTATTAATTTTTTTCATTTTAAAATT
>NODE-607-length-12704-cov-4.92909_pt1 | contig 12704 bp, 10 predicted proteins | sample MGYA00139097_ERZ477577 | MGnify/ENA metagenome assembly ERZ477577 | reverse complement strand
TGGCTTTGGTTTTCTCATCGCACACCATTTTACGATCTAACAGAAACTATTAACAAATTTTTTATAATCCACAATCACAGATATAGTACAGAAGGAGGACTCAAATGCCCGGTTTTGAAATATTTGGTCAGGAAGAAAAAGATCAGATCATGGATGTTTTGGATACAGGGGTGTTGTTCCGTTATGAATTTGCAGAACAACGGAAAGGGGTTTATAAGGTTAAGGAATTTGAAGAAAAATTCGCGCAGTACACCGACGCCCGATTCGCACAGGCAGTAACTTCCGGTACAGCAGCCCTGAAGGTGGCGCTCATTGCTTTGGGCGTTGGCGCTGGAGACGAGGTGATAACGCAGGGTTTCACTTTTGTAGCGACCTGGGAAGCAATCCTAGAGGTTGGCGCTATTCCTGTTTTTACAGAAATTGACGAAACACTTAACATGGACCCAGAGGATTTAAAGAAGAAGATAACCGATAAAACCCGCTGTATTGTTCCGGTGCATATGCTTGGTTCCGCTGCACGGATTACTGAAATAGTGGCAATCGCCAATCAATTTGATATTCCCGTTCTTGAAGACACCGCCCAGGCAGCCGGTGGAAGAATTCGCGGGAAACATCTTGGTTCTTTCGGCGCCTGTGGGACGTTCTCTTTTGACTCAGTAAAGACGATGACTACGGGTGAAGGTGGCATGGTTATTACCAACCGTGAAGACCTCTTTAGAAATATGTCCGAGTATCATGACCACGGACATGATCATGCAGTGAACCCGGGAGGGCGTGGTGGCGAAAGCAGAAACTTTGTTGGTTCTAATTACCGGATGATGGAACTTCAGGGGGCTATTGGAATTGCCCAGTTGGCTAAGCTCGATTCCATGGTCTCCGCCCAGCGAACGCATAAGTCGCGATTACTAGAAACTGCCTCTACTATTCCCGGAGTGAGATTTCGCTCACAGGTTGATGAATCTGGAGATTCTGCAACATTTTTTGCTTTTATTCTGGAGAGCCTTGAGCATCGAATAATAGTACAGAAAATTCTTCAAGGTGAAGGTATGGCCCCAATATGCTGGGCGGACAACACCTGGCATTTCTATCCGAAATGGGAACATCTCATGGCGGGAGCCACGCTTGCAAAAAGCGGCTGGCCCTTCATTGAAGCAGGCGGGCGAAAACGTGTAGTTTATGACCCTGCAGCCTTACCTAAATCAGCGGATCTGCTCTCAAGAACACTTGTATACCCAGTATCTGTAAAGATGACTGAAAAGCGGTTATTGGAATTTGAAACTGCACTGACAAAAGCTGCAGCAGCGTAAAGCAAGCTAAGAAGACAGCTATTGATTATTTGTAGAATTTATGAGAACCGTATTGGGCGACATAGGTGTAATCTGATGCCCATTCCGGAGTGATTGAATCTAGGTGATAGTGGGTTGCACCTTTTGTGAAATCATTTGTCTGCAGGGCAATATATACTGATTGCAGACATTTGAGGAATGCGGTCGGATCATCGGGAATATATGAATCTTTCTGGAACGTCCAGCTGAACTGATACGGTTGTCTGACAACTTCTTTGACCGGCAATTTCCCTTTGTTTGCTCTGTTGAGTGTCACATGAGCGACGGCGACCTGGCCAATCTGCGGCTCTGATCGTGCTTCATGATATACATTGAGTGTGAGCCAGAGTATTGCTTCGAGTAATGTCATGTACTTTTCTCCCTTCAGCGTTCAGCAACTACTCAGTTCGCGTTAATTTCACGGGAGTCTGATTTTTTTATCCGAATTTACCTGGAACATGTATCAAAAAACGTAACAAACGTTCTTCGATATGTGTTGTTAAAAAGACAGGATTATATGCTTTTTTAAATAGCGATTTCTATCTATATAGTGCTGAGAATATAAATGCTTGCGGCTTATAGTCAAGAAAAAAAACTCCATTGTTGGTTATGTTCATGATAACATTGGGAAATTAAATTACTGCAATAATATTAGTATATTACGGTAACATAGAAAAAGGTTTATACCTTAACGTTTTGGAATTTTAGTAATTGTTTTTTTGATTTGTGGAGAGCAGGAGGAGCGATAAAGGGGTGAGGAAGCCAGCCAGTATCACTTATACAGTGCTCCTATGCTGTTTCGACCGTCGACACACAACACAAAGGGAAAATCTCTTCTCGCATGAGCAATGTATTCCGTTTCATGTTCTAAGGTCAGAGATGATATCCAGTCCCAGTCAATGAAGTCATTTTTTAGGTCGGCAACGGTTAAATAATTTATTCCCAATGATGTAATATTATGGAAGAAGTGGGATCCCTGAGACGGTTCTGCGTTTATCTTGGGATGATAGGTCTCCACAATTCCTCCGACACCGCTGATATCCCCCCAGCTGACTGGAATGCCAAGCCAGCGATCGGCAGACCCCCATCTGCCCGGTCCCACCAGCAGATATTTTCGTCCCTCATTATTTATGATTCCGTTAAGATGTGAGATTTCCCTGGCAATTTCTACCGTCTTCGATGGATCGAAAAGAGTTGGTTTAACGTAAATTATGTCATGGATCTCGTTATTGATACTATTACCAAGAGCATTATGGGAAAGACAGAAATAGGATTCCGTGTCGCTGGTATTGATATCAACCATCATCGCTTCTTCCCGTGACCCCATTGGTCGTATCTGCAGAATAAAGACCTGAGGTTTTACATTCTGGTCATTGGAAAGAATAATGGAAAACTCAATTTCAACGGGACCGCCCATCCCTTTCTGCCCTGTAGACAATAATTCTTGCAAAATTTCAGCAAGAGGGATTGAACCATATTTTAAAACCGAGGAAAACGTTATAACAGGAGTACCTTTGCTGGAATATGAATCTCTTATACGGTGCTCCTGCGGGTCATAGGTACTTGACAGAATCTGTACAGGAAATTCATTTACCCCTTCAGCGACATTTCTTTTTACAAGGGTGAGAGAGTCGTCAGGCTCAAGACTCATCTCTGAACTGTTCATCTTTAAAGCGTAAAACGTTCGTTGACAATTTTTCAAAATATCATCGACAGCGGAAAATTGCGGTAGAACTTGAGGAGCGCTTGGTGAAAATCGAAGACTTTTTTCACCCTCAGTTACCGCTTTGCCCATCCCTAGGGCTATTGTTGCTACCCCGTCCTCCGGACGTAAACGAGCAAAAGGATAAAAGTTGTAAGACTGCGCAACCCCTGAAATTGCGGGATAAAAAAAATTGTTGTAATTGCTGCCGACAACCTGCTGAACGATAACAGCCATCCTCTCCTCTTCAATTCGATTTCCAACTCGCTTAGAAAAGGCTTTTGGTTCACGGTAATATGTTGAGGCAAAGACCATTTTGATAGCATTGACCAGTTGCTCGAGCCGCTGCTCTTGATCTTTGCTGTCGTTGGTAAGCATATAGGTGTTGTAAAGGCCTGCATAGGCACGATATTTTGCATCTTCAAGCAGGCTTGAACTGCGAACTGCAACAGGGCAGGTCACATGTTCAAGATAGATTCTCAGCTGGTTTCTAAGCCTATCTGAAAATTGGCCACTGAGAAATAAGTCGGAAATTTCTTCATTTGGCAAATCTATCCGTGACAATCGTCTGAGATTGTTGCTCCTGATAAAATCCTCAAAACATTCAGTTGTGATAATAAGTGTTTGGGGTATTAAGATATGCAGTTGGCTGAATTTGTTCCTGAGATCCGGGTATTCATCGAGCCATGAGGAAAAAAATGCCAGACCTCTGGCTTTTCCGCCAAGAGAGCCGCCGCCAATTTTTACAAATTCAGTTTCCTGTTCAAAATCGTCCTCGTCGAATTCTACCAGAACCCCTTTTTGACGCTGTAACCTCCAGTCATGAAATTTCCTGTAAAGGTACTTCCTCATTTCAGTGAGATCATCGTTAAAATGTTCTTTGGTTACACTTCGAAGTTCGGTTGCCAGCAATGTCTCCGCTCTGGTGAAGAGCCATCTGGAAAAATCATTATTAACCCAGTGGTCATAGAATACCTGGTCAGGCATGGAGCGCAGTCCCTGTTCCAGGCTGAATAAATTTGTTGCTGAGATAATAGTTCCTGTTTCAGGTGTCTCAAAGAGAAAAGGGCCGAAGCCAAGCTTGTGGAGGAAAAAGGTATGAACCTCATCGTGCAGGTTGGATGAATTCTTATCTATAAATTCTGCAGGAATCGTCGATGCTTTTTCCCTGTTTTCAGGTTCAGAGCTGGTGAGCAGAAGGGGGATATCAAAACGTTTTCTGTGGATCTTTTTCAACAAACGAATACCAGCTCCGCCATCATTTTTCCCGGACCTTGGAAACCGAACGTCTGAAATAACCGCGAGCACATAGGGTTCAAATGTCTCAAAAAGAGTTGCCGCTTCTTCAAACGTTTCAGCAATGAGAATCTTGGGACGAGCTCTCATCGCCAGTAAGCGATGCTCATGGTTTAAGCCCTCTTCCATAACCGTCTGGGTCTGACTTACCAGTTCCTGATAGAGAAGAGGAAGCAGAGACGCCAGGTAATCCGGGGAGTCTTCAACAAAAATAATGACACGAATAGCAGCAAGTGAAGTGTCCTTTACACTGTTTATTTGATCTTCTATGCTCTTGATAACGGCCAGTAAAAGTTTTGTGTCACCACTCCACATGAGTGTTCGTTCAGGAGTGAAGGGAACACCATCCTGTTTATTTGAAACCAGGTATCCTGGAGCTCGATGGTAGAGCCGGACAATCGGAATATATGGGTGGGGTTTTCTGATCAACCGGTAGACTTCATCAAACTGAAATTCCGCAGCCTGCGACATAATAATAATGAGATCAATAGATTTTTCTTTGAGAGCAGAGGCGGCTTCTTCAATAGATGCGACCCAGTTGATTCTAGGAGGGTGACTGAGATTAAGACCCTGATACTCCATAACGATCGCCTCTGAGAGGCCTCGATCTTTCTCCATCACCCAAGCATCATACGGGCTGGAAATAAATAAAATCTCTCTGATTTTATGATTCATCAGTTCATGAAAGATTTTAAAACGAGGGTCGGAGTGAGCTGTCGTCTGCTTGAAGATCATAGGGATAATTTCCTGTTAATGAGGTCCACAATACTCTCTTCCAAACAAGCATATCCAAAAAGAGACGATTACAAGGCGTTGACCGTGTGCATTTTTACAGCAACAGGATACGTTATGTTTTCGTTTAATAACACCCAAATAGTACCAGAACAAAGAACTATTGACACCTTTTGATTATAGCTTCAAGGGCCTGCCTGTCATATTCAGACATACGCCAGATTTTAGACTGTAAAAGGGCGTGGTCCAGCATTTCAGATTCATTAAGATCAGCATTTTCAAGATCGCTCAGACGGATAGTGCAATGAATGCTCAACAGCCATTTTTCAATGAGTTCTATTGCTCTTTGAGCTTTGTATTCACTGCTACCAGCGTGAAGCCCAAAGACCGTTTCTTCAAACCGTGCAAGTCGATTTTTAATACGATGATAATTTACTCTCAACCAGCCAGGCATGAAAACAGCCAGTGCTGCTCCATGGGAAATGGCTTGTTGAGCTGACAGTGAGTGAGCCAGAAGATGAATTGGGTAACTTATTTTGCCAAGGCCTGATGTTGTAACTCCGCTCAATGCAAGGGAGGAACCCCACAGTAATGCGGCCCGGTCGTCGTATGATTGAGGATTTTTCAGAACAGATGAGCAGGAGGCGAGAACGGTTTTACAGATAGTTTCTATAAACCCGATCTGTAACTCAGATGTAACATACGCAGTTGATAAATATGCTTCAAGGCAGTGTGTGAACGTATCAACCGCTCCATATGCGGTCAGCTTTGGAGGAACACTAAAGGTGGAGACCGGATCAGCAAGACACACGGCTGGAACAAGTTTCCTGTGACCAAAACCAAATTTCAATTTTTTTTCATCGTGAGTCAGGACAATACCATTATTGGTTTCAGAACCAGATCCGGCTATGGTCGGCACGGCTATAACCGGTAACGTCTCTTTTACACTTTTTTTTCCTGTGAATAATTTCCATATATCAAACGCAACATGGACGCCTGCAGAGATGGACTTTGCTGTATCGATAACCGAACCACCTCCAACACCGATAATGACACTGCAACCATGTTCACGCGAGATATTTATACCCTGATGGACATCAGACAACAGAGGGTTTGCCTGGATTCCTGGGAATTCGATATAGTCAAAATCTGCTCTATTCAGTTGCTGAGTGACCTGGTCGAGTATGCCGTTATCCTTTGTCGAGCCATTACCGTATACGAGCAATGCTTTGCTGCCGAATGGACGAACCTCAGCGCCCAGGTGACTTATCGCATTCTTCCCGAAAATGACCTTGACCGGGTTGTGAAAGACAAAGTTATGCATCTGATGAAAGAAATCGCTCGTAAACAGCAGTTAGTTCTTCAAACTGCTGAATCGTTAATCGTTCGGCACGAATTTGAGGATCAATCATACTGTCAGATAAAATCTGCAGGACAGATTTCTTTATCAGGTCTCGATCCTTCGGTGAAATGGAAGGGAACAGTGACGGGTTATTCAAGTTGTTTTGTATGGTTTTTCTTCGGTTGCTGAAAGAAGATCGGACGATACGATGATAATTGGTCAAGGAAAAATCGATGGTACGTTGCAAAAAATCAATCTCTATCACCTCGGAATCAATTTTAGGGCGGGGGTGGAATTCCGCAGGTTTAACCAGCATATGTTTGGTTACTCGTGCAAAGCTTCCAAGAAGTATAGTCGGGATGCCATATGCTTTTGTTCCAGGCAGAGCGGTCAGCCTGTCACTGACCTCTTTTTGAAGCATGACGATTACGCTTGAGATGTAATGCTTGTTTTCGATGAGCTTAAAAATAAAGGGGTTTGAAATGGAGTAGGGAAGATTTGCGATTATTTTAAAGGGTATGTTTGTGCGCTGAGCAAGCAGAGCGAAATCTATCTTGAGAATATCGTCATGGATCAGCAATACATTGTCGGGAAGATCATTTTCGGTTTTATGATAGCGGATAATGCCACTGTCAATCTCGATTCCGATTACTTTTTGAACCTGCGAGGCAAGCTCTCTCGTCAGGGCGCCTAATCCAACACCAACTTCAACGACACGCTCGCGGTCATTGTAGTTGCCAAATGAGACAATTCTTTTTGCAGTAGAGGGATTAACAAGAAAATTCTGCCCCCGCTTTTTGGAAGGAGCGAGGCCATGTCTGGTAAGGGATCGTTTCGGGCTGTTGTCTGACGACATAGTAAATTCTCAAACGCAAGCGATAAATCAATGCAAGATTCGTTTTTCCAGTCTCTTATTTCTTATCTTCATAAACGTCATGTATGACAAATAATAGCTGATGATTGTAAAGGGAAGAGCGAGGATAATTCCCCCTATGCACATAACAATAATAGCCTCGTAGCTGACGGTCAGTAATGCGCTCATTCTTGTTGAAAACGAAACATCGGAAAGAACGATTTCAAGAACCGACTTAATTTGGTCCCAGCTGAGTTCGTATGGGGTCACGAGATTCCCAATTCTCAAGGCCAGGTAATATTGGGGAATGTAGGTGAGTGGATTACAGACGACCCAGCTGGCAATTAAGCCTGCAATAAACGATGATCTGGTAAAAATAGTAAAAACAAAGATAACGATAGTATGAAACGGCATTGTTGGGGTGATTCCGACAAAAACGCCGATAGCAGATCCGAGCGCAAGACTGCGGGGGGTTCCTTTCAACCGTATGAATCGCAGGTAGTAATATCTGCGGGTCCGTCCCAAATTCATCATTTTCTACTGGCCAAGATAAGAACGCGAAAAAACATCATCGTTCAAGGTGCCGACAATTCCATTTTGAAAATGTTTCAGTCCTGAAAACGCGATCATCGCTGCATTATCTGTACAATTCTCACGTGCAGGCAGGAAGAGCTGTAGATGTTCCTCGAAACATTTTAAGTTCATCAGCTCCCGTAACCGTCCATTAGCTGAAACGCCGCCACCAAGAACAATTTTCCCCAGCCCTCTCTGCTTTGCTGCAGAAATTGTTTTATCAACGAGTACCTCGACAACAGCCTCTTGAAAAGAAGCACAAATCGTATTGATGTCCAGGGGGTCATTTTTAACGCGGCTGTTATTACAATGATTCATAACTGCTGTTTTAAGACCGCTGAAACTGAAATCAAGAGAACGCTCTTCCAGCCATGCTCGGGGGAAATTGAGAGCTGTCGGATTTCCACCTGAGGCCTTCTGGGAAATTACCGGGCCACCAGGATATCCAAGTTCCAGCAATCGTGCAACCTTGTCATACGCTTCTCCAGCAGCGTCGTCACGTGTCCTGCCAAGGAGTTTGTAATCCATAAATCCGTCAGCCTGATAGAGTGCGGTGGTCCCACCAGAAACAATTAATGCAATATACGGAAACGTGGGAACATCTGTTTCCAGAAAAGCTGAAAGTATATGTCCCGTCATATGATCAACGCCAACAAACGGTTTCTCCAGTGTATATGATAGTGCTTTGGCATAGGAAAACCCAACGAGCAGGGAGCCAATCAAACCTGGCCCCTGGGTTACTGAAACAAGATCAATATCATTAAGAGAAATATTCGCCTCACAAAGGGCCTTGTCAACAACAAGGGTTATACACGCCATGTGCTTGCGAGAGGCGAGTTCCGGAACGATTCCCCCGAATGGTTTATGGATCGAATCCTGGTTGGAGACGATATTGGCTCGTATACTATCATCATTTTCGAGGATAGCAGCGGAGGTATCGTCACATGAGGTTTCTATGCCAAGGGTTATCATTGTATTTTTGTATATTTGAAAAACAACAACGCAGAAGGTGAAAATAGTACAATAGCAATGTCATGAAACGTATTGATGATAAGCGATATTTTAAATATCAGCGTTCGACTCAGTACTTCTGGGATAGGAACCAAGCCATTCAAAATATGAACATAATTCTCTGATGCGACTGCAACCTGTTTTAATATGCTCTTCCTCGATGTGTCCAAGCATGTCCAGGAAAAACATATATTTCCAATGCTTGCCTTTAATCGGCCGGGATTCAATTTTGGCAAGATTGATAGACTCCTCGGATAAAACGGTTAAAATTTCATTTAACGCTCCAGGACGATCCATGGTACCGATCAAAAGTGAGGTCCTGTCTTCACCGCTGTATTCTGGTGACTTTGGTCCGATAACCAAAAAGCGTGTTGTATTCCCGCGATAATCTTCAATACCTTTTACAACCACTTGCAATTCATATGTCTTAATTGCCAGAGACGATGCTATAGCACCAATATTTGGGTTGTTTGCAGCCATTTGTGCAGCTGCACCGGTAGAAAAAACGGGAAGTGTCGGCACCGTTGGCAGGTTAACCCTGAGCCAGTCACGACATTGGGCTAGCGGTTGAGCGTGAGATGCCACTGTTTGAATATCCTCAATATTTCCGGATCTGCACACGAGATTGTGCGATATGGCAAGGCGAACTTCACCGCATATTTTAACCTTGTATTTCATGAATGAATCGAGTGTTGAGAAAACAGCACCCTCGATGGAGTTTTCCACCGGAACGATACCGTAACCGGTTCTTCCTTTTTCAACTTCTGCAAAGACATCATCTATCGACTCAAGAGCCTTATAGGCTGCAGAGTGCCCGAAATATTTAACCCCTGCAAGGTGAGTAAAGGTAGCCTCTGGACCGAGATACGAAACTTCCTGTTTCTTTTGGGAAAGTCGGCAGGTTGTAATAATTTCGTGAAAAATTGATTTCAGTGCTTTTTCAGGGAAAAGTTCCTGGTTAATCGAAAAAAGACGTTCATAAATCTGTCGTTCTCTCAGTGGATCCCATTTGGCCCGTTTGCCTTCATTCTTGAGTCTGCCAATATCTTTTGCACATTGAAGCCGTGTTTTGAGCAATTCAAGAATTTCGTTATCAATATTGTCTATTTTTGTCCTGATATCATTAATTTCTGGTTTCTTTTCAGTGGTCATTATATCGTGAAGTTAAATATTTAAAATCAATAGTTAATGGTTGCGCTGGGGGTATATATTTCTATGAGATAGAAAATTGTATGTCAAGCTGTAAAAGCTTGGTATAAAGGTCCACTATAGGTTCATATCATGAATACTCAAACATTTTTATCAAACTTTATAACAAATCTTTTAAAAGAGGATTTCATTAGAGATGACTCAGCATAAAATTTCAAAAACATATGATGAAATCAACCAGAAGATAAAAAATGGTCAGGCGGTCGTTGTTACTGCAGAGGAAATGGTTGGAATTGTCAAGGAGCATGGTCCTGAAAATGCCGCCAGAAAAATTGATGTGGTAACAACCGGTACTTTTGCACCAATGTGTTCTTCGGGTGCATTCATAAATATTGGCCAGATGACACCGACGATTAAGACTTCAAAGGTCTGGTTGAATAAAGTTCCTGCCTATGCTGGGCTTGCAGCTGTTGACGCTTATTTAGGGGCAACTGAACCAATTGAAGATGATCCGCTTAATAAGATATACCCCGGTGAGTTTACGTATGGTGGAGGTCATGTCATTGAAGACTTACTGAAAGGAAAGAAAATTTTCCTTGAGGCAAAGGCCTATGGAACTGACTGTTATGCGAGCAGAAAATTAAAAAAAGATATTTGTCTTGACGATCTTCCCTTCGCATTGCTCTGCAATCCGAGAAATGGATATCAGAATTATAATTGTGCTGTTAATCTTACAGATAAAACGGTCTATACCTACATGGGTATGCTGAAACCCGGCTGTGGAAATGCTACCTACTGCAGTGCTGGTGAACTGAGCCCACTATTTAATGATCCTTTATACAAAACGATAGGAATCGGTACACGCATATTTCTTGGCGGAGGAATCGGATTTGTCACATGGCACGGGACACAGCATAACCCTGATACTGCCCGTACTGAGAAAGGTGCTCCGAGAAGTCCGTCAGGCACAATGATGGTTCAGGGAGACTTAAAACAGATGAGCCATCACTGGATCAAAGGTTTATCCATTCTTGGCTATGGTAATAGCCTTGCTGTTGGGCTCGGTGTTCCAATCCCGGTATTGAATGCTGAAATTGCAGCTTACACGGGGGTGGGAGATGATGAACTATACACACAGATCGTTGATTATGGACACAACTACACCAATGGAATTTCAAAGACCTACGGCGAAGTGAGCTATGCAGAACTTAAAAGTGGTGTAATAACCGTAAATGGCAATCAGGTTAAAACCGCACCGCTGTCAAGTGTTGTGAAAGCTCGTGAAATAGCCACACTATTAAAAGGCTGGATTGAGGACGGAGATTTTTCATTGAGTGAGCCAGCTCAGCTATTACCAGGGCCTGAAAAAGAATAAGCCCAATTAAAGATAGTGATATAAAACCATTCTTATCTTGAAATATAACAAACAATGTGAATGAATTTATATTTATTTTTTCTTATTGGGTTCTGAATAGATTGGTTTAGGTGGAATAGACAATAAGCGTATTTTGTTACCTATTATCAAGACTATGAGATCAGTCTTGATAAGATGAATTTTTTATTTCAAAAAATGGTAACCGTAAAAAAAACGCATTATCATGCTTTTCTATGATTTAACTCTTGATTATGGTTCATGATTAAATTATGCTGTCTGAGTTTGCTGTTGTAAAAGCCCATATATAAAGGATTGTAGGCTGATACATCAGGAAATATTTAATGATAAAATAAGCGTTTTTTTCTTTGACAATTATTACCAGTTTGATTAAAGCATCAACGCTAGGAGAAAGGTAACAGTGCAGTAACGCCTGTTATAGAGAATGAACTGAATCAGCAGGGAGGAATTCATGAACAAAAAGGAACTGATTGAAAGCATCGCAGGTGCAGCAGACATTAGCAAAGCAGCAGCAGAGAAAGCTCTTAACGGAACGCTTGCAGCAATCGCGGATGCTCTTAAAAAAGGTGATAAGGTCACCTTGGTCGGGTTTGGTACATTTTCCGTATCCAAGCGCGAAGCTCGCACTGGACGTAATCCTCAAACAGGAAAGTCCATTAAAATCCCAGCCAAAAATGTTGCAAAGTTCAAAGCTGGTAGCAAGCTGTCCGATGCTATCAACTAAGTCCTATAGCATGAATTTCCAAGCAGTTTAATTTAGTTATACAGGTTAGTACGGCTCAAATCGGGACGTGGCTCAGTCTGGTAGAGCACAGCGTTCGGGACGCTGGGGTCGGAGGTTCAAATCCTCTCGTCCCGACCACCTAACCCAGTTGGTTTCAAAAAAGCCAATTGTAATAAACACTGCTGGTAAGGCTAAAAAAGCCGCAATCCTTACGGGATGCGGCTTTTCTGTTTTATAATGAAGAAACTACGCTCAGGATACACGACAGGTGCGTGTGCAGCAGCAGCAGCTAAAGCTGCTGCCATTGTGTTATTTTCCAGGGAAAAGATCACTCAGGTCACCATACCGTTTCCGGATCGCAGTCGTGTCACCTTCAAACTGATCTGGACTTATTTGGGTGCAAACGAGGCTCGGGCTGCTGTTATCAAGGATGCAGGTGATGACCCTGATGTTACTAATGCCGCAATAATTTCCGCCACCGTTCGAATCACTGCCCAGCTTATTAAAAATCCTTCAGAAAAGATTAATATCCTCGGTGGCACGGGTGTTGGCACGGTAACAAAGCCTGGCCTTCCTATTGCTGTCGGTAAACCTGCAATAAATC
>NODE-606-length-12708-cov-5.67589_pt1 | contig 12708 bp, 12 predicted proteins | sample MGYA00139097_ERZ477577 | MGnify/ENA metagenome assembly ERZ477577 | reverse complement strand
TCTGCGGAGCGTCCATGCTGTTGATGGGTGCAGCGAGTGTCCAGGCAAAAACACTCGTATTTTGCTCTGAAGGAAGCCCCGAAGGATTTAATCCGGCATTTATGACAGCTGGAACATCATTTGATGCCTCATCCCGTCCAGTCTACAACCGGCTGGTCGAATTTGAGCGCGGCACCACCAAGATCGGTCCTGCACTTGCTGAAAAATGGGAAGTCTCAGCCGACGGTATGGAATACACCTTTCATCTGAGAAAAGGTGTCAAGTTCCAGACAACCAAAGAATTTACACCAACCCGTGATTTTAACGCCGATGATGTTGTTTTTTCCTTCAAGCGTCAGCTCGACAAGGAGCACCCGTATCATAAAGTTTCCAACGGCTCCTATGAGTATTTTAACGGTATGTCAATGCCCGATCTGCTCAACGATGTTGTAAAAGTTGATGATTACACGGTAAAATTCATGCTCAATCGGCCGGAAGCACCGATGATTGCTAATCTGGGAATGGATTTTGCTTCAATTTTTTCAGCAGAATATGCTGCTAAGATGATGGAAGCAGGGACACCGGAGGTTATCGACCAGATGCCTGTCGGTACCGGCCCGTTCCAGCTTGTAAATTATCAGAAAGATGCGGTAATTCGATACAAGGCGCACCCCGATTACTGGGCAGGCAAAGCAAAGATCGACAACCTTGTTTATGCCATTACCCCTGATGCCTCTGTTCGCTACCAGAAGCTGAAAGCAGGTGAGTGTCATGTGATGCCGTACCCAAATCCAGCTGACCTTGAAGCAATGGGGAAAGATCCTGAAATTAACCTGATGCAACAGGAAGGCTTGAATGTTGGTTACCTGGCTTACAATAGCCTGGTTCCTCCGTTTGATAACCCGAAAGTTCGTAAGGCCCTGAACATGGCAATCAATAAAGAGGCGATCCTCGATGCCGTATTCCAGGGTGCTGGTAAAGTCGCCAAGAACCCGATTCCGCCGACTATCTGGTCATATAACGATGCCGTTAAGGATGACCCTTATGATCCTGCAGCCGCCAAGAAAATGCTCGAGGACGAAGGTGTCAAGGGCTTGAAAATGAATATCTGGGCGATGCCGGTACAACGTCCATATAATCCAAACGCCCGTCGTATGGCAGAGCTGATTCAGGCTGATTTTTCCAAAGTTGGTGTTGAAGCGGAGATCGTTTCATATGAGTGGGGTGAGTACCTGAAGCGCTCCAAAGACAAAGATCGTGACGGCGCCGTTCTGCTTGGTTGGACCGGTGATAATGGCGACCCAGATAACTTTCTTGCCGTTCTGCTCGGCTGTGATGCAGTTGGTGGAGCGAACCGTGCCATGTGGTGCTATCAGCCGTTTGAAGACCTGATCCAGAAAGCCAAGGTCGTTTCCGACTCCGCTGAGCGAACCAAGCTTTATGAGCAGGCTCAGGTCGTTTTCAAAGAGCAGGCTCCATGGGCTACCATTGCCCATTCGATCGTCTTTAAGCCGATTCGAAATGAAGTGGTCGATTTCAAGATTGATCCTTTTGGCGGCCATGTTTTTTATGGAGTTGATCTGAAGTAGCCGTAACCGAAAAGGTGAGGAGGCCGGGCCCTGGTGCCCGGCCTCTTGTGTGCTCAGCACATGTCTCTGTTTCACATTCTGCTCGATGTCCACTCCATTTCAATAGGTAGCAGATGCTTTCATTTATCCTGAAAAAAATTGGTGTTATATTACCGACATTTCTCGGTGTAACCCTCATTGCTTTCACCTTCATCCGCCTGCTGCCCGGTGATCCGGTATTGCTACTGGCAGGTGAGCGAGGGATGAGCGAGGAACGCCATGCCCTGCTGATGGCAGAGTATGGTTTCGACAGACCGATCCTGGTCCAGTATGGATCATATCTCAATGAACTTGCCCACGGGGATTTCGGTACTTCAATCATCACCAAGAAACCGGTATTCGAAGAATTCATGACTCTGTTTCCGGCGACAGTGGAGCTGTCAATCGTGGCGATGATCCTGGCTGTTTTCATCGGTTTGCCGGCCGGCATGATTGCCGCTGTCAAAAGGGGATCAACCTTTGACCATACGGTAATGACCGCTGCTCTTACCGGCTATTCGATGCCGATTTTTTGGTGGGGCCTGCTTCTTATTATCTTTTTCTCAGGTATTCTCGGCTGGACGCCGGTATCCGGCAGGATGTCATTGATGTACTTCTTTGAGCCTGTGACCGGATTTATGCTTATCGACAGTCTGTTGTCGGGGCAGGAAGGTGCCTTTACTTCTGCGCTTTCCCATCTGATACTGCCGGCGATCGTTCTGGGAACGATTCCGCTTGCAGTTATTGCCAGGCAGACCCGCTCTGCCATGCTGGAGGTCCTTGGCGAAGATTATGTCCGGACAGCCCGCGCCAAGGGGCTTTCGCCATCACGGGTGATAGGGCTGCATGCCCTGCGAAATGCGCTGATACCCGTTATCACCGTCATCGGTTTGCAGGTTGGTGTGTTGTTCGCCGGAGCAATTCTTACTGAAACAATCTTTTCCTGGCCCGGTATCGGCAAGTGGATGGTCGATTCCATTTCCAGACGTGATTACTCCTCGGTTCAGGGAGGGCTGCTGCTCATTGCAGCTATTGTGATGATCGTCAATCTCATCGTTGATCTGCTCTATGGTCTGATCAACCCACGTATCAGGTATACGGAGTAGCCATGACTGAGACAACGTATAACGGTGATATCGATACGCGTGAGGTTGGGCGTGTCGCTATGCTCAAAGAGTTCTGGGCCTATTTTTCTGAGAACCGGGGTGCCGTAATCGGCCTGGTTTTCTTCGTGGCAATTGTGATAATTGCCATATTTGCAGAGTATGTTGCCCCCCATCTGCCCAATCAGCAATATCGTGAGGCCTTCCTCCAGCCACCATTCTGGCAGGATGGCGGTTCGCTTACTTTTCCGCTCGGAACCGATGCTGTCGGTAGGGATATGCTCTCCCGCTTGATTTATGGTTCACGATACTCTTTGTTCATTGGTTGCGTGGTTGTCTCCGGAGCGCTCAGCGTAGGAGTCATACTGGGACTTTTCGCAGGATTTTTCAAGGGCCGGGTCGATACCCTGATCATGCGCCTGATGGATATCATCCTGGCTTTTCCCAGCCTGCTGCTGGCCCTGGTCCTGGTCGCCATTCTCGGACCGAGTCTGATAAATGCGATGATCGCCATTGCCATCGTCCAGCAGCCGCACTACGTCCGCCTGACGCGCGCAGCGGTAATGGGTGAAATGAGCAAGGACTATGTCACAGCAGCCCGCGTTATCGGGGTGCGCAGAGTGCGCTTGATGTTTGTAACCATTCTACCAAATTGCATGGCGCCCCTGATCGTCCAGGCAGCCCTGAGCTTTTCCACTGCCATTCTTGATGCCGCAGCACTCGGGTTTCTGGGTATGGGTGCTCAGCCGCCAATCCCCGAGTGGGGCACAATGCTGGCGGATGCCCGTGAGTTCATCCTGCGTGCCTGGTGGGTTGTAACACTGCCTGGTCTGGCTATTTTGTTGACGGTTCTGGCAATAAATCTAATGGGTGATGGTCTGCGGGATGCCCTTGACCCGAAGTTGAAGCGGTCGTGACCAGGGGGGAGTTATGGCATTACTTGAAATAAAAAATCTCTCCGTTGCCTTTCAGACCGCAGGTGGCCTTTTTACCGCGGTTGACCGGGTTTCAATGACCCTTGACCCTGGAGAAGTGGTCTCCATCGTTGGAGAGTCCGGGTCCGGCAAATCGGTATCAATGCTTGCGGTGATGGGGCTTCTTCCCTGGACGGCAGAGGTGACCGCTGACAAACTCCTGTGGGACGGCAAGGATTTGTTGGAGATGATTAAGAATAACCAGCAACGTACGATTGTCGGAAAAGAAATTTCAATGATTTTCCAGGAGCCGATGACCAGTCTCAATCCCTGCTTTACCGTCGGCTTTCAGCTGGGCGAAGCATTGAAAACGCATCTGCACATGGACCGCAGGCAATGCAAGGAGCGATCCCTTGAACTGCTGAACCTGGTTGGCATTCCGGAGCCACGCAAGCGGCTCAGTGCTTTTCCTCACCAGCTTTCCGGAGGGATGTCGCAACGAGTAATGATTGCCATGGCAATTGCCTGCAACCCTCGATTGTTGATTGCTGATGAACCGACAACCGCACTTGACGTTACCATTCAGGCCCAGATTCTTGACCTCCTGCTAAAACTGCAGGATGAGACCAATATGGCTCTCGTGCTGATCACCCATGATATGGGTGTTGTTGCCGAAACTGCCGAGCGGGTCATGGTTCAGTATGCTGGCCAGCAGGTTGAACACCAGGATATAAAAGGGTTATTCACCAAACCGCATCACCCCTATACCGCAGCGCTTCTGGCAGCCCTGCCCGAGCGCTCAACGAGCAAGCTCCTGCCTTCGATTGCAGGTGTTGTTCCCGGCCAGTTTGACAGGCCCAGCGGCTGTCTTTTTTCCCCGCGCTGTAAATATGTGACGGATCTTTGCAGGCAACAGGAACCGGTCAGTGCTGCGGTCGAACTCGGCAATGCATTGTGCCATTATCCTCTTGAAAATGGCGAACCCAAGGACCATCCCGGGAACACGGAGGCGGCGGCATGAGTGGAGAAACCATCCTGGAAGCCACGGACCTTAAGCGGTTCTATGAGGTATCGCGAGGTAATTTTAAGCCAAAGGCACTATTGAAAGCCCTGAACGGGGCGTCATTTACCCTCCAGAAAGGGAAGACGCTTGCCGTTGTTGGGGAATCCGGTTGCGGTAAGTCGACACTTGCCCGGCTGGTCACCATGATCGAGCCGCCAACTTCCGGGGCCCTGAGAATCAGGGGCGTGGATATTGTTGGTTCAGACAGGGAGACCCGGAGAAAGCTCAAGTCAAAGGTGCAGATCGTTTTCCAGGATCCATACGGTTCGCTTAACCCACGACAGAAAATAGGCCATGCCCTTGAAGAGCCCTTGCTGGTAAACACTAAAATGACCAAGGCTGAGCGTCGCCGTAAGGCCAGCGAAATGATGGATTTTGTTGGCCTGCGGCCGGAGCTGTACGACCGTTATCCCCATATGTTTTCAGGCGGACAGCGACAGCGTATTGCTGTCGCCCGGGCGTTGATGCTTAATCCCGAGATTCTCGTCCTTGATGAACCGGTGTCAGCGCTGGATGTCTCTATTCAGGCCCAGATCCTGAACCTGATCGCGGAGCTGCAGGAGCGGCTCAATCTGGCATATCTGTTTATCAGCCATGACCTGTCAGTCGTCAAACATATTGCCGACGAGGTAATGGTCATGTACCTCGGCATTCCAATTGAGTCCGCCGGCAGAGAGGTGTTATTCTCCAATCCCTGTCATCCCTACACAAGAGCACTCTTGTCGGCAACACCGATTGCCGACCCGTTGCGAACAAAGCAGCGTATTATGCTGCACGGTGAACTACCATCGCCCATTGATCCCCCATCCGGATGCGCCTTCCACCCAAGGTGCTCCGAGGTAACTGATGAGTGTCTTGTGCAAGCCCCGGAAATTCGCGCCCTTGGAAAGACACATGTAGCCTGTTATAACCCGGTCAATTCCGCAGAGTAATTTTCCTGGCCTGCACCTTCGAGAGGCGAAAGGATGACAGCTCAGCTTGAGTCGACATACTTTTTCTTCAAGGAACAGAAGCGTTGTTTTTACAGGTATGGAAACAAGCTTTTATCGGGGAGATAATTATTGGCTGGTGCATGAAAAGGCTGTTGTTCTGGTGAATGGGCTGTGTTATAAAGAGCTATTCCAGAGTGTGTTCCTATAGATGGCGAGTACTGGTCATTTGGGAATTGTCAATCATCTGCGAGACGAGGATACGAAAATTTGAGTTGATAGACTGAGGCATTACAGCTCATCTACCCTGAAATGTTGTTTCCAGAAGATCGCTTTGTGCCTCTTGAAGATTTGGCCCTGTGCCGACAATATAAAGAAGTGCAGATGATCCTGAAGGACTTCTGGATGAGGGCGAATCCTCCTGAAAGCAGGCTTTTTAGGGCAGTCTGGTACCATTGTATCGGCTGCTTGTTTTTTATGGAAAATAAAAAATGAAAGGAGAGAAAATGATGAAAAGACTTGTAACGATGTGTCTGGTTCTGATGGCAGTAGTTATGCTGGCAGCAGGAAGTGTAACTGCCGGTGCACTTGATGAGATTCAAAAAAGAGGTACACTCCGGGTTGGTATGGAGCCGGGTTATATGCCGTTTGAGCTGACTAACCAGAAAGGTGAGATTATCGGGTTCGATGTTGATATGGCAAAGCGCATTGCCAAAGCCATGGATGTGAAGCTTGAGCTGGTTTCAACCGCCTGGGATGGTATCATTCCTGCGCTGCTTACCGGTAAGTTTGATATCCTCATGTCTGGTATGACGCTCACTCAGCAGCGAAATATGAGTATTAACTTTGCCCAGCCCTATATCGTTATCGGTCAGTCTATTCTGGTGAATAAAAAATATGAAGGAACCGTTGAGGATTACAAAGACCTCAATGACCCGAAATACACCGTTGCCTCAAAACTTGGCACCACAGGTGAGCAAGCAGTTAAACGGCTGATCCCTAATGCCAAATATATCTCCTACGAAACCGAGCAGGAGGGTGTGCTGGAAGTCATAAATGGTAAAGTTGATGCCTTCATCTATGATATGCCTTATAACGCCATTGCCTATGCTCAGCGTGGTGGGGAGAAAATCTTTCATTTGGGTGAACCCTTCACTTTTGAGCCGCTTGCCTGGGCTATCAGGAAGGGCGATCCTGACTTTCTTAACTGGTTGAACAACTTTATGTTCCAGGTCAAAAGTGATGGGACCTACGAAAAGATTTTCAAAAAGTGGTTTGAAGACGATACCTGGCTGAAAGAAATTCAATAAAACCAATAGGTTTTGACTCGTGAAGATTACAGAAAAAGCATGGTTCTGGAAAATTCTACTGGCATTCATCCTGATAGTGATGTCTGCCAGTATTTACGGTTCGGTAGCGCGTATTGATTACGAATGGCGTTGGTACCGGGTCCCGCAGTACTTTTTCTATAAAGCCGAAGACCCTCTGAAAATCCCGTTTGATGGCAGGGTTGAACAGATTGCCGAAAAAGGGAGTAAAGCAGCCATTACCGTTGTTTCTGAAACCGGTGAAAAGATGGCCTTAGAGGTTGATGCTGAAACGGTGAAGGTTTCAGAAGGTGATGACCTCTTTGATGGCGATACCGTTGGTTTTACGAGCCAGTGGCGCCTGGGACCTCTGGTGAAGGGGTTATGGACCACCCTGTGGATATCGGCAGTAGCCAGTGTTCTGGGCCTGATTATTGGACTGATCGCAGGCTTGATGAAGGTATCCAAAAATTACACCGTGTCTACCCTGGCAGCAATTTATGTAGAAATTATCCGCGGTACGCCATTGCTGGTGCAGATTTTCATTGCCTACTTCTTTTTCGGTACTGTTTTTAATCTGGATCGTAATGTTGCAGGTATCGGGGCACTGGCCTTGTTTGCCGGGGCCTATGTTGCTGAAATCATCAGGTCGGGTATTCAGTCTATCGCACGAGGGCAGATGGAAGCAGCCCGATCGCTTGGGATGAGTTATCCGCAGGCGATGATGGATATCATTCTACCGCAGGCATTTAAGCGTATTCTGCCGCCCCTTTCAGGACAATTTATTTCTCTGATCAAAGACTCCTCCCTGGTCTCCGTTATTGCTATTACCGATTTGACCAAATCTGGTCGTGAAATCATCACCAGCACCTTTGCAACCTTTGAGATCTGGCTTGTGGTTGCCGCAATGTACCTGATTGTCACTTCGGTGCTGTCACAATTTGTTTTCTATCTGGAACGGAGGCTCGCGGTCAGTGATTAAGGCGGAAAACGTTGTAAAGATCTTCAGCGGACGCGGGGTCACCGTACGGGCGGTCGATGGTGTGACTGAATCTGTTGATCCGGCTGAGGTTGTTGTCGTAATCGGTCCGTCAGGATCAGGTAAATCAACTTTCATACGCTGTATTAATGCCCTTGAGATGTTTGATGAAGGTCATGTGTATATTGATGGTGTTGATATTAAAGATAAAAAAACCAATATCAATCAGATACGGGCTGAGGTCGGTATGGTTTTTCAGCAATTTAACCTCTTTCCCCATAAAACCGTGCTCGAAAATCTGACTTTAGCCCAGATGCGGGTGCGAAAGCGCAGTAAAAAGGTTGCCCAGGAAAAAGCCCGCATGCTGCTTGCAAAAGTTGGCATAGGTGAAAAAGAAGGTGAGTATCCTTCGCGTCTGTCCGGTGGGCAGCAGCAGCGTGTGGCCATCGCCCGGGCACTTGCCATGGACCCGAAAGTCATGCTTTTTGATGAACCGACCTCAGCGCTCGACCCTGAGATGGTGGGTGAGGTTCTCGATGTTATGAAACAGCTTGCGCGGGAAGGGATGACCATGATGGTGGTCACCCATGAGATGGGCTTTGCCCGAGAAGTTGCAGACCGTGTATTGTTTATGGATGAAGGTAAAATAGTCGAGGCCGGTACACCTGAACATTTTTTTACTGCCCCGCGTGAAGATAGAACAAAACTGTTTTTAAAACAGGTCTTGTAGATCATTTATTACACACTATTCACCCTGACTGCTGAGCAATACATACAAAAACCGCTTGTCAGCAGATTTATGTGATCGTAATAATTAAAATTATTTTTATTGTTTAAAGCAGGAGGAGGTTTATGCGTTTTACTAAATTGTTTGCTGCGGCATTACTCAGCGTTGGGCTTTGTGCTACCGGAGTTTGGGCAAAGGATATGAAAGTTGGTTTTGTCTATGTTACCCCGATTGGAGATGGCGGTTGGTCGTACGCTCATAACCAGGGACGTCTTGAAATTGAGAAAATGGACGGAGTCGAGACGTCTTTTGTTGAAGCGGTAAAAGAAGGTCCGGATTCGGAACGTGTTATCCTTAACATGGCCCGCAAGGACTATGACCTCATTTTTGCGACAAGTTTTGGTTATATGGACCCGATGCTGAAAGTTGCAAAACAATTTCCCAAAACAACGTTCATGCATTGCTCCGGCTTCAAGATGGCCGACAACATGGGAACCTACTTTGGCAGGATGTACCAGGCACGATATCTTTCAGGTATGGTTGCTGGGTCTATGACAAAAAGCAACATAATGGGATTTGTCGCTGCATTTCCTATTCCTGAGGTTATCAGGGGAATTAACGCCTTTACGCTTGGTGCGCAATCAGTCAATCCAGATGTAACCGTACGAGTGGTCTGGACTAAAACCTGGTATGACCCAGCAACCGAAAAGGAAGCGGCAAAATCACTGCTTGATGTCGGTGCTGATGTAATAGCCCAGCATCAGGATTCACCCGGTCCCCAGGAAGCAGCTGAAGAAAAAGGTGTTTACTCTGTCGGATATAACTCCGATATGAGCAAATTTGCACCCAAAGCACATCTTACCGCACCGATATTCAACTGGGCCCCGATCTATACCAATGCAGTAAAACAGCTACAGGCGGGCGAGTGGAAATCAGAATCTATCTGGTCTGGTCTGGAAACAGGTGTTGTTGATCTTGCACCGATGGGAGCTATGGTTCCCAAAGACGTGCAGGACAAGGTGATGGCCAAGAAAAAAGCGATCATCGGCGGGGAGAAAGTCTTCGTTGGTCCGATCAAGGACCAGGGGGGTAATGAGAAAGTGGCCGCTGGTCAGGCAATGGCAGATGGCGACATGCTCGGGATGACCTGGTTTGTTCAGGGAGTTGTCGGAACAGTAGAATAGTGTGCAAGGATACTGCCCGGTGAAACATCTAAGGGTATCATCTAACGTGAAGGTAGTGCAGTAAAAAACATGTTGCCTATTCGCATTGTCAAAAGACAGGAGCCCCTTGGTTGGAGCTCCTGTTTTGTTTTAATGGGTGCGATAATTCTGTCGCTGCTGCTGAGCGGATTTCTGCTGCTGATCGGTGGAACGTCGCCGGTCGATGGGATTATTGTACTATTTAAAGGCGCTTTCGGGTCACAATTCGCCTTTGAAGACGCATTACTAAAAGCAACACCGATATTTCTCTGTTCCCTCGGTGTTGCCATCGCATTCCGGCTCCAGGTCTGGAATATCGGCGCAGAAGGTCAATTTGCTCTCGGAGCGGTCGGTGCCACCTGGATGGCCCTGTCGTTTCCGGATGCTCCTGCCTACCTCATATTACCGGCTATGATTGCAATGGCGGCGGTGGCCGGCGGAATATGGGGATTGATTCCAGCAATACTCAGACAAAAACTGAAGACCAATGAGATCATCGTCACACTGATGATGAATTATATTGCTATTCTCATCCTTGACTACCTTGTCTATGGCATCTGGAAGGATCCTGCGAGCTTCGGATTTCCAATGACCTCTGAATTTTCAAATGCAGCAATCGTTGGAAAAATAGGGAACAGTAATTTTAGCTGGGGATTACTTCATTGTGCTGTTCTGGGAACGTGCCTGTGGGTATTCTTAGGGTTTACCCGTATAGGTTTTGAAATAAAAGCAGCTGGCGATAATGTCCGTGCAGCGAGGTATGCTGGTATACCATATGATCGGCTGGTGATGCTGGTGATGATAATCAGCGGTGCATTGGCTGGCTGGGCCGGTTTTCTGGAGGCCTCATCAACAGTGAACAGGCTTCAGCCGAGCATCATGTCCGGGTATGGTTATACTGCAATTGTTGTTGCCTGGCTGGCACGGTTAAATCCGTTTTTCATCGGAATTGCAGCATTTATGCTGGCCGCTCTCAGGGTTGGTGTGGAGGCATTGCAGCTTGATCTACAGATACCAGCAGCATTTGGAGGTATTATAGAGGGGCTCATCCTGTTGACTGTTCTGGCAGGAGGATTATTCAGCCAGTACCGATTTGTTCTCAGGAGGGGGAAACGTGAATAGCGATATAATTATTCCTCTTCTTGCCGCAGCGGTGCAGTCTGGTACTCCTATTCTCTATGCAACGCTGGGCGAGATATTCACTGAGCGTTCGGGTATCTTGAATCTAGGTGTTGAAGGAATCATGATAACCGGTGCGTTGAGCGGTTTTCTGGTTGCCTATTTTACCGGTAACCCCATGCTCGCTTTTGTTATAGCAGGAATTGCCGGATCCTGTGCTGCTTCGATACATGGCCTGGTTTGTCTGGTTTTTCAGGGCAACCAGGTTGTTTCTGGCCTGGCCCTGACGATTCTTGGGCTCGGGTTTGCCGATTATTTCGGTACGCCTTTCATCGGCATGTCGGCACCGGGGTTCAGTACCCTTGAAGTCCCCTTATTATCTGCTATTCCAGTTGTTGGTCCCATTTTTTTCAATCAGGATTTGCTGGTATATTTTACCTACTTCATCCCGGTTCTAATGTGGTTTTTCTTTTATTATACCAGGTACGGACTGAGCCTGCGGGCGGCTGGCGAATATCCGGCAGCCGCGACAGCAGCCGGACTTAATGTGGTCGCCTACCGGTGGCTTGGTGTTCTGGTTGGTGGCTTTTCCATGGGTCTGGGCGGCGCCTATCTGTCACTTGCCTACACCCATCTGTGGACCAATAACCTTACTGCGGGGCGAGGCTGGATAGCGGTTGCCCTGGTTATCTTTGCATTCTGGAAGCCGGGAAGGGCCGTGTTCGGTGCCTATCTGTTTGGAGGTATCATGGCGATGCAGTTGCGGTTGCAGGCATCCGGAACCCAGATACCGTCATCGTTACTGCTGATGCTGCCCTATGCACTGACTGTTGGTGTGTTGGTGTTTTCTTCCTGGTGGCGGGGTAAAACAGATGAACCGGCAGCGCTTGGAGTGAATATTGAGCCTGCAGAATAATAGTCAATGTTACAGACAGTAAAACCAAACCGTACAAGGAAACATTATGGAAGTAAATTCTGATTATAAAAGAACATATCCTATTTCCTGGGATCAGCTCCATCGTGACTCCAAGGCTCTTGCCTGGAGGTTGCTCGATATGCACTATTTTAAGGGAATTATCGCAATTACCCGTGGAGGTATGGTACCGGCTGCAATTATCGCCCGTGAGCTCGATATCCATCTTGTGGAAACAATATGTATCTCAAGTTACGACTGGAAAGACAAGAAAGGTGACGCCCAGATACTCAAAGGAATTGAGGGAGATGGTGAGGGATGGTTGTTGATCGATGACCTGGTTGACACTGGAAGGACAGCTAAAATAGTTAAAGAAATGGTACCAACCGCTCACTTTGCAACTGTCTACGCAAAACCTGCAGGAAGGCCCCTGGTGGATACCTATATTACTGAAGTCAGCCAGGATACCTGGATTCTGTTCCCCTGGGATACCGAATCTCAATTCGTCCAGCCTATTGCCGGCAGGGAGCGTTAGGAAAGGGATATGGCAGCAGATCCTGTCATCAGGCTTGAAAGAATCAGTAAATCTTTTGGTTCCGTTCATGCAAACCGCGAGATATCTCTTGAAATAAGCAGGGGCAGAGTTCTCGCTCTTCTCGGTGAAAACGGGGCAGGAAAATCGACCCTGATGTCGATGCTTGCAGGCCAGCTCCAGCCGGATGCTGGAACAATTTACCATGAAGGGAAAAAGGTGGTCTTTTCCTCTACCGAGAAGGCTATCGATGCTGGAATCGGTATGGTTTATCAGCACTTCAAGCTGGTAGATGCCATGAGCGTTGCTGAGAATGTTTTTCTTGGCCAGACCG
>NODE-605-length-12715-cov-3.96556_pt1 | contig 12715 bp, 13 predicted proteins | sample MGYA00139097_ERZ477577 | MGnify/ENA metagenome assembly ERZ477577 | reverse complement strand
AACAACAAATAATCCAAATCGTTATGAAAAATTATTTTAAAAATTTCCTACAAGCTTTCATTCTAATTATGGCTTTGTCCTTTACGGCCTGTCAGGATGAATTTGAGGAACTTCCACAAGCTGACGAAGCTCAGACTATTGTGGCCAATTCTTCAACGGCTAAGCTAATTGAAAAGACAGCCTCTAGAGATGGGTCCTTTGATAACATCGTTGATGGCGCTAGCTGTCTTGCTATTGAATTTCCCTATTCAGTGCGAGCTAATGGTGTTGAAATAACTGTAGAAACTGAAGAAGGGCTAGATCTCATTGAAGAAATCTTTGAAGAATTAGAAAGTGATGATGATATTCTGGAGATTATCTTTCCTATTATCATTACCCTTGCTGATTTTACTGAAATAGAAATAAAAGACGCGGAAGCCTTGAAAGACTTGGCTAAAGAATGTATAGAAGGAGGTGACGATGATGATATTGAATGTATCGACTTTGTTTATCCAATTACACTTTACACTTTTGATATAAATGAGGTTGAAACAGGATCTGTAACTGTTGGATCTGATAAAGATCTTAGATTGTTCTTTGCCAATCTTGATGAAAATGATCTTATCAGTATTGACTTCCCTTTGACCTTAGAACTTTATGATGGCTCTAAGATGGAGGTTAATTCTAATGCTGAGTTAGCTAATGCTATAGAAACTACAAAAGAAGCATGTGATGAAGATGATGATGATGATTATAATGATGATGATTTTACACAGGAACGTTTGGAAGAACTTTTGGTTGAATGTCCTTGGTTGATCAAAGAAGTTATAAGAGATGAGGTAAATCAATCAGATCAATACTTCGAATATGTTATGAATTTTAAAGAAGATGGATCTGTAACTGTAAAAGATAGAATTGGTAATGATTTAGTAGGCGAGTGGTCTACAAGAGCTACTGACCATGGAGTTTTGATTAATCTAGAATTTGATGTCCTGGTTGACTTTAATCTGGAATGGTTGGTTTATGAATTGGAAGAAGGTAAGATTAAACTCTTTGCAGAAGGTGGTAATAAAATAATAATGATCAGTGCTTGTGATCTTTTTGAAGCAGATCCGGATACCTTAAGGTCCATTTTAAGCGAATGTAATTGGATCATTAAGCGAGTGAAGAATAATGGAGATCATTTAAATAGACTTCTTGGATATTCTTTTGAATTTAATGAGGGAGGAGTGGTTCTTTTAAGCAACGAGGAGAACGTAATAGAAGGTACTTGGTCTGTTGAGTTAAATAATGCCGGGAGAGCTGTTTTAGCTATCACTATGGGTGATGAACCGGGAGTAAGCTTTGAATGGTTGCTTTCTGATCTGAAAGATAGATACCTTAAGTTTAATGTGGAAGGTACTTTTTATGAGTTAGTACTTGTAAGAAACTGTGAAGGTGACTATGACGACGATCAAGACATAAGTTTTATAAGAGATATATTCGGTGATACCGAATGGGCGATTTCCTACTTTGCTGAAAATGAGGATGAAACCACTTCTGCATATGATGATGTTACCTTATTTATGAATTCCAATGGAACTATTGAGGTGAGAGACATGAACGCTGCAGTGATTAGCTCCGGAAGATGGTTTCTTTTCAGAAACGCCTACAATAAGTTAGAACTTATTATTGCTTTTGAAGAAGGCAGCAATTTCTACCCTCTTGCAAATGATTATACCATTTTGGAAGTAGACCAGATGTTAATAGAATTAAAACATGAAAATGACGGTGGAGGATATGACTACCTGACTTTGGAACAAATTATGTAAGTATTTGCCCCACATTTTTTCGAAAAGGGTAACTTCCACTGGAGGTTGCCCTTTTCCTTTTTTATATTTCTTCCCAAGACCTTCTAACTTCCCATTGATATTGTTAAATTTGCATTTCTATACAAGTAAGAAATAGGTAAGATGTTCGATAATTTAAGTGAAAAGTTAGATAAAGCATTACATGTCCTTAAAGGGCATGGGCAGATAACAGAGATTAATGTCGCGGAAACCACTAAGGAAGTGCGAAGAGCCCTTTTGGATGCTGATGTTAATTTTAAAATTGCTAAGGAGTTTACAAACCGTGTAAAAGAGAAAGCATTAGGTCAGAATGTTTTGACTTCCTTGCAACCTGGTCAATTAATGATCAAAATAGTAAAGGATGAACTTACGCAGCTAATGGGCGGGGATGCTGAAGGTATAAGGCTCTCAGGGAATCCCTCTGTTATTTTGATGTCGGGTCTTCAAGGTTCAGGTAAAACAACTTTTTCTGGAAAACTAGCGAATTATTTAAAGACAAAGAAAGCTAAAAAACCACTTTTGGTAGCTTGTGATGTTTATAGACCTGCAGCGATTGATCAGTTGCATATTGTGGGCGAACAGATTGGAGTTGAGGTTTATTCTGATAAAGAGAATAGTAATCCTGTTGCGATAGCTGAGGCAGGTATTGCCTTTGCCAAAGAAAAGGGACTTGATGTAGTGATCATAGATACGGCGGGACGACTAGCTGTAGATGAGGAGATGATGACAGAGATTGCTAATATCCGTGATGCTATTAGTCCGGAAGAAATCCTTTTTGTAGTAGATTCTATGACAGGGCAGGATGCGGTGAACACTGCAAAAGCCTTTAACGATATTCTTAATTTTGACGGAGTAATCCTTACAAAACTGGATGGAGATACTCGCGGAGGAGCAGCTATTTCTATAAAATCTGTTGTTGATAAGCCTATAAAGTTTATTGGTACCGGAGAAAAAATGGATGCCATTGATGTGTTTTACCCTTCAAGAATGGCAGATAGAATTCTCGGAATGGGTGATGTGATATCTTTAGTAGAAAGAGCACAAGAGCAATTCGATGAAGAAGAAGCCAGAAAAATCCAGAAAAAAATTGCCAAGAATAAATTTGGGTTTGATGATTTTCTAAAGCAGATTCAGCAAATTAAAAAAATGGGGAGCATGAAAGACCTTATGGGCATGATTCCCGGAGCTGGTAAAGCCTTAAAAGGTTTGGATATTGACGATGACGCCTTTAAACATGTAGAGGCTATTATTCATTCTGATGAAAGAGCTAACCCCGCTGTACTTAATGCCAGTAGAAAAAAACGTATTGCAAAAGGTAGTGGCCGCACCATAGTAGAAGTTAATCAGTTGCTGAAACAATTTGACCAAATGAGCAAAATGATGAAAATGATGCAAGGGGGTGGAGGTAAGAAGATGATGCAGATGATGCAAAATATGAAGTAAACCAAACCAAAACTTAATTTAGTTACAAATGACCTTATTAAACGGAAAAGAGACTGCAAATAAAATCAAAGAAGAGATAGCTGCCGAAGTAGCCGAGATAAAAGCAAGGGGAGAAAAGGTCCCTCATTTAGCGGCAGTTCTGGTAGGTAATGATGGAGCTAGTCTAACTTATGTGGGTAGTAAGGTAAGATCTTGTAATCGAATAGGTTTTGAATCTACACTAAAACATCTGCCTGAAGAAACTACGGAAGAGGCCCTTTTGGACCTTGTAGCGGAGTTAAATAATGATCCCGAAATTGACGGGTATATAGTTCAGCTTCCGTTGCCCAAGCATATAGATGAACAAAAAGTACTTATGGCCGTTGATCCTGATAAGGACGTAGATGGTTTTCATCCGACCAACTTCGGCAAAATGGCATTAAACATGGAGTCTTTTATTCCTGCAACCCCTTATGGTATCATGGAATTATTAAAGCGCTATAATGTTGAAACCGAAGGTAAACACGCTGTGGTTATTGGCAGAAGTAATATTGTAGGAAGACCTATGAGTATTTTATTGAGCCGGAAAGGCAAAGGTGCCAACGCAACAGTTACGCTAACGCACAGTCGAACAAAAGATATTAAATCGATGACCTTGCAAGCAGACATTATTGTTTCGGCTCTTGGAGTTCCCGGATTTCTTAAGGAAGATATGGTACGTGAAGGTGCAGTGATTGTAGATGTTGGAATTACCAGAGTACCGGATGCTTCTAGAGAAAGAGGCTATTATATTACCGGCGATGTTGATTTTGAGAATGTCTCTAAAAAAGCTTCATTTATTACACCGGTGCCAGGTGGGGTTGGTCCCATGACCATCGCCATGCTTCTTAAAAACACCCTAATTGCCCGCAAGAGAAAGCTCGGTTCTAAGAGCTAATAATTGGGGGCAGCTGAGAATATTTACAAAGAGTTTTTGATGGCTTAAGGGAAATGGCTACCTTTTATCACAAAACACTATTCCATGAATATAAAGAACTATTTACTGCTCTTTCTGATAGGCACCATTATGGGCTGCCAGGACAAGATAAACAAGAATTCCGGACCACAATTTAGTATTTCCTTTTCTAATGAAGCAAGCACCACAGCAAAGGATGGACGGTTATTACTCTTGTTATCAACCAATGATGAAAGTGAACCCCGATTTCAAATTAATTCAGGCTTAAATACCCAACTTGTATTTGGACAAAACGTGGAGGCTATGGAGCCCAACACCTTCTTATCTTTCGAAAAGGAATCACTGGGATTTCCTTACCCAAGTTTATCAGAAATACCTCCCGGAGAATATTGGGTTCAGGCGCTACTTCACGTCTATGAAACGTTTAATTTAAGTACAGGTCATACGGTTAAATTGCCAATGGACAACGGCGAAGGACAACAATGGAACAAGTCCCCCGGAAATCTTTATAGTAAACCCGTTAAAATAACCATCCCTTCAAACGCTACAGAATCTTTTGAACTTGTGTTAGATCAAGTAATACCGCCAATAGCGGAGCCTGAGGATACCGATTGGATAAAACACATAAAGATACGTTCAGAAAAATTATCTGAATTTTGGGGACGAGATATGTACCTGGGAGCACATATTTTACTGCCAAAAGGATTTAAGGAACATCCGGAAGCCAAATACCCGCTTATGGTTTTTCAGGGTCATTTTCCAAGCGATTTTGGGGGTTTTAGAACTACTCCTCCGGATCCCAATTTGGAACCTGATTATGCTGAAAGATTTCAGGTAGAAGGTTATAATATAATACAGCAGCAAGAAGCATATGATTTTTACAAACGTTGGAATGAGCCAGACTATCCAAGATTTTTAATTATTGAGATACAGCACCCAACACCTTATTATGATGATTCTTATGCCGTAAATTCTGCTAGTCAAGGACCCTACGGTGATGCCATTACCTATGAACTAATTCCGCATATTGAAAAAGAGTTTAGAGGTTTAGGTGAAGGTTGGGCACGTTTTCTATATGGTGGCTCAACGGGTGGATGGGAAGCTTTGGCTGTACAAGTGAAATATCCCGATGAATACAACGGTTGCTTTGCTGCCTGTCCGGACCCCATAGATTTTAGTGCTTACTGTCTTACAAATATTTATGAAGATGAGAATGCTTACTATTATAATAGTGATCATAAGACTTTGGAAGTGCCGGCACATCGTGATTATTTAGGGAATATTCAAAGTACCATTAGAGAAGAAAATCATTTAGAATTGGTTTTGGGCGATAAGTCCAGATCCGGGCAGCAATGGGATATCTGGGAGGCCACCTATTCTCCTCAAAGCTCAGATGGATATCCACAGCGGATATGGGATAAAAAGACAGGTGATATTGATCATAAAGTGGCAGATTACTGGAAAGAGAACTACGACCTAAGATATATCTTGGAAAGAGATTGGAGTAGTCTGGGAGACAAGTTAAAAGGTAAAATTCATATATATTGCGGGGATATGGATAATTACTATCTCAACAATGCCGTCTATAAAATGGAAGATTTTCTTGAAAGTACTACCGATCCTTATTATGACGGCGAAGTTACGTACGGGGATAGAGCGGAGCACTGTTGGAATGGAGACCCTGAACAACCGAATCATATCTCAAGATTACGTTATAATAGTATGTATGTTCCCAAAATTATGAAGCGGATTGCGGAAAGTGCTCCTTCAGGGGCCGATTTAAAAAGTTGGCGCTATCAATAATTAAAAGATTAATTCAGCATTTAAAATCAATATTTTCTATGGAAAAAAGATTATTTGGAAGAACAAAGTGGACTGTTAGTGAAGTAGGTTATGGCATGTGGGGTATGGCAGGTTGGACTGAATCTGATGATAAACAGTCAGAAAAGTCCTTAGATCTGGCCGTCGAACAAGGAGTCAACTTTTTTGATACTGCCTGGGGATATGGCGAGGGACATAGTGAAAAATTGCTGGGACGATTGGTAAAAAGGCATCCTTCAAATAGATTATATACGGCAAGTAAAATTCCTCCTAAAAATTTTAAATGGCCCGCTTTACCTAACTATCGCCTTCGAGATTCATATCCAACGGATCATATCATGGAATATACCCATAAAACCCTAAAAAATCTTAATCTTGAGCAAATAGATCTAATGCAATTTCATACATGGGATGATGGTTGGACTCAGGAGGAGGAATGGCAAAGGGCAATTGAAGATCTTAAAACAAGCGGTAAAATTGCGGCAATAGGATTAAGCCTCAATAGGTGGGAGCCGGAGAATGGTGTCAAAGCTATAAAGACAGGTCTTATAGATGCAGTACAAGTGATTTATAATATTTTTGATCAAGCCCCGGAAGATGTATTATTTCCTTTGTGCAAGGCCTTAGATATTGCTGTCATAGCAAGAGTTCCCTTTGATGAAGGTACGCTTACCGGAAATATTACGAAGGAGACAACTTTTCCAGAAGGAGATTGGAGAGCTAGTTATTTTGTGCCTGAAAACTTAATTGCGAGTGCAGAAAGGGCAGATTTATTGAGATCCCTTGTTCCCGATGAGATGACTATGGCTGAGATGGCCTTGAGGTTTATTTTAATGAATGAGGATGTCAGTACCACCATTCCTGGAATGAGAAAAGCCAAAAACGTCTTGGCCAATACTGCTACAAGTGATGGAAAGCCCTTAAATGAGGAATTGTTTAACGAATTAAAAAATCATCGCTGGGATAGAAAGCCCACCTCTTGGTCTCAATAAAATAGGTATATGAATACAAAAATTATAATTTCCAGAAGTATTGCCGCTATCATTTTGTTTACACTCTTTTCATGTATCCTGGAAAGAGATTTTTCCATGGATACGCTTATAAATAAAGGTATTATGGGAATTGGCTTTGGGGTCTTATACGGTATTATTAGCTGGGGTTTGTATAAGTATAAAGAGAAAAAAGGTTCCTAAGAGGCGAAAAGCTGATCAATATCCTTAAAAGCTTTAAATTCTAGGGCATTACCAGCAGGATCAAGAAAAAACATGGTTGCTTGTTCCCCTACTTCTCCCTGAAATCGAATATAAGGTTCAATAACAAATTCCACCCCTTTTTGCTTAAGCTCTTTGGAAAAGGAATCAAAAACATCCCAAGGTAAAACCACTCCATAGTGGGGTACAGGTACATTTTTACCATCCACTGGATTTGTGTGTATGGCTTCTTCCGATTTAGGCTTGTAATGAATTACCAATTGGTGCCCAAAAAGATTGAAGTCCACCCAATGATCACTGCTTCTTCCTTCTTCGCAGTTTAAGACGTTTCTATAAAATTCTCTGCATTCTGCCAGATTATGGACCGGAATGGCTATGTGGAAAGGGGCAATAGATGACATATAATATTTTTTATAAAATTAAATTATTTTGATGAATTCAAAAAATCTAGAATCTTTAAGTTTACTTCCTCTTGATGCATAGAATGCCCAAACCCTGCAGTACTGATTAAAGTACTATTTTTCCAATTTTGATGTACTTTTTCAGAAGAAATATAGGGAGTTATCGGATCTATTCTATCATGAAACAAAAGGCCTTCAATCTTTATTTCTTTTGCTAAAATCGCCGTAGAGAATTCTTTTATTTCAAGGCCAAAATGAAATTTAAAATAGTCATTTAACCCATTCATGACCCTTTTGCTCAAGCCTAATAAATTTTTATAATAGCCCATCAATTGGGTGAATTCTGAGGGAGCTCCAATAGTAATTATCTTGGAAATACTGGTATTGGGATAGCTATATTGCATAAATAATGCGGCCATGCCACCCAAGGAATGACCAATAAGAAATTGAGGTTCATATAGGGTAACTATCCTATGAGCACAGTCGGCATAAATGGGAACATTCCATGATTTATTTGAGGAGTTTCCATGGGCGGGAGCATCAAAGGCTATCACATTGTAATCCTCTTTCTGTAAATAGTCTATTAGATTTTTCCATCGAAAGGAATTGCTTTCCCAACCATGCATAAGAAGTACGGTCTCTTTAGATCCCTTCCATCTATAAACCTGAATCTTGATTCCTCCAATACTAATCAGCTGGTCCTTGGCCTCATTAAGAAAGTCAGCCTGAAGGTCTATTACCCTTCCCTTTCTAGGACTGCAATACACTGTAAAGGCCTGTTCGGCAGCTAATTTTTTGGAGAAGAGGGCCAATATATTAAAATATAGGCCATATAGTCTGGCAAGGACAAAGAAAATAATTTTATTCATTTAATCATCCTAAGATTAATCCCAGCCTACCATTAAATACTTGATCTTGGCATCATCAGGGATCTGAACTTCTTCAATATTTATGGAGGTGTCATAACGAAGACTAGCCGGAAGTTCTTCTTTGTCTATCGTAAAATATAGGTCACTATTCTCAATGAAAATGACCACATTATTTAAAGAGGTCACTATTTTTTTAATAACATAGTTCTTTTTAATATCCTTAAAAGTACTCGAGAGTCCAACTCCCTCTTTGGTCAGATAGCGAGGATCATAAATACGAACCAATGAAATAGTGGCAATACTATCATTATTAGGAGTTAAAGTAAGTAAGTGTTTCCCTCCTTTTTCATAAATATTAAAGCGCGTAGGAAATGAACCAATGGCAATTCTGTTTTCCTCTTTAATAATAGAATCTGCCTGAAAGATAGAATCCACTTCTGTAACCTTACTTGTGCGTTGCAAATTGCCAACGCGATCAGAATTAATAAGAAAAGTGGTGTCTTTTTCTTCCTTACAAAAAGTAAGAAGTAGGCTAAAAGCCAGGACAAAAATCAAATGTATTTTTTTCATAAGTATTTATCGCATCATTTTATTTAATACGCCCATCACTCCTCTTATAAATGTGGCACTGGTAAGCACTTTAACAACCGGGTTCATACGCGTACTTTTTCGCTTGCTACTGCTAGTTGTTCTTCGACTTGTGGAGGCTTCTTTTTTCTGTATTTCTTCCGCTTCTTTTTCAGCCAGGGCTATTTTTTTATTTAATAATTCATAAGCACTTTCACGATCAATAATCTCGTTGTACTTTTTACTTAAAATTGATTTATTCAATACCTCTTCTAGTTCATCATCTGTTAAAATATCCATTCTACTCATAGGAGCTCTTAGAAGTGTGGCAGCCAGGGGAGTAGGTCTTCCTTTTTCGTCTAAGGCTGTAATTAAAGCTTCACCAATACCCAGGGAAGTCAGAATTTCCTTGGTATCATAATATTCCGATATTGGATAATTTTCACTGGCGAGTTTAATGGCTTTCCTGTCTTTTGCAGTAAAAGCCCTTAGGGCATGTTGTATTTTTAACCCTAACTGTGCTAATACAGCATCCGGGATATCAGTTGGATTTTGTGTTACAAAATAAAGGCCAATGCCTTTAGACCTTATTAGTTTTACGATACTTTCAATTTGATCCAATAAGGCGTCTGAAGCTTCCTTAAAAATAAGGTGGGCTTCATCTACAAAAAATACAAGTTCTGGTTGGTCACTATCACCTTGCTCCGGAAAAGAAGCATAAATTTCTGCCAGGAGACTAAGCATAAAAGTACTAAATAACTTAGGCCTGTCTTGTATATCCGTTAGACGCACTATATTAATTATTCCCCTGCCATTTTCATCAATACGGGTCAGATCATCTACTTCAAAAGACTTTTCACCAAAAAAAAGATCGGCACCTTGTTGCTCTAATTCAATGACTTTTCTTAAAATGGCCCCGGTTGAGCTGGTAGAAATTCTGCCATATTCTTTAGAAAATTCATTTTTTCCTTCTCCCGTAGCATATTGCAAAACTTTCTTAAAGTCTTTTAAATCCAATAATGGGAGGCTATGGTCATCACAGTATTTAAAAATAACCGCAACAATACCTTCTTGCACATTAGAAAGATTTAAAATACGGGATAATAAGACCGGACCAAATTCTGATACGGTAGCCCTCATTTTTACCCCACCTTGTTCAGATAAAGAAAGAATTTCAATAGGAAAACTTTTTGCTGTAAAAGGAATGCCAATTTTGGCATGTCTCTCATCAATTTTAGGGTGTCCCGGACTTGGCTGAGCCAGACCACTTAAGTCTCCTTTTAGATCCATTAATAGAACAGGTATGCCTTTTTCAGATAAATTTTCGGCAAGAATTTGCAAGGTTTTTGTTTTACCTGTGCCGGTGGCACCGGCAATAAGTCCGTGTCTATTAAGTGTTTTTAAAGGAATTTTAACCAAAGCATCCGTAATAGCTTCCCCATCTAGCATAGCCGCTCCCATAGTGATAGCGTCACCCTTGGTGGTATAGCCACTTTCAATATGCGCATAGAATTCATCTTTGCTACTCATTCCTTCTATTTTTGATAAAAATAGGGTAATTTTATTCAACAATAAAAACTAAAACTTATGAAAAAGAATCTCTTTATTGGCTTTTGTATATTAGTTCTTTCCCATGTCCTAGCCCAAGCTCAAGAGAATTCCAAAATAGTATTTCATCCCTCCCATGAGGTTAAAAAGCAATCTGCTCCTTATAGCGACGCTGTTGAGGTGGGGAATTTCTTCTTTTTGGCCGGGCAAATTGGTATGGATCATACTACCCGAACTATGGTGGCTCCTGGTATAAAGACTGAAACGGAACAGGCAATTAAAAATATTAAAGAGGTTTTAAAACAACATGGGCTAACCCTTGATCATGTAGTAAAATGTACAGTAGTTTTAAGTTCAATGGAGGATTTTTCTGCTTTTAATGAGGTATATTCTCAATATTTTACTAAAAAACCGGCCCGAACTACTTTTGCAGCAAAAGGACTAGCCAGAAATGCAAAAGTGGAAATAGATGTCATAGCCGCCAAATAAATACTGACTTAGTAATTTTAAAAAAGGCTCAGGAGAGATAGGTTTTTCTTTTTATGGGCTTTCTATTGATTATTGTTGTCCAATTCTGTTGTAAATCCGTAATAGGAAACCGTATCTTTGCCAAATGTCTGAAAACGAGATTATGACTCTTGTAGATAAGGGTGTTATGTTGCCCTTAATGGAGGAGTTTTATACCATTCAAGGAGAGGGCTTTCATAAAGGCACAGCTGCTTATTTTATTAGAGTAGGGGGGTGTGATGTTGGTTGCCATTGGTGCGATGTTAAAGAGAGTTGGAATGCTGCTACGCACCCTCCAACCTCTATAGATCAAATTGTGACAAATGCCGTAAAATATTCTGACACCATTGTGATAACAGGGGGAGAACCTCTTACTTGGAATATGTTTCCTATTACTCAGGCATTGAAAGAAAAAGGGTTAAAAACACATATCGAAACTTCAGGAGCATATCCTTTAACCGGTATTTGGGATTGGATTTGCCTATCACCAAAAAAGAATAAACTTCCCATGGGTGAAGTCTACAGAGAGGCTCACGAATTAAAAGTGATTGTCTACAATAAACACGATCTTATTTTTGCTGAAGAACAAGCAGCTAAGGTCTCAGAGAACTGTATACTTTACTTGCAGCCTGAATGGAGTGTTAGAGAAAAAGTTACTCCTATGATTGTTGAATATGTTATGAAGCATCCCAAATGGAAAGTATCTTTACAGACCCATAAATACCTTAATATTCCTTAAGGAATTATTTTATCTGCCGGATTGTAAAATCTAATATTTCGCTATTAAGCACTGATAAAAAGACTTATTTACCACCGTTATTTTGGAGGTCTAAGATGCATTCTGCATCTAAACCGGGAATGGGCGCTCCTTTGGCTTGCCTACTTTTTTCTAATAGTCCCATCATCCCTATTCCAAATTCCAGTTCCGCTCTCATTAAACACACTTCTTCATTGCAATGGCTGGGGGAATCGGGGTCTACATGATTATTTACAGGGGTTGTCCCTAAATCTACCAAACCAAAAAGATGACCAAATTCGTGCATAAGCGTGGCCGATTCAATATCTGTTAAGGAAATCAGGCTACTTCTAGTTGCAAATTCTCTTAGTGTTACTTCATGAATTACCATAGAAGTATTCCTATAACTGGCGCCGAGAGTTACAATACCTTCATCAGGTTCATCACCATCCGAAGGGGCATCTGCAAAATATATATAGATAGCCAAAGTGTCGTCAAAATTATATTCTGTTCTATTTTCACTTTCTAACTCAACGATTTCTGTTATGGTTAGACTTTCTTCTTCCGGAGAGTTCAACGGTCTTATGTTAATTTCAATTTCATTTTTAAAAGTGCGCTCGTTTAAAAACGTCTCCAGATTACTTATTGTTTGATCTGTTGGCCTAAAGCCTACCACATAAGCCAATTCAACATGAAGTTTAGTGAAACTAGTATTGGAAAGAATATCGTTGGCCGAAGCACCCGTGGCCAGTAAATTTGCTGATTTTATAACTTCTTCAGGGTTCGTATTATCATCATTTGCACAACTCAATACCAATCCCATAATAAGCAAGAAGTATATTTTTTTATAATATTTCATAAGGTCTTTTT
>NODE-604-length-12719-cov-6.27582_pt1 | contig 12719 bp, 7 predicted proteins | sample MGYA00139097_ERZ477577 | MGnify/ENA metagenome assembly ERZ477577 | reverse complement strand
CCAGCGATGGCAGAGCGGTAGCCAACTATGGTGAATTGCATAAAGGCAGTCCCCATCCACGATACTACGGTGCCTTTCCTCGTGTCCTCGGCAAATATGTTCGAAAGGAAAAGGTACTCTCGCTTGAAACAGCAATTAGGAAAATGACCTCAATGCCAGCTGAAATAATGGGACTAAAAACCAGGGGAACACTCGCAAAAAAAATGGTTGCAGATATCACGGTATTTGATCCAGAAACCGTTTCTGATACGGCTACTTTTGAAAACCCACATCAGTACGCCAAGGGAATTGAATATGTCATGATTGCCGGAGAGGTGATTATCGATAATGGAGAACACTCGAATAAAATGGAAGGCCATATTCTCAAATGAAAAAGAATCCATGTCTCCAGATTGATTTGGAAAAACTCAGACATAATGCAGCCACTATCCATAAACTCTGTGCCGCTAGAGGCATTGAAGTGATAGGTATTACGAAAGGATTTACTGCTATCCCGGAAATTGCGCAGGTCATGATAGTATCGGGCATTAGCAAACTTGGCGATTCTAGATTGGACAATATTCAATCCTTAAAAGCGGCTGGCATTAAAGCTGAAATGGTACTCATCAGAACACCAATGCTTCATGAGGTGGACAGGGTTGTCAGGTTGACCTGCTGCAGTTTAAATTCAGAAATAGCGGTAATACAGGCACTCTCTCGGGTTGCCGTCCAACACGGTAAAATTCATGATATTATTTTGATGGTCGATTTTGGTGATTTGCGTGAAGGTATTTTACCTGAGGAAGCGCGAGATACCGTTCAACAGATTCTGCCGTTGCAGGGAATTAGACTAAGAGGTTTGGGTGTAAACTTTAATTGTATCAGCGGAATCCAGCCAACACCTGACAATCTGCTGGGGTTAATTGCCTTGTCTCAAAAGATCGAAAAAGAATTTGGGATAACTTTTGAAACCTTGTCAGGGGGAGCGACCAGTTCCCTGGAACTGGTCACAAAAGGAACAATCCCTATTGAAATTAATCAGTTACGAATTGGTGAGGGTATCCTTTTAGGACATTCAGACATATTTACCGACCTGGAGGATACCTTTCAGGATTCGTTTATACTTGTTGCGGAAATCATCGAATTAAAAGAAAAAGAATATACCCAGAGTGGCACAGTTGGTCTTGACTCTTTTGGAAAAATTCCAACCCAGAAGGTCGGTGGTATTCGGAAACGGGCAATTCTCGCTATAGGCAAACAGGATGTTTATCCTGATAATGTAAAACCGCTTGATGACAAAATCACAATACTTGCCGCCAGCAGCGATCATCTCATAGTCGATGTAACGGATTCTTCAGTTGAGTACCACGTTGGCGAGGAAATACGATTCAAACTCTCTTATCCAGGAATTCTTTCCACAACCACTTCCAAATTTGTAACCATCCAGTTTTCAAGAGACATTGAAAATCCAGGACTTTCATAATCATAGAAAGTACCTAACAGGCGGACATCTAAACAGAATAGCCAATCGGTTAGCTAATAATTCAATAAAAGAAGAAAAGGACATGGCAACAAAAACAATCGGGATACGAAGGGAAGATAAAAATAGTTGGGAAAAAAGAGTCCCCCTTGTCCCTGCCGACATAGCCGAATTGCTAGAAAAAAATGGAATTGAGGTCATCATTCAGCCTTCAAAAATACGAGTTTTTAGCGATGAACAGTATCAAGAAGCTGGAGCTGAGATCAACGAAAGTCTTAAATCGGCTGAGATCATTTTTGCGGTTAAAGAGATCCCTTCACAGCTAATAGAGTCTGAGAAAACGTATTTGTTTTTTTCACACACAATCAAAGGTCAGCCCCATAACATGGATATGTTAAAGAGGTTGATGCAACTTAAATGCAATCTTATCGACTACGAGCTCATTGTCGATAAGATGAAAAACAGGTTGGTAGCATTTGGCAGATATGCAGGAATTGCAGGATTGATTGAAACCCTTTATGCCTACAGCCGAAAAATGAAATTGAAAGGGTATGTGACACCATTTGAAGAAATAAAACAAGCGTACCAATACGAGTCTTTGCGTGAAGTAAAGGCCCACATCAAACTGATCGGTAGGAAAATTGTGCAGCATGGTTTTCCAAAGGAGCTGTCGCCCTTAACCGTCGGATTTCTAGGATATGGTAATGTATCCAAAGGAGCCCAGGAAATATTTGAGCTTCTCCCTGTTCAGACAATAAAACCAAACCACCTCAAGCAGTTTATTGCCGAGAACGGTTCAAACCATCATTCTCTCTTTAAGATTATTTTCAAAGAAGAGGATCTGGTTAGGCCGCTAAAAGGAACGTTTAACCTCAGAGATTACTACAATCACCCTGAAAAATTTGAATCAGTTTTTTTTAAGTACCTCACCAGCCTCAAAATAATTATTAACGGGCTCTATTGGACTGAAAAATATCCAAGATTCGTGACGAGGGAAAACCTTCAGAAAAATGAACCTGCACTGCGAAACTCAGGTTTACAATTAATTGGTGATATCAGCTGTGATATCAGTGGCTCTATTGAAATAACAAAAGAAGCAACGATGCCCGACAATGCTTGTTACACGTATCATATTAAAAAGGATACTTTTTCAGATGGAATAGAGAGCAGCGGTATCACCATAATGGCGATAGATAATCTGCCCTGCGAATTTTCACACGATGCATCGTGCTCCTTTTCAAAAAAATTAAAACACTTTGTGAGCGACATAAGTAGAGCAGATTTTGAACAGGATTTTGATGACATAAAGCTACCGGAAGAAATAAAAGGGGCGATGATTTTGCATAAAGGCTGTCTGACAAAGAAGTATGAATATTTATCCCAGGTTGTATAAATCTCAATTTGATAACGACCAAGTCTCAGTAATCTTTATTTGATACTGTTGAATAGTCGTCGTTTGGAGGGTGTATCAAATGGTGATATCTCTGATGTGTCGACGATTTCATCGCAACTTCAAATGTGCATCCACCATCCCTTGATGGTCAAATGTAACCTTTGGGACAAATATGACCTTTCCCAAAGGCTGCGACAGACATTTTTGTAGACCCCTATAGTGAAATACTGCTAACAAATCGAAACGATAGATCTTCTACCTCTGAAAGAATCATAGCTGGCATTATACTTGCTTTTCTTATCATAAGACACCAACAAGAGTGCATGTTGAGTGCGGATTGTCCCTATTACCTAAACCAGGCACAACGGTCATATTTGACCAAAATGGTCAAATATGACCGTTGTTTCCTGCGCAATTTTGTTAGTCTCCTCTCCCTCTTCTCGACAAATAACATTTAAAAACAGAGCAATAGCGAAAAACTTCAGAAAGCATGAGGATGGCGCAGAAATTGCTTCAGAAAGGATAACTCAGTGTATTTCATGTCGAATCATTTTTGAAACACCGAGAAGGCGCTACTCATTCAGGATAGTATATATTGGCTTTCAAAAGGGGAAAACAACATTTTTTAAGGATGGAGGAGAAAAAGCCAAAAGCGATCTCGGGCTCAATCTAATGGGATGCGGTCTGGTATTGGATCTGCTCGAACATATCGCTGATTTAGAAGCGCAGATACATTGTATTCGCAACCAGGGTAACTAGACAGCGGATTAGACAGAGCCGCCATCCTGCCCAACGATTTGATTCTAGATAACAGCTTGGAAATAGGATATAATAAAGATCAGACCTCATTCCTTCTGATTTTTTTAATCACTTACCCCTGGATATCGATCATTTCAGATTTGTATTGATTTCCAAAAGGTGCAACTTAAACGCACCACGACTCAAGACCCTGGTGAAAAAATATATGGAAAATGCCTTTCTAGAGATATTCGATGACATCTTGGGGTCGGTACGCGAACCCCTTGTGGTGCTCGATGTCGATTTCAGGGTGGTTAAGGCAAACCAGGCTTTTTTTAATATCTTTGATGTCAACCCTGATGAAACAGAGGGGAGCATCATCTATGAACTTGGTAATCGTCAATGGGATATTCCCAGACTGAGAGAACTGCTGGAGTTAATCCTACCCCAGAATACTGTTTTTAATGATTTTGAAGTTGAACATACCTTTGATAGCATCGGCCCTAAAACACTGCATCTGAACGCCAGGCGCATTTATAACAAAGAAAATGAAACCAGTCTGATTCTTTTATCAATTCAGGATGTTACTGAACGGGAATACTACAAGAGACACCTCGAGGATGTTGTTGATAAAAGGACTGCGGAACTCAGATCTTCGCAGCAAAAATCAGAAAAAAATAAACAAGCTGCCGAGACCGCCCTCGTGCAGATTCAAGAGCTCAAGAACCAGCTTGAGGCTGAGCGTGCCTACCTCCTGGAAGAGATAAAACTTGAGTTCAATCATGACAACATCATTGGGCAAAGCGACGAAATTAAATATGTGTTTTATAAGGTTGAGCAGATCGCAGCCACCGACACCAATATCTTGATCTTAGGAGAAACGGGTACCGGCAAAGAACTGGTAGCCCGAGCGATTCACAGTTTAAGCAACAGAAAAGACCGGGCCTTGGTCAAGATGAACTGTGCGGCGCTACCGTCCAGCCTTATTGAAAGTGAGCTATTTGGACATGAAAAGGGAGCCTTTACCGGGGCTCAATCCAAAAGAATCGGACGTTTTGAATTAGCAAACGGTGCAACCCTGTTTCTTGACGAGATAGGCGAACTGCCGCTTGAGCTGCAGCCAAAATTGCTTCAGGTTATTGAGAGCGGTAAATTTGAAAGACTGGGAAGCTCAGAAACGCGCTCAGTTGATGTTCGCATTGTTGCAGCCACCAACCGTAATTTGCAAGAGGAAGTGAACATAGGAAAATTCAGGGAGGATCTCTGGTATCGGCTGAATATTTTTCCCATCACGCTCCCACCTCTTCGTGACCGTCAGGGAGACATTCCCCTCCTGACACAATTTTATGTTGAGAAAATTTCCAAGCGGCTCGGCAAGACCATCGAAATCATTCCCACAAATGTTATGACTGCACTCCAGCAGTATCATTGGCCTGGCAATGTACGGGAGTTGGAAAATGTGCTGGAGAGGGGAGTGATTAGCTCGTCTGGCCCTAAACTGCACCTTGTCGATGAACTGCAAAAATCATTCAAGCATCTTTCCGAATGTCAGAAAACTCTAGAAGCGGTTGAAAGAGATCATATCCTCAGAGTGCTGGATCAAACCGGCTGGAAAGTAAGCGGTAAAAACAGTGCTGCTGAAATCCTTGGTCTCAATCGCAGCACCTTGCGGGCCCGCATGCGCAAGCTCAATATCCGAAAACCGTAATCTTGCTCAATAGCTAAGAACGTGGTGGAGAGAGTGCATTTCTCTCAATTTCTTGTTTTACGTCCCCTATCTTCACCAACCGGAATCCGAGTCCAAAACAACTTTTAATATCTTGCCTCCACTTTTTCGCTCAGGCAATAAAGGTCATATATGACAAATCGGTCGGATATGATCATCTTTCAGGATATATTCTCACTCAAGAACAGGAAAGAAAGGAGTTTTTATTATTTAAATTCAATACCTTAAATATCAGTCTCACAGAAACATAAAATCGGTACAGAGATTGCTTTTACAAAATAGAGGAAGGACTGTCTACTCTGTATTTTGGGCGGCTATCTCTAACGATTTTTTTTCGGAATAGTGCAAAGAGAAAATGTACTTGCCGTGTTCCCATGATATGAAGACAGACCCAAAAGCTGAATTTTGAATTGTCATTGGCATATTTTGTTTTGATGGTTTTCTTAATCACCTCAATAAAGATGATCATTTAACAAAATTATTTTTCCATAATATCTAATTGTTATTCGCAATTCGGCACATACGCTGTCAATTTTAAATACTTGAGGAGACTCGCAATGCAATTAACAAAAGCAGCACTAAAAACCGCAATTTTAAAAAAAGCAGAAACATCGCCCAAGCCGCAGCTGTACATCAAAGATTTCTATGTCTGTGATCCAGAAACAAAACCGCGTGAGTTAAAAAATGTGGCTAATGATCTTGTTAAAGAGGGCAAATTGATGTTTTGGTCATCCGGTTCAACAACGATGTATGCCCTTAAAGGTCGAATTAAAAATGAGGAAAGTACTGGGGGGATTTAAACCTTGTTGATGAAAGCGTGGTATCTTCTATACAAAGATTGCTTTGCAAGGAGTGAAAACACAGAGCATCTATCTAGATTAAGCTTTCGATAACACCTGGGAACATTTGAGAGACGACACCCTGCATGGGCTGCTTTGCAGGATTCCCTGCAGGGTGTCGTCTCAAATTTTGAATGGAACCATTGAGGAGTTATGCACAAATGTAGATTCTTTTAGAATGAATTTGATTCTTGCAAACATGACATCACGGGGCGGCATGGCTGCCCTATCCCGTCACCTTTGGCGAGGGGCCAGCAGGCTATGATAATTGTCAGGACAGTTTTGAACACATTACCTGAGAAGCAGAAGGAGATTCTTCAGACGCTTCTCTCAATGGTTGAGCCGCCAAATAACGGCAATGGTCTTCTCAGTTATGGCATTTATCATGACATCGAAGACGAGACCGTTTTCAAATTGATTTCGGAATGGAAAACCCGCGACCATGCGAATATCCATCTGAGTTCAGACCAGTTCGGCGTGCTGCTTGGTACCAGGAGCCTGCTGTGCAAACCGGTTGAGGTCCAGATATTTACCGTTTCACTGGTGGAAGGAATTGGAGCTGTTCGATCGGCGAGAGAAAACCTGAATAATGAAAAAAATACACTCATGGGTGAAAAGGTCCCCACCAAGTGACATGGAGCCAGTCGTTATGAACGTTATTCTGCTTTATCCCAAATTTCCGGAAACCTTTTGGTCTTTCTCCTATGCCTTGAGCTTTATCGGCAAGAGGGCGGCCTTCCCACCACTGGGTCTGCTGACCGTCGCTGCACTTCTCCCTGATAACTGGAAAAAAACGACTTGATGATCTCAGAGCGTAAGCGAATAGCTGCTCAGTTCCACTCCGAGGGTCAGGGGCGCAGTACCGAAATTCTCGGAGATATGGAAAAAGAATTACGGCAGATCCGTTCAACGGCCTATCGCCGCGTCCAGGAGATTCAGGGCATTGCTGAGGCCAGTACCGCAACGGTTTATGGAACTGCATATACCAAAAATCCAGAATTCTATGCTTTTCTCCGCACCCTTGAGATTGCGTGAAAAGACCATTTTTCAAGGTTGTCGCATGCAATTCTCTGTTTAAATAAAAAGCAGCTTTTTATTCCGGAAAAGAGATTCGCTTGAACCGTTCCTCCGGATCAGGCAGGGGGCAATAAATGGGTCAATCAACACTCATTGGCTATTTTGCAGAGAAAGATGAAGCTCGTCTGGCCTATAAGGGCCTTGCTGCAATGGGCGGAAATAGTCTTATTCTGATCCAGAAAAACAGTGATGGAGAAATCCATCAAACAAAATCACTGCATACCCGCCTGACTCTGGTCCTTATCATTGCCGCAATGTGCTGTGCAGTAGTCGCCGGGTTTACCCCACTGGTTGCACAGTGGCTCAATCCCCTATCTGCTCTAGGATTTCATAGTCTACCGTTCTATCTTAGTTCTGCAACATTTCTGGTTCTCGCCGGCCTGATCTGGCTGCAAAGTTCTTTAAATAGTGTGGAACAAAAGGTTATACAAGAACAGAGCCGGTTGCTTTTAGCGGGAGAGTCAGTCCTTGTTCTCCAGGCGCCTGCGGCATCACTTCATCGTTCAGTACGTTTTCTGCATGAGCGAAGCGATATTCCGCCACAGCTTTTTCTCTTTCACCCACGACATGAACGACGCTCAGGTGCACGACAAGGAGCTGTTCACCTGTCTCCCGCACAGATCAGTGAATACGCTTCCAGCTATGCGGTGAAACAGAAGATTACTCAACCCATGCAAAACAGTACCGAGTTACTGAAACGGCTCAAAAAATCACCCAAGTGGGTCAGGCATGCCTGCGAAGTTCTTGCAGCAGCAAGACGACTGGAGCAGAAAGCCTCTGAAACTGCGGACTGGATTCTGGATAATGAATATATTCTCGAAGGCAATGTCCGCGATGTCCTGCGCAATCTGTCTAAACGGTTTTTGCTCAAACTACCCGCACTCGCCTCGCCTCCTTACATGGGAATGCCTTCTATCTATGGCTTGGCAAAAGATCTCGTTTCTCATACAGATCTACGTCTGGACAAAGAGAATATTCTGGCTTTCATCCATTCGTATCAAAAGCAGCGCACCCTGACAATCGGAGAACTGTGGGCTATCCCGCAGATGCTTCGCATCGCTCTTATCGAAAGCATCCAGAATATGTTGATTATGGCCCAGGATGATCTGCGTGAGCGTCAAATGGCTGAATTCTGGGCGAACCGTTTACTTGCAGCCAACAATAAGGATGCAAATACGCTTTTCGCACTGCTTGCAGAACTCTCCAAAAAGGAATCGCTCCCCAGTCCATATTTTAGTTCCAGGCTGATTGGTCTTCTTTATGAAGAGACCTCGACTCTTTCACTGGTGCAGGACTGGCTTGAGCGCGTCCATAAGAAACCACTACACGAACTCAATCTGCAGGAGCAGAAGCGGCAGACCCATGTGCAGCTGTCCTGCGGAAATGGGTTCTCCAGCCTACGCCAAATCGCCCTGCTGGACTGGCGAGAGATGTTTGAGAAACTCAGCCGGGTGGAACAGATTCTGCGCGGTGATCCTGGAGGTATTTATCCGAGGATGGATTTCACCAGCCGTGACCGCTGCCGTCAGGCAATAGAAGAACTGGCCTACAATTCAGCCCGACCCGAGGAGGATATTGCCCGAGCTGTTATAAAACTGGCAACTTTATCGGCAACTGAATCAAGCGATGAAAGTCTGAAAAGCCAGGTAGCCACATGGCTGATCGGTGGAGGTCGTGGTGAACTCGCACGCCGCCTGTCCTGCCCAGAAACCTTTTACCATAGAACACTTGCCTGGATATACAATCATCACTCACTGGTCTATTTTGCAGCAATAGGCACAATCTTAATACTGTTTTTCGCTGCTCTATCGGGGACGCTTCATACCACCCCTTTGCTGACACCATGGAAAGGAACAATGCTTGCTGCTGTGTTTTTCCTCCTTGTTTTTCTGCCTCTCAGTCAACTTGCAATTGACATGGTGAACTTTCTCATCACCCGGCTTCTGCCCCCCAGGCTTTTACCAAAGATGGATTTTAGCGAAACGGGCATACCCGACGAATTCAAAACCTTGGTTGTCGTCCCGATAATGCTGGCAGACGAAGAAACCATCAGGAATGAAGTGTTAAAACTGGAAATTCGCTATCTGGCTAACAAGGAAGACAATCTCTATTTCAGCCTGTTCTCTGATTACACTGATGCAGATACGCCAACACGTCCAGATGATGCCCAGATGCTGAAATGTGCCGTCAATGGTATTGAAGAAATGAACAGGCGATACAGAGAAGATCGTTTCTTTCTTTTTCATCGACAGCGCAGCTGGAGCGAATCTGAAGGGAAGTTCATTGGCTGGGAGCGCAAACGCGGAAAACTTGAGGAATTGAATAACCTCATTGTCGACCCCACAGCACAGAGCGGCCGCTTCATTATTAAGGTGGGGGACAGCAACCTTTTAGGTGATATCCGTTTTATCCTGACCCTGGATAGCGACACTCGCCTTCCCCATGCGACGGCACGCAGATTAGTGGAAACCCTTGCTCACCCCCTTAATCGTCCCCGTTTTGCAGCGGACGGTACTATCGCGCCCGGTTCATATACTATTATTCAGCCAAGGGTAAGCCCGACTCTTGAAAGCTCGAATACATCACTGTTCAGTCGACTGTTCAGCGATCCTGCGGGAATCGACCCATACACAACCGCCGTTTCCGATGTCTATCAGGATATGAGCGGAGAGGGCAGCTATCAGGGCAAAGGGATTTATGATGTTCGCGCTTTCAGCCGTTCACTTTCCGGGCGTTTCCCCGAGGGAAGAATTCTCAGTCATGACCTGATTGAAGGGGCACATGTCCGGGTTGGGTTGGCCAGCGACATTGAACTCTATGACGACTTTCCGGCAGTCTACAGTACCTACAGCAAACGAAATCACCGTTGGATTCGTGGCGACTGGCAGATCGCCGCATGGTTGTTTCCCCTTGTCCCGCTGGCAGGCGGAGGCCGCATCAGAACCCCGCTGTCGCTGCTCAACCGCTGGAAAATTTTTGATAACCTGAGGAGAAGTCTGGTCCCTGCGGCGACGGTTGGTTTGCTTCTCTCTTCCTGGTTTCTTACTTTCGAAACCGGTATGGTAGTTACCCTGCTGGTTGTTTTACAGCTTCTATTTCATGCTGTATCGCATCATCTCACCATGGCGATTAGCAATAAACGTTTGCGGCAATTTTCTTTCTCCAAGTTGCGTCATGATGTATTGCGGGCGTGTGTAGATGCAGCCTTTTTGCCGAGCCAGGCAATAGTTTCTGCAGACGCTGTGATCCGAGGTTGCTACCGATGTATGATCTCAAAGCGCCATTTGCTCGAGTGGACGAGCGAGACAACTGCCTCCTCAACACCTTTATGGAGGTCTCTTCTTTCTGTCAGTCTTATCTCGGCAAGTATTTTCAGTATTGTTATGGGAGTGGTTGTCTGGCTGCTGCACCCCGGCAGTTTTTTGCTGGCAGCGCCTTGGCTGGTTTTGTGGTTTTTCGGTCCGGTATTTGGACACCTTTTTGACAAAAGAGTTAAGAAAAAACAAAAAAAACATCGGTTATCCACTGACGACAAGCGCTTTCTCAGGCATACTGCCAGACGAACCTGGCGCTATTTTTCTGCATTTGTCAATGACGACAGCAACTGGCTCCCGCCCGACAACTACCAGGTTGCCCACCAGGACGAACTGGCCATGCGGACCAGCCCTACCAACATCGGGCTATGGATGACAAGTGCCATTGGTGCATACGATGCCGGCTATCTCCCCATCACTGAGGTGGTCCTGAAGCTGAGTGCAACCATGGCAACTATCGGACGATTGCAGCGTCACCGGGGGCACCTGCTCAACTGGTACGATATTTCCACACTTGAACCACTTGAGCCCCGCTATGTCTCCACCGTGGACAGCGGCAATATGCTCGGCTGTTTGTGGGCCTTATGCTGCGGGCTCAAAGAAATAATGGGCACCCCACTCCTTGATGCAAACGCTCTGGACGGCCTGGCTGATACCATGGATATATTTCAACAGGAGTCTGCTGCTCAAGAAACATATAGTGATTTGAGTAAAATAGTAGACCAGCACCGTAATGAATTTGATCTCCCGCCTTCCGATATTCTCGGCCGTCTCCGCTTGCTTCGATCGATAGAACCACTGCTCAGTATCAAAGCTGCCATTGCAGAGACACCGTCATGGGCCGTGGAGTTGCAACAGCAGATGGAAGACTGGACCCAGAACAACAACCGCTATCTCCACTGGATCGAAATCCTGGCCGAGAAATCCGAGGATGAGCTAAGCCCCCTGAATTCTCAGGTTCTGTCAGCCATTCACCATGATCTACAGAGGGCCCCGTCGCTTGCTGAGCTGGCCTGCGGAAAGATTGGTTCTCTGATCGAGTTGAAGGCCATTCAAGCCGCATCTCCGCAAAACTGTCGGCATCTGATGGGCTGGCTTGACAGGCTCATTGAGGAGTTTTCCAAATCTCAGTGGCTGGCAGGTGAAACCCTCGGACAGATCGAGCAGTTGCTTGCCACCGTCGAGGATCTGGCAGGCGAGATGAAAATGAACTTTCTCTATGATAAAAAACGCAAACTGTTTGCCATTGGTTACAATGTAACCACCAACTGTCTGGATACTTCACGGTACGACCTGCTTGCCAGTGAGGCCCGCCTAGGCAGTTTTGTTGCCATTGCCCGTGGCGACGTGCCTTTGGACCATTGGTTTACGCTCGGGCGCCTCTATGGGTCGGTCGGCGGGAAACGAATACTGCGGAGCTGGACGGGAACCATGTTCGAATATCTGATGCCGTTGCTGTTCCAGCGCTCCTATACCAATTCACTGCTCCACAAGGCGGCCCGGGAGGCCGTTGCTGTACAGATTGACTACGGTAACAAAAATAGTGTACCCTGGGGATTCTCCGAATCCGCCTTTGCCAACCTCGACCTGAATAAAACATATCAATACAAGGCTTTTGGTGTTGCAGCACTTGCCCTGAAACGAACCTCGGAGGAGCAGCTGGTGGTATCGCCATATGCAGCTCTCTTGGCACTGGATGTGGCTCCGGGTAAGACGCTGAGCAACCTAAAAAAAATGACCCGGCTGGGCCTGCTTGGGGAGTATGGCTACTATGAGTCAATTGATTTCAGCAGAAGCAGAAAGAGGCATGGTTCACACGGTGTTATCGTTGAGGCCTACATGGCTCATCATCAGGGAATGGCATTTCTAGCATTGATCAATTTCCTCTATGATCAGCCTTTTGTCCGCCGCTTTCATAATAAAACACAGGTGCGCGCCTTTGAACCACTTCTTCAGGAACGCATCCCGTCACTGCCGCCCCTGCATCTCAGCATGGCCGACCATCGAGAGTCTCCATTGCCCAGAGAAGAACAGGTACTCACTTCCAGCAGGCTGCTTACAACACCGCACACATTAACCCCACGGACACTGCTCTTCAGCAATGGCCGCTACTCTTTAATGGTTACCAATAGCGGCGGCGGCTACAGCCAGGGGGACAATCTCGAGCTTTCCC
>NODE-603-length-12724-cov-21.4216_pt1 | contig 12724 bp, 13 predicted proteins | sample MGYA00139097_ERZ477577 | MGnify/ENA metagenome assembly ERZ477577 | reverse complement strand
CAATGAACCAACAAGAGGGAACATTGACATCTATGGCTAAAAGAGTACTTCCTACGAATGCCGCTTTAGAGTATGATGGGTATGAATTAAACGACCTTGTTAAAGCACTTGTAGGTGCACCAGAGTTAACGATTGAGTGGACAGCATTGCTTCCAAGAGATAGAGGATTTAAAGCAGTAGAATTTGATTCTCTTCCAAATGCCTTTACAAATCAGGGTGTAGATAACCGTGGTTATGTACTTGAAGTAAGTAAGGTAGAGGTGGAATTACCAACGGTTGAGAAATTTGACGAAAGTACAGTACTTGATGGTGAGATCGCATATAGATGTAACCCTGCTAGACAATTTAACGACTTTACAGACAAGTCTCACGAGATATTTGAAGCATTTGCACTCTATGCAAGTACAGCCAAAGCTGAGAGCTTGGGAGAAAAAGTAGAAGTAGTATTTGAAAATGGAAGTATTACTTTAGATGTTGTTGCGGATGAAAAGATCCAAGGTGATATCGTAAAAGTACCAGATTTTAAATCTGCTAAAGATGTGTATGGTCTCTTTGGAGAATCCAGATATCAAACAGTAACATTGAGAAAGGTGTAATATGGAAACAACACTCGTAGAAAATTTACCAGAGGTAACTGCTGTAGGTGTCATTATCAAAGCCGTGATTATTTTGGCTGTGATTTCGGCAATTGCAGGTTTTGGTACTTATATAGAAAGAAAAGTACTTGCATTTATGCAAAGACGTCTTGGGCCAATGCACGTAGGACCTTATGGGTTACTACAAATTGCGGCAGATGGTATTAAACTCTTTACAAAAGAAGATATCATCCCACAGAATGCAAATAAGTTGATCTTTATGATCGCACCGATCATTACAGCAGCGACTGCATTTATTGCACTTTCTGCTGTACCGGTTTTCCCAGACTTTACGATTCCTGAGTTTGTTCCTTTGCTTGGCGGCATATTTGTACCGTCTATTGCATCTGATCTGAACATTGGTGTATTGTTTGTACTTGGTATGATGGCAGCAGGACTTTATGGTCCATTGCTTGCTGGTATGTCACAAGCAAATAAATGGGGTATTATCGGAGCAGCAAGAACAGCGGTTCAGTTTTTATCATATGAGGTAGTGACAGGGCTTTCTATCTTAGCACCGATCATGTTGGTTGGTTCATTGTCATTTGTTGACTTTAATGAAGCACAATCCGGTGGTATCGGTTCATGGCTTATCTGGCAACAGCCAGTTGCGTTTGTGCTCTTCCTTATAGCAGGATTTGCAGAGACGAACAGAACACCATTTGACCTTCTTGAGCATGAAGCAGAAGTTGTTTCTGGTTATGCGACAGAGTATTCAGGTATGAGATGGGGGATGTTCTTTATTGGTGAGTATGCAAACATGATCACAGTTGCCATTATTGCTTCGATCGTATTCTTAGGTGGATATGATGCAGCAAGTGCATTTGGATGGTTGTTTATTATCCTTAAAATAGCATTCTTCTTCTTCTTAATGTTATGGGTAAGAGCATCATGGCCACATATTAGACCAGATCAGTTGATGTGGCTTTGTTGGAAAGTATTAATGCCGATCGCAATGATCAATATTTTGATCACTGCACTAGTGATGATGGTATAAGGGAGCAGGTATGAGTTTAGAACAATTTAAAAACAGAAATGTAGGAACACAGAACTACAAAACACTTGATTTAGGACAGACGCCGGTTACTGCGATGGAGAAATTTACTCAAGTCGCCAAAAGAACCGTTAAAGGTGAGCTTTTTGCAGGACTTGGTGTAACTTTAAGAGAAATGATCAATGCACTTTTCAAAGGTCAGATGCACACAGTCAAGTATCCATTTGAAAAAATGCCAATATCACCAAGATATAGAGCGATCCATGACATGCTTAGATTACTTGAATCAGGTAACTACAGATGTATCGGTTGTGGTCTTTGTGAAAAGATATGTATCTCAAATTGTATCTCTATGGATACAAGATATGATGAAGATCAACGTAAAGAAGTGAGTGAATATACCATTAACTTCGGTCGTTGTATCTTCTGTGGGTATTGTGCAGAAGTATGTCCGGAGCTTGCTATCGTTCATGGACCACGTTATGAGAATGCTGCAGAGCAAAGAGCTGGGTTCTCACTCTTTGAAGATATGTTAACACCTATCGACAAACTGAACTTGCAACAAGAGTATGATGGATTTGGTGCAGTATCTCCAAATGCAGATGAAAATATTAAACAAACGCCACTAGCGTATTAGGGAGAGTAGAATGTATGAAATCGTAGCCTTTTACCTATTTTCGGCTTTAACAATAGGACTTTTCTTGATCACAGTGATGAGTAAAAACATACTTTACGCGATGACATCACTCGCAGCGGGTATGGTACTTATCTCTGGATTTTTCTTCATCCTGGGCGCAGACTTCCTTGGTGTAGTTCAACTTGTTGTATATGTAGGGGCTATTATGGCTCTTTATGCATTTGCAATGATGTTCTTTGATGCAACAAGAGATATTAAAGAAAAAAATACAAACAATACTTTGGTATTTTTACTTGGTGGACTGTCAGCATTGGTACTGGTACTTATGTTTGCTGCACCGATCTTTTCTGAGAATATACAAGCGCTTTACCCAATGCACGAAGGTGTAGGTAATGCACAAGATGTTGGTATCGTACTCTTTACAAAGTATCTTGTACCATTTGAAGTAGCAGCATTAATGTTGCTGGTAGCAATGATTGCAGGGATTATACTTGCAGGTAAGAAAATGGATGAAAGTCTCACTGAAGATATGGGTGCAGATGATGAAATTATGATAGTAAAGGATGAAAAATGATAGGTCTTTCTCACTACCTGACCATATCAGCGATTATATTCTCAATAGGATTGGTCGGTGTACTTAGACGAAGAAACCTTTTAATGCTTTTCTTCGCAACAGAGGTAATGCTTAATGCAGTAAATATTGCATTTGCAGCGATCTCACACTACTATAACGATTTAACAGGTCAAATGTTTGCATTCTTTATTATCGCTATTGCAGCGAGTGAAGTGGCAGTTGGACTTGGTATTTTGATTGTATTGTATAAAAAACATGGAAGTCTTGATCTTGACGACCTAGCAAGTATGAGAGGATAATAATGGAAAATTTAGTATATATAGCACTTTTTGCACCATTTGTAGGTTCTCTTTTTGCAGCTCTATTTGGTATGAGTGAAAGAAAAATATTTGTAGGTGTAGTAGGTTCTCTATTTATAGGGCTTGCTTTTGTTGCTTCAGCGATATTGGCATACAACCTTTACACAACAGGTACAGTTGTACATGTGACAATGATGGATTGGATCAATGCCGGAGATTTAAATATCCCATTTGGTTTTGTCATTGATCAGATCTCTGTAACCATGATGACTGTAGTTACTTTGGTTTCTACTGTAGTACATGTTTATGCGATCGGTTATATGGACCATGATAAGAGTTTTAACAGATTCTTCTCATATCTTTCAGCCTTCGTATTCTCTATGATGATACTTGTGATGTCAGATAACTTTGCCGGTCTATTTATAGGTTGGGAAGGTGTTGGTGTCTGTTCATGGTTACTTGTTGGTTTTTGGTACCACAAGCCAGATCAGACAAGAGAAGAAAATCCTTCTATTTCTCCATCTTGGGCAGCAAATGAAGCATTTATTATGAACCGTATCGCTGACCTTGGTATGTTGATCGGTATCTTTATTCTTTACTGGAATACAGGTTCTCTTCAGTATGATGAAGTATTTGCTCAACTCCCATATCTTGGTGAAACTGTTTTAATAACAGCGGCGATCGCACTCTTTATAGGTGCAATGGGTAAATCAGCTCAGTTCCCGCTTCACACATGGTTAACAGATGCGATGGAAGGTCCTACACCGGTTTCTGCATTGATTCACGCAGCAACGATGGTAACAGCAGGGGTTTTCCTGGTCATTAGATCCAACCCATTGTATAGTATGGATGAAGTTGCCGGAGTAAGTTTCTTTATTGCCTGTCTTGGTACATTTGTTGCATTCTACGCGGCATCAATGGCACTGGTTGAACGTGACTTGAAAAGAATCATTGCATACTCTACACTTTCACAGCTTGGGTACATGTTTGCAGCAGCAGGACTTGGTGCTTACTGGATAGCACTTTTCCACCTTGCAGCGCACGCATTCTTTAAAGCACTCCTCTTCCTTGGCGGGGGTAACGTGATGCACGCTATGCATGATGAGCTTGACCTCTTTAAAATGGGTGATCTTAGAAAGAAAATGAGAGGTACATGGATCTACATGACCATTGCTTCTATTGCACTTGCTGGTTTACCACCACTTGCAGGATTCTGGTCAAAAGATGCTATTATCGAGACTGCATTTAACGAACATACTTATATCTTATGGGGTATGTTGGTAATTACTGCGGGTATGACAGCATTCTATTCATTTAGACAAGTATTTTTATCATTCCATGGTGAAGATCGTTATACAGCATTAGGATTCCATCCCCATGAAATGTACAAGTTTGTACTTGTAGCAATGTCTCCTCTTGCAGTACTTGCTGTGATCACTGGATGGTTTATGGGATCATACAAAGCGTTTATCTATAAGATAGGTGAGACTGTTCAGTATGAAATGTCTGATCATACACATCACTTGGCAACCTATTTAGGTCTTATTGTTATCTTTTTTGCACTCTCTGGTATTGCTTATGCATACTACAAATATGCAAGAACAGGTGAAAATGCTTGGAAAAGAAGTGAAAAAGTTGAAAACGGTTTCTTCTATAAATTACTTATCAATCAATATTATGTGCCAAAATTCTACGAAGAATTTATTACAAAACCATATATGATGATCTCTGAGAAGTTCTGGACACAGGTAGATTTAAAAATAGTAGATGCAACGGTAGACAATATTGCGAAGTTCCTTTACGGTTCTGGTGATAAAACAAGAAGTATGCAAACAGGTAACCTTTCAAACTATCTAAACTGGATGGCTGTGGGTGCGGTACTATTATTGGTAATTGCTGCGATTTCAGCGATGATAGGTTAAGGGGTAAAAATGGAAAATATTTTAAGTATATTGGTATTCTTCCCGGCAGTTGCAGGATTGCTTGGATTTGTAGTAGATAAAGAGAGTGCAAGAGCCTATGGTATTACTGTGGCTGCAATTGAATTCTTGCTTTCTTTATGGTTATGGTTTAGTTTTGATACATCAAATGCAGGAATGCAGTTTGTAGAGATGATCCCTTTGATCCCTGATATGGGTATCTCATATTACCTTGGTGCTGATGGTATCTCATTGTTCATTATTCTTATGACAACATTGATGACACTTATCGGTATGGCAAGTATGGGTGAAACAAAAAATATTAAAAATATGATTGTGACACTTCTTTTCCTAGAGATGACAATGGTAGGTGTATTTGTTGCACTTGATGCAATTATCTTCTACGTATTCTGGGAGCTTTCACTTGTACCAATGCTTTATATCGTTGGTGCGTGGGGTGGTCCGCTTAGAATTTATGCATCTATTAAGTTCTTCTTGTATACATTTACAGGATCACTTATCATGCTTGTTGGTATGTTATTTGTTGCATACATTTACCATAACCTTACTGGTGTATGGAGTTTTGCAATTACAGATTGGTATGCATTGGTATTACCAGTTAATTATCAGTTATGGTTGTTTGCTGCGTTCTTTATTGGTTTTGCCATTAAAGTACCAATGTTCCCATTCCATACATGGATCCCTTATGCACACGGACAAGCACCAACTATCGGTTCGGTAATTCTTGCAGCGGTACTTCTTAAAATGGGTACATACGGATTTGTAAGATTTTCACTTCCAATGTTTCCGGATGCATCAGTTTTATCGATTACGCCAATTGCTGTGTTATCACTCATTATGATCATCTACACAGCAATGATCGCATACGCACAAAAAGATGTTAAGCAAGTGATCGCATACTCTTCAGTATCACACATGGGTATTATTATGCTAGGTCTTTTTGCAATGAATGCAGAAGGTCTGTCAGGTTCAGTATTCCAAATGTTGTCTCACGGTATCGTTTCGGGTGCGCTGTTTATGCTTGTTGGTATGATCTATGAGAGAAGACATACAAAACTTATGTCTGAATTTGGTGGTATCGCATCAGTAATGCCTAAATTTGCTGTTATTTTCGGGATCATGTTGATGGCATCGGTCGGATTACCACTTACAATTGGTTTTGTCGGTGAGTTCCTTGTACTTCTTGGTTTCTACCAAGTATCTCCTATAATGACTATCTTGGCAGGTACATCTATTATCTTAGGTGCAGTCTATATGCTAAGAGTGATGAAACGTACTTTCTTTGGTCCATTGGATAATGAAGAGAATAAAAAACTGAAAGATCTGAATGGTAGAGAAACATGGTCTCTTATTCCATTGGTCGCGATTGTGATCTGGTTAGGTGTATATCCTAAACCAGTGCTTGCGCCAATAGATAACTCTGTAAAAGCATTGTTAAGTTTTATGGATGAAAAAGCGATTACGCAAGAGGCAAAAGATATGATAAGAGTTGCAAAATCAAATAAGGAGGTGAACTAATGTTAGAGCCAATTAATGTGAGTTTAGAAAGCCTAAACCTTATTACCCTGGCACCTATGCTTATAGCTATTGCCGGTGGTTTGATTATTTTAATTATTGACCTTCTCAATGGGAAATTACATAAGTCACTTTATGTAATGTTAACGATCTTGGTATTATTTGTTGATTTTGGTTCTGTTTTAGGGCTCAATGTAAATGAACGTGGGTTCTTTGATGTAATGTTGATCGATGGTATATCCATCATCTCTCAACTCATGATCATTGGTGGTTCAATGATATTCATACCACTTGCATTGACATCAAAAAGATTCCATGAGTATTCATATCCTGAATTCTTTGCACTCTTCTTATTTATGATTGCAGGATTCCAGTTTATGGTAGCAACAGATAACTTGATCCTTATCTTTGTAGGACTTGAAACAGCATCACTTTCTCTCTATACGCTTATTGCACTACACAACAGAGCAAATTCATATGAAGCAGCAGTGAAGTACTTTACTATGGGTGCACTTGCAGCTGCATTCTTTGCTATGGGTTCAGCAGTAGTTTATGCATTGACAGGCTCTGTAGAGCTTTACAAAGTAGCTGAAGTACTTGCATCACGTATAAATGAAACAGGATTGATGATCGCGATCTTTGGTTCATCTGTACTATTGTTGGTTTCTTTTGCATTTAAAATTTCACTTTTCCCATTCCATACATGGGCACCAGATGTCTATGAAGGTGCATCCGCACCATTGGCAGGATATATGTCAGTCGTACCTAAGATCGCTGCATTTGTAGTGAGTATTAGAATATTCGGTATGTATATTGACCTTGGTATCGAGTGGGTAAGATGGACAATTCTTATTATTGCAGTCATTACAATGACACTTGCAAACATTATGGCATTGGTACAAGATGATGTAAAACGTATGCTTGCATACTCATCTATCTCTCATGCAGGTTTCATCATGGCAGCACTGGCGCTGGATACAACAGAAGGAAACACAGCAATATTCTTATATTATGCACTCTTTATGTTTACCAATCTTGGGGCATTTGCAATGTTATGGATCTCTCGTCATAAAGAGAGAAGATTCGATGCAGGTCATGACCACCCATATGAGAAGTTCGCAGGACTTATCAAGATCATGCCAATGGGCGCAGTAGTTATGGGGCTCTTTATGTTCTCACTAGCTGGTGTACCTCCATTCTCAGTATTCTGGGGTAAGATCTATGTGATGCAGGCAGCGGTCAATGCTGGGTATATATGGTTAGCGATCGTAATGGGTCTTAACTCTGCTATCGCTGCATATTACTACCTGAAACTAGTGGTATATATGTTCCTTAAAGATCCGGTAAAAGATGTAGATGTTGTTTACTATAACATTTCTAAACCATTGACGGTTATCATTGGTTTTGCAACAGTTGCAACTGTTGCAGCTATCTTCTATGTACAGCCACTTGTATCTTATCTTTACTATATGATAAGTGCCAGCGGGTACTAAAATTTAGCGTTCAGCGTTCAGCGTTGAGCGTTCAGAAAGGTCGGAAAACCGACCTCTTTAAAGTATCTTTTTTTCTAACTCTTCAACACTTCCTTTTATTACATTAGTAAACTGAGAATTATTAAATGTTGTTTGTCGTTTGGCCAATCTTGCAGTATTGATCGTGATTTTTTCTATTAGCATTTTTTTGTCATAGATACCATCCAGATAGGCCAATGTCTCTTTGATACCTATGGATTTCATACAGTTTGGTGCCCGTGTATACTTTTTCTCAAGCATACATATTTCATCGATCAATCCATCGTTCAGCATCATATTGGTACGCAAGGCTATTCGTTCACGAAGTGTCTCCCTGTCAATCTCTATTTGATAGATAGGAAGTGTATCTGTCACTGTTGGTTTGGGTGGAAATTGTTTAAAGTACTGTGTAGGGGTCAGACCTGTTTCCAAATAAATATGCAAAGCTTTTTCTATGCGGTAAGGATCATTAGGTTCTATATTTGACATATAGGTCTTATCTTCACTGTAAAGCCAGTCATAGGCATTTTGTAAGTCTTGTAAATAGCTATATGTTTTTTCTTTTGTCTCCATACTTATTGCAGGTAGCTCACTGATACCCTCTATAAGCATCTTCAAGTAAAAACTTGTTCCACCTACGATCACAAGATTTTTCCCATCTTTTAAACATTGTGCATATACTTCATGATATAGTTTAATAAAGGTTGTTACATCAAAGCTTTCATCAGGATAGAGGTAGTCAATACCATAATGTACAATGCCGGCGCGCTCTTTCAGTGTAGGTTTAGCAGAAACAATATCGATCTCTTTGTAGATAGAGAGTGAATCGAGTGACAAAATATGTGCATTCATCTGCTCTGCTATCTTTATAGAAAGAGACGTTTTTCCGGACGCTGTAGGGCCGATGAGAGCAAGTTGTTTAAAGGTTTCCATAGCGTAATCATACCACAGTGCGTGTTAAGGGTTAAGTGCTAAGTGTTAAGAGGGTAAAATATAATATTATATGTTTGGAGTATAAATGAATCTCTTTGATAAAAACAACCGTTTTAATATTGCAAATTTGGTTACATATTTAAATGTTTCACTAGGTGTTACAGCAATATATTTTATAGTTCAAGAAAATTTTTTAGTAGCAATTATTTTAGCATGGATAGCAGGTGCATGTGACATCATAGATGGGAAATTGGCACGAAAATACAGTCTCTCAACAGAGTTTGGTATCCAGCTTGACAGTTTCGCAGATTTCCTCTCTTTTGTGGTCATGCCTCCATTTTTACTTTTTTATGCAGTAAAACACTATAGTGGTATAACAGGTATTGAAGAACTGCTGTTAGGTTTGGTATTCATCTGGTATATCATTAATGGTTTACGAAGACTAGTGGAGTTTAACCTAAAAGTGGATGTTGGAGAAGTGGAGAAATACTTTGAAGGCGTACCTACACCATTGGGAGCAATACTTTTATGGATACTCTATTTGCTTAATGCTTATAGTATTATCACAAGCGGGTACCTTATTGCTGTATTGGTACTGATCATTGCATGGTCACTGAACTCTAAACTAAAAATTCCTCATCCATAGAGCTCTATAGTGAATCGTTTTAGAGAAAAGTTGAACCATTTTTCAGAACTGGTCATGTTTAAACACTCAGTGTTTTCCTTACCATTTATCTTCATTGCTATGCTTGTTGCAGCACAAGGCTGGTTTGGTTGGAAGTTATTGCTTTTAGGAACACTGGCGGCAGTGACAGCACGAAACTTTGCTATGGGTGTAAACCGTTATCTTGACAGAGATGTTGACATCCTTAACCCACGTACAAAAGGCCGTCCTTCTGTAGACGGTAGAGTATCAACTACTCAAATGGTAATCTTTATAGTGATCAATGCCTTGTTGTTTATTGTGGTCGCATACTTTGTAAATACTTTAGCCTTTCAGCTCTCTATGCCTATTTTGCTTGTACTTGGTGCCTATACGCTTTTTAAACGCTTCTCTTCAATGGCACACCTCATACTGGGGGTAAGCTTGGGATTGGCACCTATTGCAGGTGTGGTAGCTGTAAGTGGTGAGATCACACTGTGGTCTGTCTATTTGGCCATAGGGGTAATGTTTTGGGTGGCAGGGTTTGATCTGCTCTACTCACTACAAGATATGGCATTTGATAAAGCCAATAATTTACACTCTATCCCTTCGAAGTTCGGTGCAAACAATACCATGTGGATAGCAAGGGTATTTCACTTTTTGGCTATCATTTTTTGGGCTTATTTTGTATTCACTGCACAATTAGGGCTATGGGCTCAACTCGCAGTACTTTTTTCTGCTATTATGTTGAGTTATGAACATTACATTGTCAACAAAGATTTTACAAAAATAGACAAAGCTTTTTTTACAGTGAATGGTTACTTAGGGTTTGTTTTTTTAATTTTAATTATCATGGAGGTTATATAAATGCAAATGATGGATATAACAATTTTATCGTTATTGGCACTGTTGGTGATAATACTATTTATGCTCGTAAGTAAAAATAGTAAATTGGCAAAAGAGAATAAAAAGTTGAACGAGATACTGGAAGTCAAAAATACTACGATATCAAACTATGAAGCATCACGTGTTGCCGTGAAAGATGTGATAGAAAACTTCTCTTCTCTTGATGATGTGATGGAACTTATCAACGCGGGTGAGAGTAAAGCTTCTGTTTCTGAGAAACTGGGTATTCCTGTAAGCAAGATAGAGCTGATCATTAAGTTTGATAAACTTAAAAAGAGAGATTAATGTCCAAAAGCTCTTGGGATACGATTTTATCTAAAGCCTATGCCTCTCTTGAGGCAGATTATCAAAGATTTTTAGAAGAAGACAAGAGCTATTTTCCTTCTAAAGAAAACTACTTCAACGCTTTTAATACACTTCCTAAAGAGAAGGTCAAATATATCTTATTTGGTCAGGACCCTTATCCGAGAAAAGAGAGTGCAGGGGGATATGCTTTTATAGATACCAAGGTAGAGAATCTATTTTCAAACTCTGGTTTGAGTAAAGAGGTAAATCGTGCTACAAGCCTGCGTAATTTTATGAAAATGGCACTTGTCGCAAGTAAGAGATTAACATCAGATGATACTTCACAAGAAGCCATAAGCAAGTTAGATAAGACACAACTGATCGATTCCATAGATGAACTGCGCCATAATTTTGAAAAGAACGGGGTACTACTTTTAAATACAGCACTTATCTTCACAGACAAGAAAAGTAGTAAAAAACATATAAAAGCATGGAAGCCTTTTGTTCAAACACTTTTAAATTCACTGGAGGATGATGCACCAAAACTTATCTTGTTTGGCACACATGCAAAGGACTTAAAGAAACAATTTCTACTGGATAAATTTGAAACGATAGAACTTGAACATCCATACAATCATACGTTTATTTCCAACCCTAAAGCGATTGAACTATTTGGTCCTATGCACTTACTTGATAGCTAAAAGATTTTTTGAAAGTAATTTAAAGATTTTTTGGCTATAATTGCGCTCTAAATATCGCTACTACATTTTAAATGTGCACTCATAGCTCAGCTGGATAGAGCATCGGTTTGCGGTACCGAAGGTCTCAGGTTCGAATCCTGATGGGTGTACCACTTCTTCTTATTTGTATCCATCTTTCACGCGTTTTCTTTCGACGTACCTGATGTACGACTCCATTAAATCACATAAAACCTGAACACAACTAAAAAGAAGCCTGTATCTTACGTTTTATTTTTGCTTCAATGTACAAAAATCAAGCCCTAACCAAATTTATATTACAATGATACCAATAACTTTAGGGAGTCTCCATCTATGAATATTTTACTCATTAACGACAATCCTGTTGTCTCTAGAATGCTCACACTTTGTACACGTGGTGAGCATATTGGGTTGGATGAAGTCAAGCGTGTAGAGGATATGGAAGATGTCAGGTATGACATACTATTTGTAGATGATGCTTCTTATGTAGATGGTATTGATGTTTTACTTGAGGATAGAAGAATAAGAAAAAAAGTTTTTATCTCTTATGCTGAAGAGAAAGTGAAAGGTTTTGATAAGACCATTAAAAAGCCATTCTTGCCTTCACAAATCATGAAAGTGATCGAAAGTGTTGATATGAGTGAGATCATTGAGGATAATGAGGAAGAAAATATTTCTATTTTCCCTTTATCAAAAGAGGAAGAGATCATAGAGGAAGAAGTACTACCTGATATTTTTCCTTTGCCTATAGACGATGAAGATACTGATGATGCTTTGGAGTCCGAAGAGAATGCGGGTACAGAGATACTTAACAGTAATGAGATAGAAAAAATCAAAGCATTGTTAGATATGGATGATGAGATAGAAATGAACGATGAGTTACCTTTGAGCGATGATGAGTATGAGGCACGTAAAGTAAAAGCCATCAAAGAACAGCTGATCGCTGCTAGATTGAAACAAAGTACAGAAGATGAAGAAAAATTTGTTGCACAATGGTTGGCAAATAACTAACTATTAAACATATTGCAGTATAATTATTCAAATTAATGCTCAGCGTAGCGAAATATAAAGGATTGACATGGGTATGCCAAGTATGCCAGAACTACTAATCGTATTGGCGATTGTTGTGCTTC
>NODE-602-length-12744-cov-4.68272_pt1 | contig 12744 bp, 8 predicted proteins | sample MGYA00139097_ERZ477577 | MGnify/ENA metagenome assembly ERZ477577 | reverse complement strand
GACGACCTCATCAATAACAAAAGCTTGGTGCCAGTGCTTCTAATCGACTCAGATACAAAGGCGGTCGTAGGTACCAATATTGAGAATTATTCGGGTAGTATTGAAGAACAAATTGCAGAAATGTCAGCGGCCAATACACCCATCGAAATTGATTTTCAAGATGGTAAAAAGAATACGCTTTACTACGACAAAAGTCCAGAATTAAAGCAGCTCCAATACTTTCCATACATCCAATTTGGGTTGATTGGTCTGTTTGCATTAATCGGATATGTCATCTTTAGCACCTATAGAAAAGCTGAACAAAACCAAGTTTGGGCGGGAATGGCAAAAGAAACAGCCCACCAGCTTGGAACGCCCCTTTCCTCCTTAATGGCTTGGATTCAATTGCTGGAATCTCAAGGAGTGGATAAAATGACAACAACTGAAATGCAAAAGGACGTTGATCGTTTGGAGAAGGTAACGGATCGTTTTTCTAAAATTGGATCGGGAGCCAAACTGCAAGACACTGACATTAGTGCAACCGTGACCAACGTTCTCGATTATTTACGACCACGGATTTCGAACAAAGTATCCATTGAGATTGATATCAAAGAACAAATTAATGCGAAGCACAATGCACCGTTGATTGAGTGGGTAGTAGAAAATATTTGTAAGAATGCCGTAGACGCAATGGAAGCTGAGGGGACATTACATGTTCGTGTAACAAAGGAGAACGAGTTCGTTAATATTGACATTAAAGATACCGGGAAAGGACTTCCAGCCAATCAATTTAAAAACATCTTTGAACCAGGTTTTTCTACTAAAAAACGCGGTTGGGGATTAGGACTTTCACTTGTGAAACGAATCGTAAAAGAATACCATAAAGGCCGTGTTTTTGTACTTGAATCTCAAGTGAATGTTGGCACTACATTTAGAATTAGTATCCCTTCTTAATTAGAGTCCTTGAATGTTCTGCAAATCTTGAGCTCGCATGGCGATGAAAGATTTAATAACCACTTCGCTGTCAATTTCAGGAACATAAACGTGAATTAAATAGACCCCTGATCCTATTGGAATACCTTTGTTATTGAGAAGCAACCAATCCAAATACGTTTGCGGACTGTCCTTCTCAAACGACTTAACCAACTTCCCTTGCGTGTTGTAAATCTTAATCGAACAAATTTCTGGTAGGTTGGTAATTTTAACACGCGTATCCAATCGATTACGTTCGTATTCCGAATAGGCATTGTACGGATTCGGAACAACGTTAATCATGTCCATCACATTCGCTAATTCTTCATCGTCATTGTAATCAGTTCCGATGTCATCCATACTCCATGAGTACATTGGCTTACCACCATTGTCTCCAGTCGCTACTAAGTTTTTGTATTCTTTATTCACCCTTAGTTTAATTTCAACATCAGTAGCCAGAATTTCCTGACCAGGAGTCGTAATTGGATAAGCTACCCAACTAATACTTCCGTAGGTGTATCTCTTCTGAGTTGAACTGTTCGATTCAACTGTTAACATATCTTGATATAGCGTATGATTTGCTCCAGAAATCTCCTCAGCTAATGCTTTGTTGTATTCTGGGTGATCATATCCAAGTATGAAATTGTTGATTGTCTTGTTCTTGTAGCTAAACACATAAACCGGTTGCATACCTCCTAACAATGGATTTCCATTTGCATCGAAATATCCAGAAGACGGATTCCAAATCATATCAGCTCCATTTTCAGAAACTAAGAATGAATTTTCTCCGAAAGCCATGTACAATCTAGCTCCTGACTCCAAATCAATTGCATATCCTGGGAACCATCCCATTCCTGTTGTACCTGAAGCATCAGGATTACCATTCTTATCAACAGATGCACTTTTTCTCATCTCACCTGGTTCTGCTCCACCTACATTTAGAGAAGAGTTTCTACCTAATTCAATGATTGGACATCTTGTCCATAAGCTCTTATCTGAGGTGAAAACAATATCAACACTTGGTAAGAAACTGATTGAAGATGCATTCTTAGCTGAAGTTGGTGTTGGATAGTTATAATATGCCATTGGCATATATTGTTCCTCAAAACCAACTACTCTGTGGGGTGCAATACCACCGCCAAGTACATTCGCATAATTTTTCTCTGGATCAGCCCCAATTTGATCTGGATAACTACATGGGTTTTGATAAACCGGCACAGCTGGAACTGGATCACATTCATATCCAGCATCACTTGGATCCGTGTTAGGAGCATAAGTCCCTGATCTAATCCAGTTATTAGGCAGAAATCCATCACCATCTGGCAAGAATGACAACCATTGTTTTGAACTATCAGCAAATTCAATAGATGCATCTATGAGATCAGTTGAGAACGCTTCCACACCTCCAGTAGCTCCTTCTGGTTTGAAATAATTGGACTGGTGAATTTGTACCGACACACCCCACTCCGGAATAATTTGTTCGTTGTCCGAACCAATATTTCTTGCCGATGATACACTTTCAAGCAAGGTTCCATTCTGTTTGTCATAACGGTTAATCGTCCAAGATGCCGTATCGGCTCCATTGCTAGAAGTTGTTGTGTAATCATCAAATACACATTCGAAATATCCTTTTGCGACGTTTAAAGGGTCGACAACCTTCACATTAATTGGTCCAGCGCCATATTCGTAGGTCGGTGTTTCCATGAACCCGTTCTGAATAATGAAATTCTTCGATTCCGTAGTCAGTTCCAAATTTCTATTTCCGTTTCCATAACCGTCAATTCTTGTAATCCGAGGAGTAGAGCCATATTCAATGTTTTGAGCTGTTCCATTCGCTTCTGGAGAAGGATGATGCGGTATCGCTTCGATTGGTTTTATTTCGCCGAAAGATGCCTTTCTACTTGCCAAATATCTTTTTTGTTGTCCATCTAATGCAGTTGGATCTGTTGGATCGTAATTTTTGTAATTATTGTGTGCATAGGCAATCGCAAGGTAATAGTAGCGTTTGAAATTGACCAATGTTCGATCTCCCTGAGCAAACGCATCTTCTTTGATGCTAAAGCTGTGCTTGATGCCTTCATCCGCGCCATCTACCTTTTCTGTTGGGATACTTGCCAATAAGTTTTCATCGAATTCAAAATTGATGATTCGGCTCACTCCATCTTTAATATCGCATTGAGCTACTAATCTCGCTAAATTGGGATCTTCCAAATCGGATGCAGAAACATCATCGCTGCTCAACTGAAAAATTTGGTAGCCTTGAAAACGATAGTTCTTATCCGCACTTGTATCAGCAGCTACGATGAATGGATCAAACTCCACATATTGCTCGTTATAGTTATTAGAATTAGGTCTATTCGATAGCGTAAGGATCAACTCATTTTCTAATTCCTGAAAAGCAAGGTCTGGTGCATGAGGTCCATCCAATACTTTAAAACAGTTTTCAAAGAGTGATTGGGCTTTATCATCAGCCCTTTTTAACACTTCCACGGAAGCAAATGGATCTCCTGTGGTAGCTCTCGCCCAAACAACTCCAACTGTAATGTTATTGACAGCACCTGGCTTCAAGATAAACGGTCCGGCCGACTGAACAAATCTTCTATCATTTGGTGTATTGTTTGCCGTTTGCTCTGTCCAATCTGGTTGAGGAAGACCTCCGGTACCCCACCCCAGTGGATCTGTATCTCCTGGGAACATAAAATCACACGGAACTGCAGGGTCTGCTTCAGAATCTGAAATGTGACCAGAACCACCATAATAAAATGGCGTTCCATCTTTCCAAAATCCTTGTAAATAGTTGTAATAATCACCTGATGCTATCGGATCTGTTTGACTTGGATCTGCACCATTCGTAGTATTACTGTAATACAGAAAACGTCTCATTCCAAAACGCTCATTGTCAACAATTCCATCACCGTAACCTATACCATTCAATGCTTCATTTGCACCTATTCCGAATGCATTGTCGATGTTGTCATCATCTTGAAACGGGCCTTCGAAAAAGTCAACTCCTACTGCTGCAGGCGTATTTCCATATCCAAAGAAACCAGCATTATCGCCATCAAAATTATCTCCATTGTAATAATAGGCTAACCCTCTATTCACATCACATCCAACGTAATCGTCGAATGGATCTCCCAATGCTCCATCTGTAAAACACCCAAAGTAGGTATCGTACAACGTTTGTGTACCACGGTTAATCAACTCGTAGTTATAAAATGTCATGTTATTGATTTCATCATTGGAAGCAAAAGCAAAAGCTTGCGCACGAATTTCCATTCCGATGGGATCAGCTCCTGTCTCCGTATGAATGTTTCCTTTATCATTCATCACCCACCAATAGTTCACATCACCATAAAGCGAAACTCTTCTGTCTGTCGTGCAGTCTTTTGTTTTCTTAATGTCGTGCCAAGGATAATCGCCATCTTCCCAATTATAGTCTCCATCATCATTTCGATCGAAAAATGGTGCTAAGTAATAATCTTGCCCAAGTGATAAATCTCCATGTGCTGGCCATTCTTTAATGATCAATGGAATTTCATAATCAGGGAATAATGTTGATTGTATACTTGTCCCATTCGCGATATCATCTAACCCAGCCTGATACCAAGCATCAAACTCACGTATGTCATCTTGAAATGTGATAAAATGTCTGTCATAATTAATACAATTCTGATAACCTGTCTCGGCTGCTCCTTGCGATAGCGGTCCTGTCCAGTAGTCCTGACCATCTCGATATCTAAGTGCAGCAAGTTTGAGCTGACCATTCACATCTGTTCCACCTAACCATAATGCTGAAGTAAACAAACACATGATTCCTGAATTCTTTGGGACTTCGTATTGCGCTAAGTTCTGACCAGGTACTTGCCACAAGTTACCCGCAGTATGTATCATTGCCCTTACATTATTCAACTCTAGAAAAGTGGTTGTAGTTGGAGGCGTACAATTTGCACCTTTTGCCATATCCACAGGGACCGTTGGCTTTTCTGCACCTTGATAGGGTTGTGCGAACAACACAAATGTTGCTAAAGCGAAAATGAAAGTTAGTAGCGTTTTCATAATGTTGAATTCTAGTACCAAAATAGGCAATATTTACTAGCTAATAATTGATTTCAATTTGATATCTCACTGACTTATACAAGTCTAGCTAGATAGACTTTGCAAATTCAATGAGCAAATTAGTGATGTCATCGTACTCGTTAAAGCTCAATTCTTCGTAGCGATCAAAAATATCGTGATAGTTTTTGTTTGGTCCCATCGTATAGATGAAAAAAGCAGGAACTTCGTTTCTAGTAAACCAGTAATGATCCGAATTGGCAGCTGGTCCTCTAGATTTAACTTGAGTTAGCAAGCCCTCCTTTTCACTAATCGATTGCAGCAATTTAAATTCGTCTTCAAAGAGCGTAGCATTCACAACGGTAATCCCTTCTTCACCAGAACCCATAATATCCAGGTTAAGCAAAAACTTGATTTTCTTTAATTTGATTAATGGGTTGTTTACAAAATATTTTGAACCTACCAATCCTGCTTCCTCGCCTGCGAAAGCGATAAACATAATGTTGTATTTGGAAGGGTTCTCCTTGAAATATTTGGCCATCGTTAATAACATTGCCGTCCCACTGGCATTGTCATTTGCCCCAGGGAAATATGTATCCATCCCCATCCTTCCTAAATGATCGTAATGTGCGGTATAAACTAAAGTCTTAGCACATTTCTTTTTAGATGGAAGGTATGCCACTACATTTTGTGATGCATAATCCGAAATGAATTTTGCTTGAATATCTAGTTCCACAGAAGCGTTAGTAGTATAAACCGAATCTTGGATGTATAAATGAAGGTTAGGCGCTTGCTCTTGCGACACCGACCACATAAACTTAGAATCCACAATTTCAACGACATGCATTAACCCCCTCAACTCGTAACCCAGTCCTCGTAACGCAGCCAAAGTATCCTTATCAGCACCGGCAAAATTTAGAATCATACCGTTGTATACATTTTTCTCCATTACCGCACTGACGGCATTTACCAATGCATCTTGATTCATAGCTGATCTCGCATCTATTTCATAAAGCGACAATTCTCCCGTATAACCATTGGATCCTTGATCTACGATATAATGTTCTCCCGGCTTCAACGTGCGATCATTTAACGTCACCGACATTTGGCCTGGGAATGTATTTACTGGCAAACTAAAATTCTGAAAATAAGACCCCTCGAAACCTGCAACACCCAACTTTTTAAATTCAGAAGCAATGTATTGTGCGGCAATAGAATCACCTTTCTCTACGTAACCTCTTCCATGAAATTCAGGAGAACAAAGTGTTTTCGTAATCCGACGTACCTCATCAATCTGATTGAAGGCTAAAAAGGAAATAAGTATAAATATTGATGTAGTAAATTGCTTAAGCATATCTACGCTTCAAGTAAGTCATGAATTCGAGTACATTTTCTTCTTCCAAGTCCCACTCATGTTCAGTTGCCATAGCTTCGGCCTTAGCCGCAGCTTCATCAATTGAATTTTGTGAATCTAAAACTTTAATTGCATCTGAAAAAAGTTCGCTAGAACCATCAAACAAATTATTGATAAAACTCAATCGTTGATTTAAGCCGAATGCTCCAATCAATGAATCCAATTTACCGCCCGCATATTGAGAGGCCAATGAATTGTCTTCAAAATCTATTCGATCTAAAAATGTCTTCGACTCCTTAGAGTGAGTGACTTCCACTTTAGTTTCAACTGCGTCTTCTTTTACTTCTTCTGTGTGTGTTACCGATATATGCTCCTCAACTTCTTGCACAGGGACAACATCTGCTTCTGGCTCATCGTTATCCTCGTCATTATTCATGAAGCCTATTTCTTCTTCCACTTCTTCTTTGGTAGGTAATTCATCCTCCTCTTCTTCAAATATGTCGAAATCGATACTTGGTTCTTCCTCTGGTTCTGGTTCCTCAGCGACCGGATCTGGAGTACTTTCTACTTGAACTTCCTTCGTTACTTCCACCCCTGCATGAGACTCAAATGCTTTGTACTTCAAAATGATTGATCTTTCATGAAGCTTTCTTGTAAGCTCTTCCATTTTTGTAAGCTCACTAATCGTCAGATTTCCATTTTCTAATTTTTCAATCAGAGCAGTTAATTCCTGTAACTTGGATTTATATGTATTCAGATCTCCCATCTTGTTGTTTCAATTTTTCAACATTTAACTTAAGTTGCTAACCATGTGCACAATCTTTGCCACAAATTTGCGACATTTAATTCTCAAAAATATCCAAAGTAAAGTGGTTCTAGCACACATCAATGAACTTTTTGTCTTCGGTTGTATGTTGATAACGTTTCTCGTAATAATTTAAGTATGTTTTTAGAGCATTTACCCATTGAAGAAAGACAGCACGGTTGGATAGAAGTTATCTGTGGATCTATGTTTTCAGGCAAAACAGAAGAACTCATTCGAAGGCTACGTCGTGCAGAGTTTGCTAACCAAAAAATCCTCTTGGTTAAGCCTATTGTAGATGATCGTTATCACAAAGAAAATGTTGTGAGTCATCAAGGTAGAAGCATAGAAGCGATTTGCGTTAATGATTCTAATGCAATCATGGAGCGATGGAAAGACGAACGAATTGTAGCCATTGATGAGGCACAGTTCTTTGATGAGGGTGTGGTGAAAGTAAGTTCAGAACTGGCTAAAAAAGGAGTTCGTGTTATCATAGCTGGTTTAGATATGGATTTTCAAGGTGTTCCTTTTGGCCCTATGCCTCAACTTCTTTGTGTGGCAGAATACGTGACTAAAGTTCATGCGATTTGCGTATCTTGTGGTAATCTGGCTCAGTTCTCACACAGAACCGTTGGTGATAAAGAACAAGTATTAGTCGGGGCGGTTGATGAATATAAACCTCTATGCCGTTCTTGCTATAATAAATCAACTTCTTGAAATTAAACCTTTCATACAGCGATCTATCCGAAATTTACCAAGTTTCGCTCCCTTCATCTGATTTGACTATCAATTCTGTTGGATTTGATACGCGTAAAATAAATGATGGAACGCATACTATGTTCTTCTGCCTGAAAGGCAAATTTAGAGACGGGCATGATTTTATTGAACAAGCATTTGCCAAAGGAGTTCGAACTTTTATCGTTGATCATTTACCCGAGTTGAAATTGCAAGGGACTCAATTTATTGTGGTTGAAGACACACTAAAAGCGCTGCAACTTCTTGCAAAAAACCATCGTTCGAAGTTCAACTATCCTGTTGTTGCTATAACCGGTTCATCTGGAAAAACCATCGTTAAAGAATGGCTTGCACATATTTTAAGTGGAAAATATAAAGTTGTTCGAAGTCCAAAAAGCTACAATTCTCAACTCGGCGTTGCTTTATCTCTACTAGAGATGAATCATGATGCTACTATTGCCATTATTGAAGCAGGGATTTCCCAAGTTGATGAAATGGCTCATTTGAAGGAAATGATTCAACCAACACTGGGAATCTTCACAAATATTGGATCAGCCCATGCTGCGAACTTTCCAGCAAAGGATGTCCACCTGGCTGAAAAAATGACTCTTTTTTCTGAAGTGAATCATTTAATTGCACATGAATCAATTGGCCTCAAGAAAGAAGGTTCAATCACAATTGTAAGCAACACATCATACTTTGAAGTTACCAAGGCTATCTTTCAAGACGAGGTAAGCATCACGAATGCCTCATTGGCTTGTGCCATGGCCTTGCATCTTGAAATGAACTTAGAAGAAATTGCCAATCGTTTAAAAACTATCCAGCCAATTGCGCTCAGGTTAGAGACTTTTGATGGCATCAAAGGTTCTTTGATTATCAATGATACGTATAGCTTGGATATAGATGCTTTTCGCTCTTCACTGGAATATCAAATGTCTATTTCCGATAACAGAAAACGTGTTGTTATTGTAGATCAAAATGCGGACCGTCAAAACATCAATGCATTAATCGAAGAGTATCAACCGATAGAAGTACATTACGTAAATGCTGAAGATTCAGTCATCGAAAGCATTACGAATAGTGTTGTTCTAATTAAAGGGATGCGCTCATCAGCAATGGAAAAACATGCAACACAATATCGTTTAAAGAAACACCAAACGCATGTAGAAATTGATTTAAATGCGGTTAAATCCAATATTGAATTCATTAAAAGCAAGTTACCCGAGAATACCAAAATTTTGACAATGGTCAAAGCTTCATCTTACGGATCTGGAGGTGAAAAAATGGGCAAGTTCTTAGAGCGTATCGGGGTAGACTACATGGGGGTAGCTTATGCAGATGAGGGTGTAGATTTGAGAAACGTTGGTGTAAAAACACCTATCCTAGTTATGAATCCTGAAGAAGCTGGATTTGCGGATTGTATCAATAACGATTTGGAACCGGCGATTTATTCATTGAGTCATTTGGAATCATTCATAAAAGAATGCCTCTATCTAGGAAAGACGCACTACCCCATCCATATAAAGCTAGAAACAGGTATGAACCGACTTGGTTTTTCCGCTAATGAAATCCCGTCATTAGTTGAGAAGTTAAAAGCACAACCTGAGGTAATTGTAAGCAGCATATATTCGCATCTTGCAAGTGCGGATCAATTAAACTCATCTTTTGTTGAGGAACAGGTAGCTACTTTCGAAGAGCTTTCATCCTTATTGATGTCCCAATTATCATATGAAATCGATCGACATATTCTGAACAGTGAAGGCAGCTTAAATTATTCGAATCATCATTATGAAATGGTGCGAATCGGTATTGGAATGTATGGATCAACTTCGAATGAAGAAATGGCATCCTATTTAAAACCCGTCATCAAATGGCACAGTTCCATTTCTCAAATAAAACATGTTCCTTCTGGTCATTCAGTTGGATATGGGAGAAGTGAGGTTGTAGATACCGATACTGTCATTGCAATCATACCTGTTGGCTATGCAGATGGATTTAGAAGGTCTTTAAGCAAAGGAAAAGGTGGTGTTTATCACAATTACCACTTTCTGCCTGTAATTGGTAATGTTTGCATGGATATGATAATGGTAGATGTTACTGGCTTAGAAATTAATGAACACGATCCTATAGAAATCATTGGCGACCATCAGTCCTTAAAAGATCTTGCTAAGGCAATGGATACTATACCCTACGAAGTATTAACAGGGATTTCAAAACGAGTACATCGAATTTACTTAGAAGATTAACGCTTCATCATTAGAATTGAACCAGGAATGGTCTGCGTTTTATCCAGCTCCATTTTTTTTGAAAAGATAAAAACCCCTGCTTTCACTTTGCCTTTTAAACGAATGGTAATCGCATCTTTTCTAACAAGGCCCAATGCTTTAATCATAGCCCCATCCTCCATGTCAGCTATAAATTGACCTTCCACGTATTTATTGCTTTTACGCTTGATTTTAATTTTCTTATCTAGACCTACTTTTCCGAAATAATCACCTTCTACATATAAATCCAATGAAGACGGTTTCACTTTCAAGCCAAACCAATTTTTATTTTCTATAATCCCCCCAGCAATAAATTTTATTTGCTGTCCATCAACCTTCTCAATTTTGACTTTCTCACCACCGTTAAACGCTGGTTCGTGAAAAGTACAAGATGAAAAACTCGTTATTATTAGAATTAAAAAAAGGAGGTTACGCATAGCCGTTATTTAGAGAGTTCGGTGTAATAACGGTAGAAGTGTGGAATCGTTTCAATCCCTCGGTAGTAATTAAACAATCCGTAGTGTTCATTTGGCGAATGAATCGCATCTGAATCTAAACCGAACCCCATTAATATTGTTTTTAATCCAAGTTCTTTCTCGAACATCGCAACAATTGGAATAGATCCTCCGCTTCTCACTGGAATTGGTTTTTTACCAAATGTTTCTTCATAGGCTTTACTTGCTGCTTCGTATCCAATAGAATCAATCGGTGTAACAGCTGGTTCACCACCGTGATGAGGCGTTACCTTCACTCTTGTTCCCTTCGGAGCAATCGATTCGAAATGATCCATGAATAGTTTTGTAATTTCGTTAGGGTCTTGGTCTGGCACCAAACGCATAGAAATTTTTGCATAGGCTTTCGATGCAATCACCGTCTTTGCTCCTTCTCCTGTGTATCCTCCCCAAATTCCATTAACATCTAAAGTTGGTCGAATCGAACCTCTTTCCATCGTAGAGTAGCCCTCTTCACCGTATACATCATCGATATCAATTGATTCGCAATAAGCAGCTTTACTGAACGGTGCTTTCGCCATTTCAGCTCTTTCCTCATCGGTTAACTCCACTACTTTGTCGTAAAAACCTGGAATTGTAATATGATTGTTTTCATCATGTAATGAGGCTACCATTTTAGCCATTATATTTATTGGATTAGCAACACAACCACCGTACAATCCTGAATGAAGATCTCTATTTGGACCGGTCACTTCTACCTCCACATAGCTCAATCCACGCAGACCAGTAGTGACTGAAGGTACATCATTTGCTAGCATTCCCGTATCTGAAACTAGAATGATATCTGCGTCTAATTTTTCTTTATTGTCCTTTACGAAATGGCCTAAATTTTCGCTTCCAACTTCCTCTTCGCCTTCAATCATGAACTTTACATTACAAGGAAGCTCGTCCGTTTTCATCATCGCTTCAAATGCTTTCACATGCATGTACATTTGACCTTTATCATCACAAGCACCTCTAGCAAAAATTGCTCCTTCAGGGTGTAATTTAGTCGTTTTTATAACTGGCTCGAAGGCTGGGCTATCCCATAAATCAATTGGGTCAGCAGGTTGCACATCATAATGTCCGTATACTAAAACCGTTGGAAGAGAATCATCCTTAATGACATCTCCATACACGATTGGATATCCTTTTGTTTCGCAAATTTCAACATTTTCAGCACCCGCTTCCTTTAATCTTTTTGCTACTTCCGCTGCTGTTTTGTTAACGTCACTTGCAAAAGCAGGATCTGCTGAAACGGATGGGATTTTTAAAAGATCAATAAGTTCATTTAAAAAGCGTTCTTTGTTGGCTTGGATAAAATCGTGTGTTTTGCTCATGTTAAATTTTAATTTTCGAATTCTAAAAATCGTAATTTTATTAAAATAATTAGGTATCCACGGAACATTATTCCAATTTTATGCAACCTTATTCATTAAAAAGGTGTCTTACGATTACGAAAGAACAATAAATATGTTGAAAAAATCACTTTTAAGCGCATTAGCAATCATCTCAGCCTTTGGGATACAAGCACAAATAATAATTGATAACACGCCTACGCCAAATGATTTGGTAACCAACACCCTCATGGGTAGTGGTGTCAGCGTTTCGAACATTACTTTTTCAGGAAATACCAATCAGATTGGTTATTTCGAAGAAGGTAACTCAAACATTGGTCTTCCATTTGGTGTTGTAATGTCATCTGGAGAAGTAGCGAACATCGTCCCTCCTAACAACCCTTCTACAGGCGTAGGTGGCCCTGGCGATGCAGATGTTTTAGCAACTGCGCAATCGGTGACTTCAAACCCTGCTTCAGGATCTATTACTCAAACATTTGATGCTGCCGTTTTGGAGTTCGACTTTATCCCATTAGGAGATTCTGTTTGATTTACTTTTGTTTTTGCCTCAGAAGAATATACTACTTGGATTAATACTCAATATAACGATGCTTTTGGATTCTATTTATCTGGACCAAATCCGGCTGGAGGTAACTACAACGTTGAAAATCTTGCTTTGGTCGCAGGTACAACTGAACCAATCACAATATCAACAATCCATCCAGGTTTAAATCCATCCTACTACATAGGAACT
>NODE-601-length-12750-cov-5.26317_pt1 | contig 12750 bp, 6 predicted proteins | sample MGYA00139097_ERZ477577 | MGnify/ENA metagenome assembly ERZ477577 | reverse complement strand
AAGCTGAAACCAGGCAAGCTTTAGAGCTGTGCAGAGATCTGTCTGCGCCATATTCTCTAGATTTTGCCATTGCCCAGGATGGTTTTATCCGGCAGGAGAATGAATACATTAGCAGTATTCGCGAACTGGAATTTGAGTTGCAGAGTCTTAAAAATTACAAGTCTGAAATTGAAGAGATCAAGCGGTCAAAGGCATGGCGCCTTATAGAGGGTGGACGTGAACTGGTTTACAACCAGATTCTTGGTCGGATGCCATTTTTGCGTGATAAGGCTCTTAATGTTACAAGATCGGAAGAAAGTAAATCTCCGGCAGCCAATGTGACGGGCAATTACAGGGAGTACGAATATATATTTACGAAAGAAGATTCTGAGAGAATAAAGACAGAATTAGATGCGCTTGAGAAAAAGCCACTGATAAGCCTGGTGATGCCAGTATTTAATGTGGATTCGGAATGGCTGCAGGCGGCCATTAAGAGCGTAGTTAGTCAGCTCTATGAAAATTGGGAACTCTGTATTGTTGATGATGCCTCGACCCGGGAAGAAACGATAAATTATCTAAAAACAGTGCGCCACCCTCGGATAAGAATACGTTACCTGGATAATAACCGAAATATTTCCGGCGCTACCAACGAAGCAATACGTTTTGCCAATGGCGAATACCTGGCGTTTATGGATAACGATGATGAATTGACACCAGATGCGCTATACGAAATGGTTAAAGCTATCAATGAGACCGATGCAGATTTGATCTATTCTGATGAAGATTTCATTGATCTTGACGGCAATTATATAGAACCGCACTTCAAGCCCGATTTTTCACCGGATCTGTTGCTGTCGCATAACTATATCACTCATTTTGTTGTAGTCAGGAAAGATCTACTACACACTGTCGGTATGCTTGACAGTCGTTATGATGGCGCTCAGGATCATGAATTATTGCTGCGTCTGACAGAAAAAGCTGCCCAAATTCACCATATTCAAAAGGTACTTTATCACTGGCGCCGAAGTGAAACATCAACCAGTTTTAGCTCTGATGCCAAACCAGGTGCATTGATCAGCGCACGTATGGCGTTACAAAATACCCTTGATAGGAGAGGGATAGATGCAGAAGTCGTAGATGAAAAAGAGCCATTCTTTTTTCGTGTTAAACGGAGAATAAAAGATTCACCGTTGGTCAGCATCGTAATCCCATTTCGCGACAAGCCCGATCTTCTGAGAACATGCATCAACTCTATTCTTGATCATTCAACCTGGGAAAATTTTGAGATCATTGCGGTATCCAATAACAGTCGTTCCAGTGAAACATTTAATATGATTCACCAACTGGAAGAGAAATCGCCGCGCTTTCACTGCATTGAGTTTAATGAAGAGTTTAATTTTTCCCGTGTTGTGAATTATGGTGTAAGCCAGTCCAGAGGCGAATACCTGATCATTCTCAATAATGATATCGAAGTGATCAGCTGGGACTGGATAGAAGCAATGCTAGAGCATGCACAGCGTGAGGAAGTCGGCGCTGTTGGAGCTAAACTTCTTTACCCGAATAACAGTATTCAGCATGCCGGGATTATTATTGGGCTGGGTGGATACGCAGGACATTCTCACAAACTTTGCCCGATTAATGCACCGGGGTATTTTAATCGTCTGCACACAATTCATAATGTTTCAGCCGTGACCGGCGCCTGTTTAATGATCTCACGTTCCAAATTTGATGCTATAAAAGGTTTTGATGAAACTGACTTCAAGATTGCATACAACGATGTAGATTTTTGTCTGCGTTTAAGAGAGCAAGGCTTGTTAAATGTATTTACGCCTTATGCGGAACTTTATCATCACGAGTCAATTTCTAGAGGTTATGAGGACACAGAAGAAAAACAACAACGCTTCAGCGGTGAAAAGGAACGTCTTAAAACCAGGCATGCAGCTATACTTGAGAAGGGTGATCCCTATTACAACCGCAACCTGACGCATGACCGTGAGGACTATAGCATCCGTTGAATGGATGTTAATGATGTCCGATGAGCAAGCTGATTCAGAAATTGCCGGAAAAAATATGGCCTGGTCAGGGTACTGCGTGTTTGATCAGCGGTTATGTTACTGATTCTGAGCCTGTGAAAGATGTCACTATTCATACCAATGCTAATGTCTCATGTTCAACTTTATTGCATCTGGCTACAGAGCAAATTGATGATTGTTGCGCGGCAGCCAGTCCGCGCAGTTGTCTTCTCTCAGGTTATACCAGCCTGGTCAGGTTTCCTGCTGTGAGTAAAAGCGTAACCCTGCAGGCTGAACTCCGCGCTGAATTTAGTCGTAATCACAGTGATGTGATAGACGAAAGCATAGTAGAACTGATACCACAAAATATGAATATCAAAGCCAGTCCATCATATCGACATACCGATACGGGGCACCGGGTAGTGATTTGCATGGCCTGCTGGGAACCTGATCCCGAACGTTTTCAACGCCAGATTGATTCGATCAGGCAGCAATCAATGACATCCTGGCATTGCATCATTAACGATGACGCATCTTCTGATGAATCCTGGCTACGTGTTAATGAGATCATTGGTGATGACACGAGATTTAGTTTGTACCGAAATGATGAGAATCTTGGTTTCTACGCGAACTTCGAGGTTGCACTTTCCAGGGTGCCGGTAGATGTGGAGTTTGTTGCACTTGCCGATCAGGACGATGACTGGTACCCGGAAAAACTGGAAGCTTCCTTGCAGGCCTTTGATGATGACACCACACTGGTTTATTGTGATATGCGCATCGTCGATGAAAAGGGCAGCATAATCGCGGAAACATACTGGGGTGGCAGAAAGAATAATTATACTGATGTCGACGTGCTCTTCCTGGCCAACACGGTAACTGGAGCGGCATCTGTGTTCCGACGTAATTTGCTTGATGATATTTTACCTTTCCCGCAACCGGTAGGGCAGGTGTTTCACGATCACTGGATTGCCTGTGTAGCCCGCTGTAGCGGGGGCCTGGCATATGTTGATCGAGCTTTGTATGATTATTATCAATATGGATCCAGTGTCATTGGTCACTGTGACTTCGAAGCCAGGGGTGTCACTCAGAGAGTTAAAGAACTGACTGGGAATATTAGACATATGAAGCGACCTGGTCGATTAAAGTCATGGCTGTTACATAAGAGATACTCGGCATTAAATGTCTTCCATCATGAATACTTACGCCTGTTCCTGTTCGCGGAAATTCTGAAAATGCGTATGCCAGGGATGCAGGATGATGCCGCAAAGGGTTTACGTATGTTTTCAGCTGGCTGGATGGCGATTCTATATTTACTGGCAGCCCATATACGTATTGTATTCAGAAAAGAAACTACAGATGATGCAGAGATGAGGCTGGCAGCTTCAGTTTTTATTTTCAAGCTGGATCGAGTCATTGGTCAATTGTTTGGAAGTAGGATTGTAAAAAGACATTGCCGGTCTATGCGTCGATCGGCCTGAAAAAAAACAATTTCAAAGGGTGTTATTTTGTCGAAAATGTTAACCAGTTTTCTTGCCTATGGTGCACGCAAGGGCTTTCTACGGCCCGTGCTGAACTATGGTCGCAAGATCATGCAGGAGTATCACACCAATGAGGCGGTCCATCGGGTGGTGGCGGAAAAAATCGCTCCGCTGAATCTGCGCGTTAGCGACACTGAGCCCCTACGTTTTAATATATTTATTCCAGAGATTGACTTCGGCAGTTTTTTTGGCGGTTATATTGCCAAATTTAATTTTGCCCGCAAGCTGGTAGAGAATGGCAATAAAGTACGCATTATTACAGTGGATAGATGTTATACCAGTCGTGAGGACTGGCCTGCTGTAGTTCAGAAATACCAGGGCATAGAGGATATCTTTGACAACATCGAAGTCGCGACAATCTTTGGCCGGGAAGAGCCCGTATGTTTCCACCCGGATGATGTTCTTATGGCTACGACCTGGTGGACTGCACATATTGTAAACCATAGCCTGCCACAGTTTAACAGCAGTAAGTTCCTCTATTTCATTCAGGAATATGAAGCCTTCACTTTCCCGATGGGCAGTTATTTTGCGCTTGCCCATGAATCCTATTCTTTCCCACACGTTGCGCTGTTTTCATCACCGACCTTGCGGGACTATTTTAAAATACAGTCATATGGCGTTTTTGCCTGTGACAAGTCTGAGGGTAAGAGCCTGTCGTTTGAGAACGCTATTCTCAGTTTTGATCGAGACCTGGGTGACGAAAGAAAATCAAGCCGCAAGCTGTTATTTTATGCGCGTCCAGATGGACATGCTGCGCGTAATATGTTCGAAATTGGTTTCATCGCACTGGAAACAGCGATAAGAAATGGTGCTTTTTCTGAAGACTGGGAGTTTTATGGTATTGGTGCCACCCACAATGACATGATCCTGCCTGATGACCGAGTACTTAAGATGATCGGCAAGGTTGGGCTAAAGGAATACCGTGAAATGCTACCGGGTTTTGATCTAGGACTGGCACTGATGTACACACCTCATCCGAGTTTATTGCCGATAGAGATGGCTGCTGCCGGTCAGGTTGTTGTTACCAATACCTGCATCAATAAGACGGTTGATGAACTGCAGAATATTTCATCCAATTTCTGTGTCGCCGAGCCAACTATCCCTTCAGTAGCAGATACACTGGCTGAAGCAGCCAGCCGTGTTGCTAATCTATCAGCCAGGGAATCCGGTGCACAGGTGAACTGGTCGCAAAACTGGGATCAGACATTTTCTCCTGATCTGCTGCAACAGGTTAGAGAGTGGTTCCCGGCAGTAAAACTGGAAAAGCTGGATTAAGGCCTGCCTGGCCTTGCCGCCGCGTACACTTGTGGTGATCAGTCGCTATCACAGGTAAAATCATCCAGATCTAAATCGAAAGCTGCACCTCAACAGGAGATCGCTCTTGAAAATTTCAATCGTACTTCCAGTATTCAATGAAGAAGAAAACCTGCATGATATGAATACCGAGATTGTGGGTGTTGTCGAAAACATGGATATGGACTATGAAATCATCTATATCGATGACGGGAGTACTGATCGAAGTTTCGAAATCCTCAGTGATCTGCGTCAGCAGAACTCAAACATCAAGATAATCCAGTTCCGTCGCAATTTTGGACAGACAGCTGGGCTGGCTGCCGGTTTTGACCATGCAGCAGGTGATGTCATTATTACCATGGATTCTGACCGTCAGAATGACCCGAATGATATCCCAATGATGCTAGATAAAATCAACGAGGGATACGACCTGGTGAGCGGCTGGCGCTTTGACCGCCAGGATGCCTGGCTGTCGCGAAAACTGCCTTCGAAACTGGCGAATGGCCTGATATCAACCATCACCGGCGTCAAACTGCATGATTACGGCTGCAGCTTGAAGGCCTTTCGCAAAGATGTCATTGAGAACATCCGGCTGTATGGTGAAATGCACAGGTTTATACCAGCTATTGCCAGCTGGATGGGTGTTCGAATAGCCGAAGTAAAAGTCAATCATCGTGCACGTGTTGCCGGTACAAGCAAATACGGCATATCACGGACTTTCCGCGTTATCCTGGATCTGATTACAGTAAAATTCCTGTTGCACTATTCTGCCAGGCCTATCCATTTTTTTGGTGGTATTGGTATGGTCAGTGGAGTGGTCGGCTTTCTAATTGCATTCGTAATGCTGATCCAGAAATTTTTCTTTTATGTGCCAATGGGGGATCGGCCGCTGCTGCTGCTTGCCGTGTTATTGATGTTTATAGGACTCCAGTTCATAACCTTTGGTCTTCTCGGCGAATTGATGACACGCACTTATCATGAAGCACAGAATAAACCTGTTTATGTCGTGCGCCAGACGCTTCTATAAAGACGTTGACTGAAAGTTGCAGCAGCCGTAAATCAAGTGGAACATTCGATATTGTCACAGACAGTCGCTGTCATCATTGTTAACTATAATGGCGGGGAACTGCTGCAGCGGTGTCTAATGGCCTTAAGCCGACAGACACATAAACCTGAGCAGATATTACTGGTTGACAATAACAGTGATGATTTCTCAGCTGAGGAGATTAGTACTCACTTTCCACAAATAGAAATCTTGCCTCTGAGTGAAAATAGAGGCTTTGCTGCTGCTAATAATCTTGCAGTCGAAAGACTGGCAGACATGGAATGGGTAGTGCTGCTCAACCCGGATGCATATGCCGAGCCAGACTGGCTGGAGAATTTTCTGATCGGGGCAGAACGACATCCTGAATGTGCTTTTTTCGGATGTAGAATGCTGGCTGTAGAAGAGGACAGGCTTGATGGTACAGGTGATGTCTTCCATGTTTCCGGTGCAACCTGGAGGCGAGATTTTGGCCAATCTAGCGAAAGACGGCAACTAAGTGACGAGATACTCTCACCATCAGGAGCTGCAGCATTATATCGGCGTGATATTTATCTTGATGTGGGTGGTTTTAATGAAGATTTTTTCTGCTACCTGGAAGATGTTGACCTCGGTCTAAGATTACAGTTACGCGGTTATCGCTGTTTCTATATTGCTGACGCTGTTGTTACTCATCAGGGTTCGGGCCTGGTCGGCAGATACAGTGATTTTCAGGTGTATCATGGGCACAGAAACCTGGTTTGGGTTTATTTTATTAATATGCCGTCACCATGGCTGTGGATCTATTTACCGCAACACCTGTTGTACAATCTAGCCAGTATTGTGCTGTTTATTTTTCGTGGTAAAGGCAGGGTTATATTTCGCTCAAAAATTGATGCGATTAAAGGTTTATCCAGGGCATGGCAACGACGAAAAAACGTTCAGGCAAAAGCCAGGGTAAGTACAATAGAATTGAGAAAAAGGATGGCTCATGGTCTGCTTGCGCCATACTTTAATCGTAACGAATAAGTAATTACTGAGTGCCAATGACTAACAAAGAACTGGTAACAATCATCATTGTTAACTTCAATGGCAGTGATTTGCTTGTTCGTTCTGTCAGGCAGGCTTTCACTTCGGACATACCGGTAAGAGTCATTGTTTCGGACAATGCATCATCTGATAACTCAATCAGGCTTCTGGAGAATGAGTTTGGCAGTGATTCCAGGCTGACTATCATACAGAATGGCAGAAACCTGGGGTTCTCCAGCGCGAATAATGTTGCTTTGAAGCACGCCCAGGGCGATTTTATTCTCTTTCTAAATCCTGATTGTTTAATCAAGCCTGATACGATCAGTCGTTTGCTTGCTGTTTTCGAAGAAGATCCCGAGGCGGGGATGATTGGCTGCCGGGTGCTGAATCCTGATGGTACTGAGCAGAAAGGCTGTCGCCGAAGAGTGCCAACCCCGTGGCGAACCTTCGTACGTGTTCTTGGTCTGTCGTATTTTACGCGCTCTACTGAATGGCTGCAGGGCTTTGATATGTCCAGTGAGCCATTACCGGATAGTCCTGTACCTGTCGATGCTATTTCCGGCTCACTGATGCTTGTTAGTCGTAAGGCACTGGATGATGTCGGCCCACTTGATGAGGGCTATTTTCTGCATTGTGAAGACCTTGACTGGTGTATGCGCTTCAACCTCAAGGGCTACAAGGTGTTATTCGTTCCAGATGTTGATGTAACACATTACCAGGGTTTTAGCAGTAAGCAGCGCCCAGTGCGGGTGATGTGGCATATGCACAAGGGAATGATGCGTTTTTATAACAAATTTTTCCTGCGCCGTTATCCATGGCCGCTGGTTATTGTTGTTGCCCTTGGTGTCTGGTTCCGGTTTCTGGCGCTTGTATTTCAGCATGCCTTACGCGCCTTTACTGACTTCCTGGGTAGAATATTCAGAGGCTTTAAAGCGTTCTTTGTTTCATCTGCTGAGAGCAATCTCGATCCTTCCTTTTTGCAGTGCAGATTGAATGATACGTTATCGAAAAGTCGAGTACTGGTCCTGGGTGCCCGAAGCCAGGTTGGTCACTTCCTCATTCCGCGTCTTATTAACTCGGGATACGCGGTAACGGCAACTAGCAGAAAGAAAGTACAAAACCCGGCTATCAGTCAGCTGCAATGGCAAGAGCTAAACCTCGAATCTGAAGATGAACTTATTTTGCCGAATAACACAGAGACAGTGATTTCCTTAGCACCTCTGTGGCTAGTCGCTACAAGAGTGAATGAAATGGCCGAGCAGGGTATGCGGCGATTGATTTTTTTCAGCTCAACCAGTCGTTTCACAAAACTTGAATCCACCAGTGATGCAGACAGGAAGCTTGCCTTCAGGCTTGCTGAATCTGAAGAAAGGCTTATTGGTGAATGCGAGAAATATGGTGTGCAATGGACCCTGTTCAGGCCGACGATGGTGTACGGATGTGGCCTGGATAAAAACATTTTTTCTATTGCCAGCTTTATTCGCCGCTCTGGTTGTTTCATTATGGCGGGAGAAGGCAAAGGCTGCCGTCAGCCTGTGCATGCGGATGATCTCGCCGATGCCTGTCTAAAGTCGCTGCAGAATGAGGCTACCTATCAACAGGACTATAATCTCAGCGGTGGTGAGACGTTGACTTACTCCAAAATGGTCAGTCTCGTATTTGAACTGTTGGGGCGCAAGAAAAGACTGTATTGCATTAAACGCTCAGTGATGAATCCCTTGGTGAGCATGGTATCTATGTTGCCTGGTTTGCATACTGTTACGCCTGCAATGATTGATCGCATGGAACAAGATCTATGTTTTGATCATTCAAAGGCGACTAGTGATTTTTCCTATACGCCACGAGGGTTTCTGGAAACAACATTCTATAATCAGCATATACCAGAAAACCGGAAAATTAATAAAAAACGACCAGAGTTGGCTGGTTTAAAAGGCAAGAATGTTCTGGTGACAGGTGCAGGCGGTTTTATCGGTTTTTCTCTATGCCGATACCTGGTTGCCCATGAGTGTAATGTATTTGCAGTATTACGTGATAAAAGGCAATTATATAATCTCGGTAACAAGGTTACAGCAATCGTGGTTGATGATCTTTGCGATATAAGTGACTGGGGGAATATGCTTACTGGCATTGATAGTGTCGTACATCTCGCAGGTTATGTACATGAAAGGGCGGGAAATCTTACTGAGGAGGCAAGGCTACAATGTACACGATTGAATATAGATGTTACCAGGAAACTGGCAAATGCTGCTGCCAGTGCAGGAGTTAAACGTTTTCTCTACGTCAGTAGCGTAAAAGTACACGGCGAGTCCAGTCATCATAATGAATCGGTGACAGAGTTTATTGAACTCTTCCCTGAAGGCAGCTATGCAAAGAGCAAGCTTGCTGCTGAAGGTATATTGCGTGATGTGGAAGCATCATCAGATATGGAGGCTGTTATTATCCGTCCACCGCTGGTTTATGGTCCGGGTGTTAAGGCAAACTTTTTGCGGCTGATGAAACTGGTTGAAAAAGGTATTCCTTTACCTCTTGCAGCAGTCGATAACCGGCGCAGTTTTATCTATCTGGAAAACCTGGTGGATATGCTGGCATTGTCCATTGTACATCCAGCCGCTGCTGGCCAGACATTCCTGGTCAGTGACAGTGAAGGTGTTTCTACGCCAGTGTTAATTAATATGCTGGCAGACGGGCTGGGTGTCTCGCCTCGTCTTTTCCCTATTTCAGTTCAGGTGATGCAGTTACTCGCAGCTATCGGTGGTGAGCGCTCCACAGTTGACAGACTTGTGCAATCACTTGTTATTAATGCTGCACATGTTCGTGAAACTCTGGACTGGGTGCCTCCCTATTCAATGGAACAGGGCATAAGTAATACTGTCTACTGGTACCAGCAGTTGTATGATCCCGTGCAGGCTCGACAATCCCCGCTGGCCGCATACGCCCACAGCTGGTAGTCGTGCTCATTTTTCTCGTATTCTTAGTAAGTATATTGCTGTCCTGGGTACTCACCTCACAGGTAAGGCGATATGCGATGGCACAGGATCTGCTGGACATCCCAAACGACCGCAGTTCACATACCGTACCGACCCCGCGTGGTGGCGGTCTTGCAATTGTAATCGTGTTGCTGCTGTCAGGCGTAGTTTCCCTGTTTCTGCCACAGGCGCCGATAGATGTACTTGTCTGTCTTCTGCTTGCTACTTTGGCATTTTCTCTATTGGGGTGGCAGGATGACAAGCATGATTTACCTGCTTCAGTAAGGTTCCTGATCCAGTTGTTGATTGCTGTTTTCGCGAGTGGATGGCTTCTTTGGGCTGCTGTCCCTGGATACTCGACATCATTTGCTTTGCTAGCTCTCCTTCTGCTCAGCACTCTATGGATAGCATGGATGGCTAATTTGTATAATTTCATGGATGGGATTGATGGTATTTCTGCAGTTGAATCGCTTATCCTCGGAGCAACGACATCGTACTGGTTTGCAATCTCGGGTGCTGTCAGTATGGCCATAATTTGTATTGCTGTTGCCGGTGCCTCAGTAGGTTTTATGCGCTGGAACTGGTCACCGGCAAAGATTTTCATGGGCGATGTTGGCAGCCTTGCACTGGGTGCTTTTTTTGCCATTATTGCCATTATCGGTACAACCAGGCTGGATATTCCATTCCTCGCCTTTCTTATTCTCTACGCGGTCTATCTTGCTGACTCAGGTGTCACTTTGTTGCACAGAATAATTAAAAGGGAAAAATGGTGGCAGGCACACCGCTCTCATTTCTATCAGCGTGCTGTGCAGTCAGGCTTTAGCCATGCACAGGTAAGCCTGTCAGTGATGGGGTTGAATATAATATTTGCACTGCTGGCAAGCCTGCTAATAATGGGTATGATAAATGCCACTATAGCTACCGTTGTGACAATGGCAATACTTATGCCATTGATGTTTCTGATAAACTCGCGTTTTAATCGTATTAAAAGTTAACAAAAATAGTAAATGAAATAACTGCGGGGCCAACACTTGTCGAAGCTTAGTATATCACTGCGTTTACTGAAGACACGATGGGCTGCTCTTGCCCACGACCTGGTGATGATACCGATTGCCTGGCTGCTTGCTTACTGGATACGTTACAAGATTGGTGAATACCCTGATCTTTTATTTGAAAGGGCGCTTCATTTATTGCCTGTAATGTTGTTGATACAGGGCAGCATATTTTTCTATTTCGGTCTTTACCGCGGAATCTGGCGGTTTGCATCACTACCGGACCTGACACGTATAGTGCGGGCGGTTGTGGTTTCAACCGCAATTGCCGCCGTTGTGATTTTCTTTTTCACACGCCTGCAGTACGTCCCCCGATCAGTTTTCATTATCGATGCGATCTTACTTATCCTTTTGCTGGGAGGGACGCGACTTAGCTATCGACTGTTGAAAGACCACCATCTCGGAAAAGTAACTGCTGAACGGGTACTGGTCGTCGGGGCAGGTTCTGCAGGTGAAGGACTGGTACGCGACCTGCTGCGCATGCGACCAGCTGTCTACCTGCCTGTTGCATTTGTTGATGATGATCCGGCCAAACAGGGGCAGGAGATTCACGGTATACGAGTGGTCTCTACTATTGAGAATATAGCCAATGTAGCCGGTCAGTGGGATGCTGACCTGATAATGCTGGCTTTGCCCAGTGCCAGTTCCAGTCAAATGCGCAAAATAGTTGAGCTATGCGAGATGTCGGGGATGCCTTTCCGCACTTTGCCAAAGCTGCAATCACTGGTCAGCGGTAAGGTTAGTATCAATGAGATACGGGAGGTTCAAATTGAAGATTTACTTGGACGGGCTCCGGTTGTACTGGATCGTACGGAAATTATAAATCGGTTAACTGACAAAGTTGTGCTGGTCACCGGAGGGGGTGGCTCGATAGGTTCCGAGTTGTGTCGCCAGGTTACCTGTGTTGCTATACAGCATTTGATTGTTCTGGACCAGAGTGAGTATAACCTTTACTCTATTGAGAAAGAACTGCAAGAATCAAGGCCCGAACTTCAACTGACCTGTGAACTGGGCGATATCTGTGACGAAGCCGGGATGGAACACCTGTTTAGATGTTATCAGCCGGATGTTGTATTCCATGCAGCGGCATACAAGCATGTTCCAATGCTGGAAGACAAGGTAAGAGAAGCAGTAAGAAACAATATAATTGGAAGCTGGAATGTTGCCCGGCTAGCCGATAGATTTGGTTGTAGTGATTTTGTTATGGTGTCAACGGACAAAGCGGTGAACCCTGGTAATATCATGGGAGCTACCAAGAGGGTAGCGGAAATAATTTGCCAGACCCTTGATGAACGTTCTACCACCCGTTTCATTACTACCCGTTTTGGGAATGTACTTGGGTCTGCTGGCAGTGTTGTACCACTCTTCAAAGATCAGATTCAACACGGCGGTCCTGTGACAGTTACTGATGAGGGCATTACGCGTTATTTCATGACTATTTCCGAGGCCTGTCGGCTGATTCTGCAGACGACAGTAATGGGAAATGGCGGTGAAATATTTGTTCTAGATATGGGTGAGCCAGTAAAAGTCCTTTACCTTGCTGAGCAGATGATACGCCTTTCCGGAAAGATCCCTGGTGAAGATATAAAAATTGAATTTACCGGTCTGCGTCCAGGCGAAAAGCTGCATGAGGAGTTGTTTCATACGGATGAGGATCTAACAGATACCAGCCATGAAAAAGTGATGCTGGCAATGTGTCGAAAAACTGACTGGGATACACTTACCAGGACAATGGATGAGTTTCGCACGGCAGTGGATGAATTTGATATGGCTGCGCTTAAAAGTCTTATACTCGCGTTGGTACCAGAGATGACGCAGAATAGTGGTGAAATAGAAAACGCAGCTGCTTCAACGGTAGTT
>NODE-600-length-12754-cov-15.264_pt1 | contig 12754 bp, 16 predicted proteins | sample MGYA00139097_ERZ477577 | MGnify/ENA metagenome assembly ERZ477577 | reverse complement strand
TGCGGGCCAAAACAAGAATGCGGTTAATTGGCCAGCTATGCGCGGCTGAGGACAGATTTGAACAGGCCATTATTGCCCGTTTTGGTCTGAATTCCATGCAGGAAATAGGCATTGGACTATAAATACTTACCTACTCAATTACTTATTGTCAAAGTATAGGTAGTTTGGCGACTGTATGAAAAACAAGCACCTGTTTTATAACCAAACCATGGGCCTGGAGGTATTCCCGGATTTTAAAAGGGAGCTTTAATTTCACATGCACCCACCAACCTCAAAGGATATTCTGCCTCGGGAATCTTCGCATCGATATATTCCAGTTGAATAACTACGATCTTGGCCGTAGTAAGAAGAATATGAAGAATTACTTGGGCTCGATTCATAATCATACCCTACGGGAACAGCAATTTCGCAATCTATACCTGCATAGCATTCGGCCATTTCAACTACGAATTCTCCCATCCCTGCACAACCAGTTGTCATCGAAATAGCCAAAGATAAAGCTGCCAAAGTTACATACCTATTAGCTTTCATTATTTTTTACTCCACTAAAATAATTAATAAATTGATTCTTTTTAACCACAAAGGCTTGGTTACAAATCCATGGAGAAAAGTATAAGAAGGTGACTATGAATATGGTTCTATATTTGTTGATATTCATTTTTAATCTCCGGTCCAACGATCGTCCTATTTACAAAACTTGTCTTCTCCAAATCCTTATAAAAATTATAGGTAGATGCTTGTGAATAGGTGTGTCTGTCTATGAAGAAACATGAACATCCGACCTAGCGGCTTATCTACTCTGATTCATACAAATTCATAATTCATCACACTTCTTTGTGACTGGAAGAATTATATTGATGTGCTTTATATAACTATGCACAAGCAAAGGGGCTGATATGCAAAGACGAATAGCGTATGTAGAGGATGATGATGTAATCCGCACAAACTACACAGAAATGTTAAGTGACGAAGGGTTTGATGTAACCGCTTATGCAAATAAAGAGGATGCTATCGCTGCTTTTAAGGAAGGGTTGCCTGATCTGGCATTACTGGACGTTTCACTACATGGGGAGCGTGATGCTGGATACCAGGTATGTTCCGAACTAAGGCGGCTGTCCAACGAAGTCCCGATCATTTTCCTAACATCACACGATGGGGAAATCGACAGAATATCGGGCCTTAGAGTTGGTGCTGATGACTACATCACCAAAGATTCTTCTATAAATTACATAATTGTTCGTATAGAGGCTCTTTTTCGTCGGTTAGAGGCGGTTCGCAGTGCATATAGCCATACAAGCGGTAATGTATCCCAAGATGAAGAAAACGGAATTAAATTGGATGATGTCTATTCCACTGTTTTCTGGAAAGGCACAAAAATTGACTTGCCGCTTACCCATTTCTGGATAGTAAAAGATATCTGCGCCAATCCCGGTAAAGTCAGGAGCCACAGAGACCTGATGAAGGCCGCAAATATCGTTGTGGAGCCAAACACCATTACAGCGCATGTAAAAGCAATCAGGGATGCATTCACTAGTATAGATCCTGAGTTCAAATGCATTAAAACAGAGCGCGGAAGGGGCTACAGGTGGGTATGAACAATGATTCAATGGTTATAAAGAAGGCGATATAGGGGCACTTAATCTCATGTTAAAAGCGTCTTTGATCATACCTCAATAGAGGCCTTTTCTTTATATTTATCAGCTAATTACATTCATGTTTTCCTCGATATCTGATAACCAGATGGAAGACAACATGTAAAATAAGTTTCTCTGTTGATGCGCGGCCTTTTCAATACACTTTTTTGCCCAAATAAATTGAGTATTAATGGGTAAATTGGTCGCCATTGCCTTCCTTTTTTTCATATGGCGATGAAGGCATTTGTCTCTGGTATCCACTGCTCTGTCTCCTATTTTCTATCACAGATATGTGGCTTCAGAAGAAGCTAGATAAGTATCAAATTGGTCTGGGTAGCCCTCTACACCATGAATAAGTAGAAGAGAATCGCCAACATGGTCCGTGTCAAACACCTCACAGTGCATAACGGTGATAGTGATATCTTCCAGTGGGCAGTGTTCAATTTGAATAACCTCAGTACCAGGGAAAGGCACATGATGGGTATCTGCTAACTCGTCACTAGTCTGGACGTTCGCATCTGCGACTAAACTTCTGATGAGAAGTCCTGTTATAACTACGATTTTTTTGGCTGTATTTTTCATGATGGCGCTCCTTTTAAGATGTCATGGTTCAGCATCGAACCTCAGGAACAAGGTTACAAAACAGCTCATGAACGCGCCTGGATAAAGTCTGATAGACCCATTACAAATAATGATGAATTATGATTTACCAATTACTTATCTGCCGTATCTACATGTTATATAACACTTTTACGGCGGATAAGCTGATGTGGCTATGTTTGTCGCTGATGGCTATCTGAAAACATACTTATGAAACAGGCCGTTATCAAAATAGCCGCCCGTAATAAGCAAAAGGAGGCTACATAGTAATATATGTAGTCTCCTTTCCTTTGGGCGGTATCCATTTAGTTTCCCGGTTAAAAGACACTATTTGCTTAGTTAGTAACTAATTGATACTCGTTATATACATGACCTAGATTTGCGACCCTAACTCTATATTCAGATGTCCTGGAAGGATAAAAGCTGCAAGCCTCGTCATCATATCGGCTTGTTGAGCTGCAAACTTCATTGCCGTACCGATCAAAAACTTGCAGGTCAAGATCAGTATCACCATCACCGGATATTCCTACATATGCAGGACGGCCTCCCTGAAAAACAATATCGTAATTATCTGCTGTCCGAGCATCCACAGCATCCCAGTGATTATTTGGTCCAGTTATGTCTCCTGCATTAACCTGTGATGCAATGAAAGCTGAAGCAGCGATAAGACCAAGAACGGTTGATTTATTAAACATGATGTATCTCCTGATATTTCATTTAGTTAGTTGGTTGAAGCCCTTACGCTTCAAGTACAATGCTATAGATCAGTTGATGAAACTGTTCTTATATAAAATGAAATCAAGAGTGTGGTTTATTATTTAGAATGAATTGGAAATGCTAGGTGCTATAAGGGAAAAGATGCCGTGAACTCGGCTCCACTCGGGTCTTCTAGCCCTCTGGCAATAATCTTTCCACCATGCGCCTCCATAATTCTTTTTACAACGAACAAACCCAAGCCAAAATGGCCATCTTCTTGGCTTGCATTACCCGATACAAATGGCTGAAAAACATCTATGTCGCCCTTTAGAGCGTCGCCATAGTTAGACACTTTTATTTCAATGGCCTCGTCTACCTTGTGTAAGCTAATCTTAATTGGCTTGGTCTGATCGCTATGTTCTATGGCGTTGTTAATTAACTTATCTAGTGCCTGAACCAACCTATCTGAGTCAAAATTGCCATACAAATTTTGCCCAATATCCACATCAAATAGGTAGTCTGAGTAAATATCACAATACTCATCCATCTTGTCTTTTATAAGAGCAGAAACATTTAGACGCTCTATATGCATTTCGTTCAAAGCGGCCTCTAAGCTAGTAGATGTGCTAGCTTCGTCCAATAATCGCTTCATGAAGCCCGCACTATTTCCTGCTCGCTGGATATAGTTTTCTAGGTCTATATTTTTATTCTTTCGTTCTATCAATTCTAATGACGAGGAAACTCCTATAATTGAGTTCTTTAACTCATGCCTCAAGAAATCAGTAACCAGGCCAAGCCACTTAGATCGCTGCTCCTGCACGATCAATTTACGATCATACTCATCGTTTAGCATCTCTCTAAGGGTGAAGCTGGTTCGGTTGGAAAGCTCCATAGAGTATCCGGCGTAGCCCAATATTATGAATAGCGTGATGCAGGGAGAAATAGTGAACATGATCTCTTCTGCAGGGAATTCTCCCATTATTTGGTATGACACAAATAGGTGGTATAGGATCAAAAACGAAGTCAATAAAACAGTCTTTCTTATTGGGATTATTGTGAAAACAAATAGGTAGACTAGGACATGAATAAACGAATAATTGTAGTAGGTGATCCCATCTGCACCGGTAAACATCATCATTGTAGAAAACAATAGTCCGATGAAAAGCCCTGAGATAAGTAATCCGTTCTGAACAACCGCATATCTAATGTCGAATTTATTCAAAGTAAACGTAACAATTAGTGGAAGTGTCGCGATTAGCCTACCTTGGAAATCTAAGTCCAAGATACTTTCAGGCAATGTATAAGAAATATAGGGTAGGAATCGGCCAGAACTACCAATAACGGCAATAATTGTTATTAGAATAGTGATATCAATGAAGAGCTTCCTAGAAGCAAATATTTGCTCCCAAAATTGAGACTCTAATTCCTTGTCTTTAAATCGCAGTAGAATGCCACTGGCATTATCCCCACTCCGATCCCTAGAAAAATATTCCATAGGTAAATTCCAATAAGGTAGCTACGCCATGCTTCAATCATTTTCCAATAGTAGTCCCTATTTTTCATCATGGCATAGGTAAAGCATCATTCCAGAATTTACACATACCTACTTACCTATACAATTGCATATATAATCCATACTCTCATATAATGCGCCCACTACCGGCCAGTAGTGCCAAGAAGAACCATAAGCCAGCGCGGCAAAAGGTTAGTTCATGTCCAAACAGGTAGACCGCCTTATCACTGAAGCTCTGGCAATCGAGGCTGAGGAAGCCAAAGAGGCCGGTGCATTAGGGTATATGGCCCGCGCCCTGGTACAGGCCACTATTCCCCATAGGGCCACCAAAGATGCCACCTTTACCCGCAAGAATGGCAACTACACCTTCTCCATTACCAGCCCCAATGCCGCCCTGCCCTATGGCACTGTTCCTCGGTTACTGCTGGCCTGGTTAGCCACTGAGGCGGTTACTACCAAAAGCAGAGAACTGGAACTAGGTAATAACCTGTCTGGCTTCATGCGGCAATTGGATATGGTGCCTACAGGCGGCCGGTGGGGAAGTATCACCAGCCTGAAAAGCCAGACAAGCCGCCTGTTTGGCTCATTCATCCAATGCACCTACAGCGCCAAGGATGACAAGGGAAAGGTGCAAGAGGCTATCCAGAACATGGTGATAGCTGACAGCGCCAACCTGTGGTGGGAACCCAAGGACGCGCAACAAAGCAGCCTATTTAACTCCACTGTAACCCTGTCAGATAACTTCTACAGTGAGATAGTCTGCAATCCTGTGCCGGTGGATATTCGCGCCCTGAAGGCTCTTAGGAAGTCCCCCATGGCCCTGGATATATACGCATGGCTTACCTACCGCATGTCCTACTTGAAGAAACCCACCACCATTCCATGGGAAGGGCTACAGGCTCAATTTGGGGCAGGCTACCCAGATACAGCACAGGGCAAGCGGGACTTTAAAAAGAACTTCCTTAAACACCTGAAAAGGGTGGTGACTGTTTACCCAGATGCCAGGGCTGGAGATGGCTTGAGTGGGTTACTAATACGGCCCAGCAAAACCCACATTCCCAAGTTATAAGGCTGTGGATATGTACATAAAAGAACCACTTATCCACGCATTAACACTCCCGCCTTTTATCCACAATTACGCATTAACACTCCCGCTTTGGGAGGTGGTTTACGCATTAACACTCCCGCTTTTACGCATTAACACTCCCGCCTATATGGCTTTAGCCCAGTGGTGGCGAGGGTTTCAAGCATCCTCCTGTATACCCCTGTATTTAAAATATAACCTGTATTAGGTAGGGAACCTGTATTTTGAAGACTCAGCAAGGTGAATAACCGCACATGACAAAGGTAATCGGCATTGTTCAGCTCAAAGGTGGGGCCGGTAGAAGCACCCTAGCCACTAACCTGGCAACCATACTTAGCAGGAAGGCCCCCACTGCCCTGCTGGACTGCGACATGCCCCAAGGCACCAGTGCAAGCTGGTATGCAGTGAGAGAGGCAGAGGGACGCGCAGAGAGGCTTACTTTGGCTAATGTGGAAACAGCCCGCGACCTGGTTGGCACCATTGAGGGCTTAGACCATGACTATGTGGTGATAGATGCCCCACCCAGAATAGCGGAAGTTACCAGGGCCATATTGATGCTGTCTGACCTGCTATTGATTCCACTGGGTGCCAGTGCTGCCGAAATATGGGCCACCACAGACCTGCTGGAAACAATCGAGGAAGCCCAGGCAGAAAGGCCAGAGCTGAAAAGCCGGATTGTCTGGAATAAGTTTAGGGCCTACACCAAGTCTGCCCCTGAATTACGCGATGCAGTGAAAAAGGAACTAAAGGCCCCTGCCCTGAAAAACACTATGGGTTATCGGGTGGCCTACAGTGAAGCTCTGGCAAGGGGGCTGGCAGCCGATGAATGGACAGACAAAACGGCCAGAGAGGAAGTGCGGGCAGTAGTGGCTGAAATAGAGCGGTTGGCTAAAAGGTAATCAGGTAAACAATTGAGGGGGTAATGAAATGGCAGTAAGTGTTAAGAAACCAGGTGCAGTAAAGCGGGACACCAGTAAGGCCCTGAAATTTGCTGAACAGGGTAAGAGTAAATCAGGCCAGATACCTGAGGGTGATTGCAGGCTGACAGCCAATATTAAGACTGATCTGCATATCAGGCTGAAGATTGAGGCAGCCAAGAGGCGCATGTCCATTGGCGACCTGGTAGAAGAGCTGATAGATAACAACATTCCAAAGCTATAGCAGGGAGGGAAGTACGAGCCACTATAGGCTGGTGGGCCTGTAAGCCGTCTATGTGGGACTCTGCTTTATATCAATGCCCAAAACCCGCGCCCCTTTTATGTCCAGAATAGCGCCCCAGCTATAAACCCATCAACAATCCCCAATCCAATAGGCATGTTCTGGGGATAGTTACCCACTGCTTTATTCACACTTACTTACCTAAGTAATTGTGCAACTATTGTCCTGTGGATATAATGGTATCCATGCAAACCAAGAGGCCAGCAGTGCCAAGGGGTGAGACATGAAAGCAGTGGGTTATATCAGGGTAAGTACCCAAGGGCAGGCAGAGGAAGGTGTAAGCCTGGAAGCCCAGAAAGCCAAGATAGAGGCATGGTGCATGGCCAATGACTATGAACTGACAGCCATTTATGAGGATGCCGGCATTAGTGGCACCAAGTCCGATCGGGAGGGGTTACAGCAAGCCCTGGATACCACAGAAAGGGGTAGCGCCTTGGTTGTCTATTCCCTGTCCCGCCTTACCCGCAGCACCAAGGATATGTTGCACCTGTCTGAAGAATTGGAAGGGCGTGGCACTGACCTGGTTAGCCTGACTGAAAAAATAGATACCACCACAGCAGCGGGAAAAATGGTTTTCAGGATGCTGGCTGTATTAAATGAATTTGAGCGCGACCAGATAGCAGAAAGAACCAAGGCGGCACTGTCCCACAAGAAGGGCAATGGGGAAAAGTATTCACCTGTCCCATTCGGCTACAAGGAAGTGCAGGGCAGGCTGGTAGAGGTTAAGCGGGAAGCCAGCATAGTGGCTGAGATTCTGGAACTGCGGGAGCAGGGCAACACACTGGCCAGCATAGCCGACCAATTGAACACCAGGGGCATCGAGGGTAAGAGGGGTGGCAAGTGGTATCCCAGCACAGTTAGCTATCTGATTAAGAGGCAGGCGGCTTAGTGGAGCGCGAATTAACAGCCCTATTTGGCCCTGTGGTGGCCAGTGAGTGCTGGAGCATACCTACAGCCGTAGGCGCAGGGCAGGCCCGCAAGGTGGGAAAGCTGGCCCGGATGTTAATTAAGGTTAATGATTCACAACGGCAAAGGGCGGTTATTGAGGCCATGCCATGGAATGACCAGCTATTGCTTTGCCGGTGGCTGGCTGACAAGAACTATGCAGGTGATTGTATATGTAAAGGTAAGTAATTGCTCAATTGTTGGGGTTGTTGAGGTGGAAATTACAAAACGGGACGGTTTTGTATAAGAAAGGGCTAGAAAATGGGAATAGTGGTAAGAGGCGAAAGCCAAGAGCCCTCCATGGTTAAGGACGGGGTTTACCCTGCCAAGCTGACAGCAGTGCGGGAATTTGAAAATGGTTATGGGCCAAGGCTGGGCTTTGAATTTACTTTAGGCGGGAATGCTGAGGGCCAGACTGTTATGCGCAGTACCACCCCAAAGCTGACAGCCAAGAGTAAGTTATCTGAACTATTGCGCGGCCTGGTGGGTAGGGACATAGACACCAGAGACATGGAATGCGGCTTTGATCTGGAAACCCTGGTTGGGACTGATTGCCAGGTGATTGTGCGGCAAAGCCAGGGCAAGAATGGCAAGCTATACACTAATGTTGAGGGTGTTTTTCGGGGCTAGTACCTAACAAAACCTGATACCCAAAAGGCCAACAGCGCCAAAAAGGGCATATGACCAAGCGGGACAAGTATGTACCTGAGGATTTTATAAAGATTCTCAGGCGGGGCATTAGAGGCTATGGACAGCTAACCCCTGTCCAGCAGGCCCGCATGTCCTATTACATTTGGCACTATGGGACTTGGCGCAGGCAGCATAAGTCCCATAAGTGGGGTGACTATATGACCATTGGCTACCAGGAACTAAGCAAAGATTTCGGGCGCGGTGGTTTTAAGGCCATTAATGACACCCTGCATATATTTGAAGTTACACCCAACTGGTACAGCAAAAAGGCCCAAACCAAGGGTTACAAGCTGTCCCCACTGGTTCAGGAAATTAAGGAACGCTATCTAGTCCCCAGAAAGCGGGCGCTCACAAAGCTAATTGATTCTGAGGCCAGGACGCTAAGAACACTTCCCCAGCCGGTGGCGGCCAAAGACAGTAACGGGGTGACAGCTTCAGCCTGGAACAAAGCCAAGCCCCTGAACAAGATTCCCGTAAATATGGAAACCTTGCAGGGACTATATGCCCACCTGCAATTAATGATTAAGCATGACAGCCAGGAAGATATGTTTGCCAGGGCAGAGCAAGAGGACTTCAAATATATAGCTGAGGCAGTGGGGCAATTATTGCGGCTAGCCAATGTGGATATAGCAGGGCGCAGCTATGTAATGCACAGGTATGTAGAGGCCAAATCAGGGCGGCTATATGCCAAGGGGGTAAGCCTACAAACCACCCCAAGGGTGATTAGACAGGCGGCACTGCATGGCCTGTATGAATATGACTTTGAGAATTGCCACTATTCCATATTCAGCCAACTGGCTGCCCACTATGGTTTCAAGGCTGAGGCCATAGGGAATTACCTAGCCCACAAGAAGGCAGTAAGGGATCAGCTAGCCCAAGACATAGGCTTGTCCATTGGCCAGGTGAAAATGTGCCTACTGGCCATTATGTACGGGGCAAGGGCCAATACCTGGCATGAGAACGCGATACCCAATGAGATAGGCCCGCTTAATGCTCAGGTCCTATATGCCCACCCACTGTTTCAGGGGATAGCCCAGGACATAGCACAGGGCAGGCGGGTAATACTGACCAACTGGCCTACCAGGCGCACCACCCTGTTAAATGACATGGGAAAGCGGATAAGCAAGAAAGAGCGGCCAGAGGTGAAACTAGCCCACCTGTTACAGGGCATCGAGGCCAAGGCACTGAGGGCGGTTATTGAGCTAATACCGGATGATGTATTGCTGCTTATGCACGATGGATTTGTGACCAGCAGGAAGGTGGATATTTGGGCTATGGAGCGGGCAGTTCACCAAGCTACTGGCTATGACCTGTCACTGTCTGGCGGTGTGATTACACTGCCCCCTGACCTGCATTTTGATTCCTTATAAACCAAAACGCGAATATGGCTTAAACAAGCACCACAAAAGGCTTTCAAGGGAATTTAAAGGGCCTATATGTCAGTTATTACATCCCTGTTTATCCTGCTTATCTCCTCCACATATCCCTAATATAGCTGGATAGTCCATTTGCTGCGAAAAAATTTCAAACTACTATTAGGTCACTATTATTAGGCGGTATTACTGATATGGAAAGGCGGCATTTATCACTATCTAGCCACAGGACAACTATTAGCCTGGAACCTGACTACTGGGAAGCCATTGAGGCCCTGAGTGGTGGGCAGTGGCGGCAGTGGGCTACCGACCGGCTAACTATCAAGCCAGAGAGTACAGGGAGATCCAGTTGGCTGAGGCAGCAAGTGCTGGCCGGTTACATGCGCAATGCAGGTTTTCGGACACCATGAGGTAATTAGCCTAATTATTTAGGGTAAGAAATATGGTGCAGGGGGGGTAATGCCGCTTCTAAGTTGCCGGGGACTATACCGCGCAGGGATGTTAGGTTTTAAACAAGGCCCTGAGTTGTTCATATATTAAGAGGAATCTTTATGCAGTTGGTAGTAGATGATTGCCTAGCATTGAACAGCAACCGATTGGCCAAGATAGGCCTATTCAATCGGCCAGGTACAAGAGCCAGTGTGAACTGGGAGACAGGTGCCAATATCGGGCTGTCCTATACCGGCCCCACCCTGGAGCTGTTATATGCCATGGAAGGTGAACCCAACAACCAGATAGTGCGAGTTACTAAAGTCCCCTGTCACTTTGGCGGGGTACGGCATTACATGCACTGCCCAGGGTGTGGAGTGCGCCGCTATAAGCTGCACCTATCTGGCAGTGGGTTTTATTGCCGGGAGTGCTACAAGTTGCCTTATTACAGCCAGGAGTGCGGCTACATTGACGGGATAACTAGGAAGATACACAAACTTGAAGCCCAGCTAGATAGGCCCATGCGGGCCAAAACAAGAATGCGGTTAATTGGCCAGCTATGCGCGGCTGAGGACAGGGTAGACAGGGCCATAGTTGCCCGCTTTGGTTATGCCATACAGTGACAAGTTAGCTGTGCAAATACTTACCTAATCAATTACTTATCAATATATAGCGTGACAATTAACGCGAGCCACCAGAGGCTCTGTAAGCCCCTGTGGGCGGATTTATTCAAACCAATACCATGGCATTGGCTAATGCCTTTTCATGAGCCATTTCAGGCTCTATTTACCTGTCCAATCATGGGGTTATTAGCCAAATTAGTTAGGGTATAAATAGCTTACTGCGCCGCGCAAGGAGTTTCAGGGCTCCAGACGCAACTATCATATGAAGAGGATTCGGACGAACTTGAACTTCTGCCATACTTAGAGTCGTACTCATACTGCGCTGTCCTAAGCTGTCTTTCTCTCTCGTGTTTCTGATAGGTAGGCTGGTATGTCGCCATTGATTGAATGGCAGCATTGCTAGCTGCGCGTTGATAGCTTGATTCACTAGATTTTTCCGTACAGTTCACCCCGGCATAGCACTCAGCCATGTCGAGTGCAAACTCACCTAATCCTGCCATTCCAGCACAACCAGTTGTCATTACGATGGCCATTGAAAGAGAGGAATACTTGATAATTTGAATAATTTTCATGTTGAATTGCTCCACTATATTGATTGAGTGATAGGTTGACTCTTAATAAACGGTTTCAAACACTTTGGTGGAAAGTATAAGAAAGTGACTACGACTATCGTCTTTAGCTTGTATATGCTCATGTCAATCTCCCCCAGCCCATTCCCACAAAACTATATTCAAATGATCTTTCTTTGTTCAATAAGGCTCGTTTCCAAAACCTTGAAATAAGTATATGTATGTGAATATGAATAGGGGTGGGGACTTATGAAGAAGCGTGAACAGCTTCCCCAGACTGCTTATTTACTCGGATTCATACAAATTCATAATTCATCACACTTCTCTATGGGTGGAGGAATTATATTGATGTACTTTATATAACCAGACACCCAAGAGAGACAGATATGCAGCGACGAATAGCATATGTAGAGGATGATGATGTCATCCGCACAAACTACACAGAAATGCTCAGTGACGAAGGTTTTGTTGTAACCTCTTATGCAAATAAAGAGGATGCCATAGCTGCCTTTCAGGAAGAATTACCCGATTTAGCATTATTGGACGTCTCATTACATGGAGAGCGCGATGCTGGCTACCAGGTATGTTCCGAGCTAAGGCGATTGTCCAATGAAGTTCCTATCATTTTTCTGACATCCCACGATGGGGAGATCGACAGAATATCTGGACTGAGGGTTGGCGCGGATGACTACATCACCAAAGACTCTTCTATAAATTACATAATTGTCCGAATAGAGGCGCTTTTTCGCCGATTAGAGGCTGTTCGCAGTGCATACAGCCACGCGAGCGGAAGCGATTCCAAGGATGATATTGACGGCATTAAACTGGATGATGTTTATTCAACAGTTTTTTGGAAGGGTACAAAAATCGATCTGCCGCTTACCCATTTCTGGATAGTAAAAGATATATGCACCAACCCTGGTAAGGTCAGGAACCATAGAGACCTGATGAAGGCCGCAAATATCGTTGTGGAACCAAACACGATTACAGCGCATGTCAAAGCTATCAGAGATGCCTTTATAGCGGCAGACCCCGAATTTAAATGTATAAGGACAGAGAGAGGAAGGGGTTATAGGTGGGTATCAGGCCAGTGATTAGATAGAGGCCCATAAGGGCCCTAGAATCGTTTGATGAACTGATTTAAGAAAGACTAAATAAAATATTTTATGCTATTAATCAACCGGTTACGCTTATCTTTCCCTCTATTTCTACAAGCCACATAGACGACATAATATAAAAAAGATTTCTATGTTGATTTGCGGCCTTTTGAATACATTTCTTGGCCCAAATAAATTGAGCATTAATGGGTAGCTTAGTCGCTATGACCTTCCTTTTTTTCATATGGCGATGAAGGCATTTGTCTCTGGTATCCACTGCTCT
>NODE-599-length-12757-cov-6.1162_pt1 | contig 12757 bp, 10 predicted proteins | sample MGYA00139097_ERZ477577 | MGnify/ENA metagenome assembly ERZ477577 | reverse complement strand
TATCGATTTTTATTTTATAATTTATTTTTTCAAGAAAATCATGAAGGTTATTTGTTTGGAAGCTGGCCGTTTGAACAATTTTATATCCTTCCTCTCGTGAGAGATTTTTTTCTTTGATAATTTTATGAAGAAAATAGCTGGAGAGAAATTGATAGTGGGTAAGGATATTTTCAAGGCATTTATCTTTATTAACAATAAGACTTTTAAGAAGAGTATCAAGTCTTTGTGTAGTGTAAGAGACGAGTTCTAAATTATCGGGTAGATAGAGTCTCTCATTACTTGAGTGTGAAATATCGCGTTCATGCCAGAGAAGATTATTTTCTAGGGCCACTTGATAGTGAGAGCGGATAAGACGGGCCAGTCCAGATATATTTTCGGCAGAGATGGGATTTTTTTTGTGAGGCATCGTAGAAGAGCCTTTTTGAAAAGGGCCCATTCCTTCTTGAATTTCACCAACTTCTGATCGTTGAAGGTGGCGAAGCTCAATACAGATCCTTTCTAGAAAAGAGCTATAATTTGCCGTAATGCTCATGAGTTTAGCAATATGATCGCGATTAATGATTTGTGAGGAGACATTTTCAACGGCAAGGCCAAGTTTAGAGGCCACTTTATTTTCGATGGCCGGTGTGAGGAGGGTGTAGTTCCCTACTGCGCCGGAGCACTGAGCAGTTAGTTCTTTTTCCTGAAAGTCTTTAAGGTCTTCAAAACGGCGGTAGCATTCAGCATAAAAATGTAAAAATTTCTGCCCTAGAGAGAGTGGTTCGGCGGCCATTCCGTGAGAGCGTCCAAGAATAGGTGTTTTTTGGTGATCTTGTGCCAACTGGTGCAGGGTTGTGAGAAGTTGCTCAATATCTTGGATGATGACATTTAAAGATTCTTTGAGGGCCAATGAGAGGGCCGTATCAATGATGTCGGATGAAGTGACGCCATAATGAAAATATTTACTTGCTTCAGGCGGAACTTGCTCCGTAATAGAGGTACAAAAAGCAATAAGATCATGTCGGGTTTCGGCCTCAATTTCCTCTATTCTTTTTACATTGATGGAAACTTTATCAAATTGAGCGGAAGTACCGGAAGGGATAATTTTCTCTTCTTCAAGAGAGGCGAGAAGGGCCTTTTCTACTTTGAGAAAGCGGTGGAATTTTTTTTCCTCCGTCCAGAGAGAAGCAATTTTTGAGGAGCGGTATCGTTGAATAATCATTGGTAATCCATATTTTTTATTGTTGCCGGAGATTAAGTCTACAGGGATTGAGCTATGTAATTTAGTCAAGAATCAAAGAGAGGGTCAAGTATTCTTTTTCTCTGCCGATAAAGGAAGAGATTAATAAACCTTAAACCTAGGAAGAAATATGAATCGCTCCCTTGTTATTCTCTCTTTTTTCTTGACCAGCTTCTCTCTTTTGGCAGAAAAACCTCTTGTTTTTGATCCTGCCCATTTAGAGGAGATCTCTCTTGAAGCAGATAAAATTTCCAAAAGAGAAATATCGGTTTTTTCAGATGAAAAGCTGCTGGAGATTGCTTATAAATTTTATGGAGATGAAGTCAATGTCGGTGGAAAAATAAGCGATGAATCTCTTCTTAAATCTTTTAAGACAGAACATCTTCTCATGACAACTCATAAAATTTTTCGTGAACGCTATGGAGACATTATTCTCGATAAACCAATGTGGGTTTGGAATAACGTGGGAACAGTTTTTGCTCGATCACTTGTTCTTTATTGCTCAAGCAAAGAATATATTGTTCTCTTTGGAACACAGATTCCTCAAGAAGGATTTTCTGGCTATTATACAGGAATGGATGTTTGGGATGTCATGCTAAGTGGACGAATGCTTTCAAATGGAACCAGTGGAAATAGTGCTCTTGTGCATGATTATCAATTAGGGACAACATCGCTTTTAAAAAAGAAAGAAACTCGTTTTTATTCAATGGATGAGTATACTTATATGATTGATTATGGAAGAGGGAATATTGCAAAGGCCTTCTATCAGGGAATTATTGCTCCCGCTCTTTTTGTTAATCACGATATGCAATCTCTTAAAACTCAATTAAAGCAGTGTGGGATTGAAACGATCAAAAATATGTTTAAGAAAAAAACACAAAGCGATTTTAAACAGTCAGAAACAAAAAGAGCAAATATCTTAGAGTTTATGGAAAAAGAAAGTAATTAAAGGGGACTCACTATGAGTGATGATTCAACAATGGTTATTACGGATATTAAATCAACTCTTGCACAGAACGAGGATCAAGCTCAGAATCTCGCGGCCTGTTTTCTTGTTATCGGGGGAGAAATCAATGGAACTATCTTTGATTTAAGGCCCGGTGCAATAACGATTGGAAGAAGCGCAGATAATGAAATTATTTTGGAGTTTGAAGGTATCTCAAGAAAACACATCAAGGTTTATGTTAAAGATCAAGAAGGAAATACAAAAGTTTTTGTTGAAGATATGAAGTCACTCAATGGTAGCTTTCTCAATAATCAAAAGTTAGGGCCTGGGCAACTGGAATTAAAAAAGGGCGATGTTATTAAAGTAGGAAGCATCGCTTTGAAATATATTCCCAAAGGAGACCCTGAAAGATTGACCTACGACAAACTAAACTTAGAGGCCAATACCGACGGTTTAACTGGCTGCTTTAACAAAATGTATTTTAATAACCATCTTGAACTTGAGATAAAAAAATCAAAAGTAACAGGAAATCCTCTGGCCTTAATTATTCTTGATCTGGATCATTTTAAAAAATTAAATGATAACTTTGGTCATGATGCAGGAGATTTTACCTTAAAAGAATTGGCCGAAATTGTGCGCAAAGAAGGTGTTCGCGATGGTGATATCTTTGCTCGTTATGGAGGAGAAGAATTTGTCATTATTTTGCCTAAAACTAGTTTGAAACATGCTGTTGAAATAGCAGAAAGAATTCGAGTTTTAATTCAAGATTATGACTTTAATTATGATGGGAAAAAACTTCCTGTGACTTCTTCGGTGGGAGTTGCGGACTACCAGGTAAGTATTAATAGCGCCCAAGATCTCTTTAAAAGAGTTGATTCTGCTCTTTATCAGTCAAAAAACAGTGGCCGAAATAAAGTAACCTTTTATAAAGAGTAAAAGAAAGAGCGGTATTTATTGTATTTATGGGTAGATAGCTGCTTAAAGTAAAATCTATTTATCTTTTTTATTTAAGGCCTTCAACATGTTGTCGAACTCTAGTGAGAGAAAAATTCACCCTCTTCCCCCATTTATTGTCAGTCAAATTAGGGCCGGAGAAGTTATTGAAGGACCTTCTTCTATTATCAAAGAAATGGTTGAAAATTCATTAGATGCAAAAAGTAGTTCCATTGAAGTCATTGTTGAAAATAATGGTCTTTCTTTAATAAAAATTATCGATAATGGAGAGGGTATATCGCATGAAGATCTTCCTTTTGCTTTTAATAGTCACTCAACTTCTAAGATTAAAAGCTATGAAGATCTTTTCTCTCTTTATTCCTATGGCTTTAGAGGAGAGGCCCTGGCGAGTATTAGCTCTATTGCAAAAGTAACGTGCTATTCTCGCACAAAAGAAGAAAGTAGTAGCGTTATTGTTTTAGAAGAAGGGGAAGTCAAAAAGCATACGGCCTGGGAAATCAATGCTCCTGGAACAACCATGATTGTAGAAGATCTTTTTTATAACACACCTGTTCGTTTAAAGTTTTTAAAATCAAAACAAGTAGAAAAAAATAAAATTTTAAAGATCATGTATAGTTATATTTTGTCATTTCCTCAAGTAAGCTTTTCTTTGCGCTTTGATGATGAAGATCCCATCGTACTTCATGGACAAAAAATTCTTTGTGAAAAAGAAAGAATTTTTGATCTTCTCCTGCAGATAAAAAAAAATAAAAAACAGCAGGTTGATTTAGAACTTATTGATTTATATGAAGATGAGTATGCAAAGCATAAACTTCAGGCCTTTTTGCTTAAAAATAATGAGGTAAATAAGATTAAAAACTTTCACTTTATTTTTGTTAATAAGAGACCTCTTCAAGATAAAAAAATAGGCCAATTTATTTATAAACTCTTAGAAGAGAAGAACATTTTAACTGAGGGATATATTCTTTGGTTTGAAATCCCACCTGATTTAATAGATGTTAATATTCACCCTACAAAATCCTTAGTCTCTTTTGAAAAACAAGATATTGTTTATGCTCTTTTGAGAAGATGGATTAACTCTTTTGAGACAGAAGTTAATTTAGTTAGTCAAAGTGAAATCAAGGAGGTTTGGGGTGAAAATCAAGGAGGCGAGCAAGAAGAAGGATATAATCTTGTTTTATCCGTTTATCCTTACTTTATTGTGAAAGAATATAGTCTTGAGTCGAGAGAGGGAATGGTCTTTTCTCTTCATGTTGAAAATTTTTATAACTATCTTGTTGATGAATTTATGACTGATGAAAACATTGCTTTTCTTGTTCCCGAGAAGATTTCTTTAACACCTGAGGATGTATTGTTTTCAAAAGAAAAATTTGAAAAAACAGGAATACAACTAAAGAAAGTAGGCGCCGATTACTATGTTCAAAGAGGTCCTTCCCTTTTTACTTCTATTTCAATACTACCATTAATAAAAAAAAGATTTCTTCAATTTGAAAATGATAGATCGTTTTCAATGGACTTTAGAACAGCTATTAAAATGTTGAAAAGAAGCTCTATGAGAAAACTAAAAGAAAAATTAATTTTAAAGATCTTTGATGGAGACTTACTGGAGGTTATCCATGAACAATAAAGTGATTATTGTTTCAGGAGCGACAGCAACAGGGAAAACAAACCTCGCTATCGATATAGCTCTTTTGATGAAGGAGAAAAATATTGATGCTGAAATTGTCAATTTTGATTCTATCCTCTTTTATCAAGAGCTGAAAATCGGTTCGGCCATGCCAACAGAAAAAGAAAAGAAAGGCATTCCACATCACCTTATCAGTATCGAAAGTATAAAGAATAATTTAACAGCTGCCTGCTTTAAAGAAAAAGCAGAGGACGTTATCAAAACTCTATGGAAAGAAAAAAAGAGCGTTATATTAGTGGGAGGAAGTGGTTTTTATCTTCAAAGTTTAATAAAGGGAATGCCTGAGAATGCGGGAAGGCAAGTTCCTACCGATATTCGCCAGAAATCAGATGATCTCTATAGAGAAAAAGGGATTGATGCATTTCTTGAAATTCTAAGGGAAAAAGATGAAAAATCAGTAGAGCAAATTCATTTCAACGATCACTATCGTCTGAGAAGGGCCGTAGAGTATTTTTGGCAAACATCTCTTCCTTTTTCCAAAATAAAAGAAGAGTGGAGGAGAGATGGAGAGCAGAAAAACCCCTTTTTTTCTACAACTGAGTTTCACCACATTCATCTCAAGATAGAGAAAAAAAATCATTTTGACATTATTCAGCAAAGAACACACAAAATGATAGAAGATGGACTTATAGAGGAAGTTCAAGATTTACTTCAGCAAGGATTTTCTCGTGAAAATGCAAGACCTCTTTCATCTGTTGGTTATAAAGAAGTTCTTGATTTTTTAGAGGGGAAAATTTCTCACATTCACTTAGAAGAGAGAATCAATATTGCCACTCGCCAACTAGCTAAGGCCCAAAGAACATGGTTTAATAGAGTTGATACGATGAAGTCATTTGATATATTAAAAGAAAGAGATTTTCTTTTAGAAGATTTAATGAAAAAAATTAGCTAGGAAATTGTGATGTCTCAAAGTGTTGAAGAACAACGGATAAAAATTGTCATTATTTCAGATGGAACAGGAGAGACAGCATCCGCTATGGTGAGAGCGGTGATGACACAGTTTGAAGGAAAGGAAATCTACTTCACTCGCTATAAAAATATTCGATCAAAAGATCAACTGGAGGCCATCTACAATCAGGCCGCCATTAATCATGATCTTGTTGTTTATACTATTGTCTCTAGCGATTTACGGAAATATGCAGAAGAATTTGGTCGTGCCAAAGTTGTGAGAAATGTTGATTTGATGGGCGAATTGTTGACGGCCTTGTCAAATTTAACCTTGAGTGAGCCTAAGTCGATGCCGGGTCTGATGCATGCGGTAGATGATCACTACTTTAAACGAATGAATGCCATCGAGTTTACCATTCATCACGATGATGGGCAGAATTTAGAATCTCTTCATTTGGCCGATATTGTGCTCGTTGGCCTTTCACGCTCATCAAAGACACCTCTTTCCATGTACCTTTCTTTCCATGGTTATAAAGTGGTGAATGTACCTCTTGTTCCAGGAACTGAAATTAATCCAGAGATTTATAAAATAGATCAGCGTAAAATATTTGCCCTGAAAATTAATGCAGAAAATTTATTTGAGATTAGAAAAAATCGCTTAAAAGGTCTAGGGGTGACAGCAGGGCAGCGAGGAGAGTATGCTGATAGAGAAAAAGTAGTATCTGAAATTGAGTGGGTTGAAGATATTTATAAACACAATAAAAGATGGCCTGTTCTTGATGTTACGGGAAAAGCAGTAGAAGAGACGGCCTCTGAAATTATGCGACTCATAAAAATGAGAGAAGATAATCAGTTTAAACAACGCCATCGCTTTTCTGTGAAAAAAGAAGATTGAGAGACTAAGGTGTTATGCGCGTGATCGTATTTTCGTTAATAGAAAATTTAACTTTCTTGAGAAGATCATTTTTCCCAATATTGATATGTCCTGTATATTCTCCAACCGGAAACTTTTTTTCTTCAATGGGAAGAGAGTAGATAATTTGATGATCTCCAATATTAATAAAAATTTTGGCCCCATCGGGAAAATCTCTTGATGAGTTAAGAATCCCCATGGGAGATGGTTTTAATTCAGGAATAGAGAGATATTCTTTTTCTTCTTGAAGAGTAATCGTAGCAAAAAAAGGAAGTTTATCATCTTGCTCTACACGAAGTTGAAATTCTTCGCCAAAAGGAAATTCAATTCCGTTGGAGTTGTAGGTGACTTCTTGATTGTTGATATAGATGACTTGAAAGATATCATAGTTATTAAGAAGAAGTTTACCTGTTGTTGGAACAACGCTAACTTTCTGAGAGGTGACATTTTCTTCTTGATTGCTTCTTGCAGAATTAATGGATTCTGGGTTTGAGGCCGAGTCGATTTCCTCTTTAAGAGCGATATTTTCAATTTCACTTTCTTGAAATGATTGAACAAGACGCTTTATTTGTGGGAATTTATAGAAAATAAGAATCCCTATAATAAAAGCAATAATGACAGGCGTGCTATTTTTTCTTTTTGTGGTAGGGCGAAACTCTTTAATCGTTGTGTTACTTTTGGTGGAGTGTATCCCTGTACTATTTGATCCACTTAAACTAGAGTTTGACTTGCTCTTTTCAAGGTTAAGCTTTTCTGCTTCTTTTAATTTCTTTTGTAAGTTTTCTCGCAAATGAGAGACTGTCTGATCTTCTTTTTCATCACTATTGAGTTCTAGAACAACTTCTTTTTTTCTTTTCTCTTCTTTTTGAAGAGACTCTCCTCCATTGCGGTTAGTTTCTTGAGTAGAAGCAGTTCCACCGCTGACTTCATTTTTAAGATCTTGAAGATAAGGAGAGATATCCATTTTTCCAAACTCGAGCATTTTTTCTCTATCTTCTTCAATATCTTTTTTAAAGAGCTGGTGAGAGAAATATTTAAGATCTGACTGGTTAAAGTCGGGGTAATTTTCATAAAGATATTTCACGATAGCGCGATTAAATTGCTCCATATTTTCAAAGCGTTTATTGGGATCTCTTGCGAGAGATTTTGTAATAATTTCATCAAGAGCAGGTTTTACTTTTTTATTGATGCTGGAAGGGAGAGGTATTTTGCAATCTTGAATTTTCTTTAAGATGGCAAGCTCATTGTCACCACCAAAAAGTTTTCTGCCGCAAACGAGCTCCCAAAAAGTAATTCCTACAGCAAATTGATCATAGCGATGGTCGAGCGAAGACGTTTCTAAATACTCTGGAGCAATATAAGAAATTTTTCCTTTAATGGTTCCGGCCTTTGTCTCTTCTGTATTTGTATTGGCCTTGGCAATACCAAAATCAATGACTTTAACACTTCCATCGTAAGTAATCATAATGTTATGAGGAGAAATATCTCGATGAATAATATTAAGTTTTTTTCCCGTCAGTTGATCTGAAAAATTATGAGCATAAGAAAGTGCCTGGCAAACTTGAGAAATAATATAAAGTGAGATTTCAAGAGGAAAGATAAACTTCATTTCTTTGAGTTTATCGGAATATTGCTTGAGGTTTTTTCCATCAACATATTCAATGGCATTAAATAACTTATCATCAATCATTCCGTAATCATAAGTTTGAGCAATATTGGGATGAGAAAGACCAAAAGTAACTTTAATCTCATCCATAAACATTTTTTGAAATGAAGGATCACTAGAAAATTGGGGACGCACCATTTTAATGGCCACGATTTTAACAGCATCTTCACTAAGAATTCTGGCACGACCAATTTGTGCCATTCCTCCGTCTACGAGATGATCTAGTATTAAATATCTACCAAAACGATCTAGTTTTTTTGTCATTTATTCATCCTGATTTATCGTATTTAATATATTATCGACTAAAATAGATTTAACTTAACTTTTTAATAATGAAGGCGAGGTCTAATCTCTTGTCATAAGAAAATGAATTCTTGATTTCTTCACTAGGTTGATTGATCTTTGACAATAGATTCGTAATTTTTTTTTGAAAATAAAAAGAAAATTGATTCTCTTGGGCATTGGGATTAGAAAGTCGAAAAAAGGTGCTTGATTTTAAAATTAAGTCTTGGAGATTGTAGAGGTTTTTAATATCAATGTAATGATTTGTTTTGCTGTTGAATAAAATGTTTTTATCTATTAATGAAAACGAATAGAGAATTTTTTGAATAATTTTTATCTTTAGAGGAATATTAATAAATTTAGGGAAGTGAGATATTTTTTTTAATAAGAGGTGTCTTTTCCTTTTTTCTTTTAGCAAAACAGGATCAATGAAATAATAAAAATTATTCTTGTTTATTGTAAGATCTTGATATTTCATCATGAAAAAATTACTGGAAAGTCCAAAGAAGATAAAATGAGATTGAAAGTCTTTTTTCTTTTTTCGAAAAAGAGAAGTAAATTGAAAAATGGCCTCTGATATTTCTTGGAAATTGATATTAGTGCTTCTTCCGTCATTAGAGCCATGAGAAGGAAGATCAAGAAGATGACAAGATGATTCGGGATTATTTTGTTGCACCAATTTGGCAAAAGAGAAAAAGTCTTCAGCTTGCGCTAAAAAGTGGTGAATAATAATAATGACTTTATTTTGATGCTCTTCATGAAGAGAGAAATAGTTGATTTTTTTCTCTTGTTCTTCAAAGGAATAAGAAAAAATATTTTTTTTCATAAGGTCTCATTTACTGATCAATGGAAAAAACTTCATGATCATGTCCATAATCGTCTATTAATGATACTTTCTTTTCTTTTAAATCTTCAATATAAGAGAGGCCTTCATCCCATTGAATAGATGCTTCATAGGGATACTTTTTATTACTTAAAAGAACTCCTTGGCCCATCTCGACTTGATTTTTTTCTTTTTGAATAATGAGAAAATAGAACTCTTTTTCATGAAGTTTTTTTACTTTTTTATGAAAGACAACTTCTTTTAAGTCGCTAAGACTTTGTTCTTCCTGAAGAATGCCGTAATAATTTTCTTGTTCTTCCTCACAAGAAAATAAAACAAGAGAAGGTATCTTTTCATCTGAGAAGTCTAATGCATAATTATTGCCTTTAAGAAAAGGATGTCTTTCAATGAGATAAGGTATTTCATGAAGAGAGAGAAGCTGATTCATTCCATGAGCATAAACTTGAGTAAGTGCATTAATTTTTTTGCTTTGATAGAGAGTATCAATCATTTGCAAAGAGTAGGGACCAAGAAAATTTTCTTGTTGAGGCTCTTTTTTACTAGCATATTTAAGAAAAAAAATTTGTTCGTTATCAAATACTTGCTGCCAGTGAAACTCTTTTTGTCTTGCAATTTTCATGAGTGTTGAAAATTTTTTTGCTAAATAGAGCCCAAAATAAAGCTCGCTAACTTCATTGATTTTTTTCCATGAGGAGAACCCCCTGCACCAGACATAGCTATTTTCATTAAGAACTTGATTGAGAATAAGAGAGTTGATATCTTTTTTTGTAACAGGTCCAACTTTTTCTTTTTTGTAAGCATAATACCAATGATTTTCATCTTTCATGTAACTCTCTTTTTTCCTTCTTTTCTTTCTTATTTTGATCCATTAAGGCGGTTAATAATATTTTTAAACTTAATAATGGGGAAGAGTTCTCTTAACTTCTCTAGAGAGACTTCACTGACACAGCTATTGTCATTTCCCACCATAATTTCGTCCATAATTCCCTGGGCCTTGGCCTCTTGCAGATCATCCATGCTAAGATTTTCTTCTTTATTGGAAGTATCTAATACGGCCGTTAGATTTATATTGGCCTTTGGATGCTGGGAGAGATTATTTGCTTCAGCATATTGAAGGATATAGGAGAGAAAAGTCTCACATTTATAAGAGACTTGAATATGCTTATCATCAGTAACAGCTCGCTCTTTATTAATAAAAATCAAAAGAGAGTAGAGTATTTTAATATCGCTAAAAGTTGCCAGTGATTTTCCTTGAGCATCATCGATAGGTTTATAGAGTTTCATAAGACCGAGAATATTAAAAAACTCCTCAACTTTTGCTTCCGCCAAACCAAAAATATCCGTGGCATAAAAAGAAATCGTATTTTTGGCCACCGTTAAAGTCCCATCTTCTTCAACTTTTCCATGAGTTTTTGCTGACAGAAAAAAAGAACCAAAGAGCTTAACGACATCTGTATTTTTTAAATATTGATAACCGACTTTACTTTGACCATGACCAACAGACACAGAGTTTGTCTCAAGCTCCTTAACTTTGGCATTCGTCTTGCGCAGTCTTGACGCCAATGTCTGAATAATTGTCTTAAACCATGGATTAAGGCCGGCCAATGTTTTCCCAAAGGCGGCAAAAGAAATCTCTATAATATCGGTACTCGTAAGCGCCTGAGCAGAACAACTTCTCTTACTTTCTTGGTCATTTTCTGCAAAATAGGCCATCTCACCAATGACCTCGCCAACGCGCAAAACGGCCAGCTCAATAAACCCCTTCCCTTTTGGTTTATAAAGGCGAATAGACCCCTTCTGTATAATATAGAGCGAAGCGGCCTTATCAGCTTCATTAAAGAGTATTTCCCCAGGTTTCAGTGAAATAAGGCCTGACTTTTTTTTCTCTACTTCGCTCACGTTTATCTTCCTTGACTAACGATTAACTAGTAATTCAAATTTTCAATAATCATGGCGAGTCCCTCCCCGCCACCAATACATAAACTGGCCATGCCATATTTGGCCTTTTTCTTTTTCATGGCATTCATCAGAGTCACTACAATGCGCGCTCCCGAACAACCAATTGGATGGCCGAGTGCCACGGCCCCGCCAAAAATATTAATTTTATTAGAAGAGATTTCCAGCTCTTTAACACAGCTCATGGGCACATTGCTAAAGGCCTCATTAATTTCGAAAAGCTCAATATCTTGCATCGCTATTTTTGCTTTCTCAGAGGCCTTCTTCATGGCCTCAATAGGTGCCGTCGTAAACCACGTAGGATTTTGCGCATGAGAAGCAAAAGAGAGCACTTTGAATTGGGCCTTCTGGCGATGACTTTCATCGGCCACTATTAAACATGCTGCACCATCATTAATGCTTGAAGCATTAGCGGCCGTAATCGTTCCATCTTTTATAAAGGCCGAAGGCAGTGTCTTCATCTTTTCAAAATTAACCTTGGTTGGTTCCTCATCTTTTTCAACTATGGTAGCACCTTTCTTTCCCTCTACTTTGACGGGGGAAATTTCGTCCTTGAAAGATCCATCCTCACTGGCAGTGATGGCCTTCTGATAGCTTTTGAGAGCAAATTCGTCTTGTTTTTCCCTTGTGAAATTAAATTTGGCCGAACATTCTTCTGCGCATTCCCCCATCGTTCTATTGGAATAGACATCCCAAAGACCATCATGTTGCATTGAATCGACAATTTTTCCTGCCCCATAGCGCACCCCTGTTCTTGATTGTGGTAAGAGGTGAGGCGCCAGCGACATATTTTCCATTCCCCCCGCCAAAAGGAGCTTTCTCTCATCTGTCATGACTTTCAAAGAGGCCAAAATAAGGGCCATTAAACCTGACCCACAAACTTTATTAATAGTAAGAGCAGGCGTACTCTCGGGAAGATTCGAAAAAAGAGTGGCCTGACGAGCAGGTGCTTGACCAACTCCTGAGGTCAAAACCTCTCCCATGATCACTTCTTCAACGCTATCGCCTTTAATATCGTGCTTTTGTAGAAGATCCTTGATGACAACGGAGGCCAGTTGAGGAGCACTGACAGTAGAAAGCTGACCCATAAAGCTTCCAATAGGAGTTCGTCGTCCAGCAATAAGAAAGACCTCTTTCATTTTTTCTATCCTTTGATATGAAGTGAGAATTATCTGTGTTTCTGTATTAAGGTACCTAAATTGTCGTTTATTGAGAAGTCAGTAAATTTTTTTTAGATGCTTTGCGATTGTAAGGAGTTTAATGTGTTTGCTCGAATAGAAGAAAATAGAGAAGAAGATGCTCGCAATTTTCCTCAAGAGATTTTGGAAGGTGTTACAAGCACACTGCAAAAAGATTATGGAAATTTACTCATCGGCAGCGAGAAGCTAAAGAGTTACGGTCG